>Ga0307510_10000535_pt1 | contig 37905 bp, 44 predicted proteins | sample 12_EM_MG_FD_207224 | JGI IMG/M metagenome (GOLD analysis project Ga0307510, IMG submission 207224) | Populus trichocarpa ectomycorrhiza microbial communities from riparian zone in the Pacific Northwest, United States - 12_EM | ecosystem: Host-associated > Plants > Roots > Unclassified | place...
GGTGCTGGAAAAGATTCGGTCGAGCAGCGTCGCCTTGGGCAGCGCCGCGGCTTCGAGCCCATCGAAGGTCGCTTCGAGCCGGTGGTGCGTGCGGGCGAGTGCCGCGAGATACAGCGCCTTCTTGTCGCCGAACGCCGCATAGAGGCTCGGGCGCGCGAGGCCCGTGGCGGCGGCGAGGTCATCGAGCGAGGTCGCGGCATAACCGAAGGTGCGGAAACGCTCCGACGCGGCCTTGAGCGCCTCTTCGGGGTCGAAACCCCGGGGTCGGCCGCGTGGGCGCTTAACGGGTTCGATCCGCTGCAATTATGTACCAATCCGCAAAATAATCCTTGATCCCGGTATTTATATGCGAGATAGTATGAAAATCAAGGAGGAGTCGTCATGCAGCTGTATTTCATTCCCTTCGCCTGCTCGCTGGCGGCGCGCATCGCGCTGATCGAGGCCGAACTCGACTGTGACTTCGTCGCGGTGACGCCGGGCGGCGACCTGCCCGATGGGCGGCCGTTCACTGCGGTTAGCCCGATGGGATATGTCCCCGCGCTGGAGACGCGCGGCGGGCTGGCCTTGTCTGAAGGGCCGGCGGTGCTGACCTATATCGCCGATCTCGCCGCCGAGGGCGTGCTCGCGCCGGCGCCCTATACCGACGAGCGTTACCAGATGATGCGTTGGCTGGGGTTCGTCTCGACCGAAATCCACAAGGCCGTATTTGCCCCGCTGATGAGCAAGCATGCGAGCGAGGGCGCGCGCGACTGGGCACGCTCGCTGATCGACAGGCGTTTCGCGCTGCTGTCGGATCATCTCGACGGGCAGGATTATGTCGCGGGATCGTTCAGCGTGGCGGACGCCTATCTGCTCGCCATACTCAACTGGTGCGAACATGCCGGGGTGGCGATCGCCGACTGGCCGGTGCTGCTGCGCTGGCGCACGAAGATGCGCGCCCGCCCTTCCGTGGCGCAGGCGATGGGCGAGGAGATGCCGCTGCTCAAGGCGGCGTAGCCCCACTTCACGGTTGGGGCGCGCCGCGCAGCTTTTTCGGATCGAGCTTGCTGATCCGCGGGCCTTCCACGCTCCATATCTCCTCGGCGCCGGTCCCGACGAACACCGGATAGTGCGCGCTCAGCGAGGTGAAGACGTGGATCTCGGTCGGATGCGGATCGAGCAGATGGGTGATGTACAGCGCGACGGGCTTCTCGCCCGCCTTCGCGCCCGGTTGGCCGATCACCAGGCATGATTTCGTGAAATCGCGCTTGCCGGCCACGCTGCCGTCTGGCGCGATATCGATCTCGTGATGCCCGCCCATCGGATATTGATCATTCTCGACCTGCGGCGTGAGCAGATAGACCGGGATTGTGCCGTTCGCGTCGGGCGGCAGCGCGACGCTGTTGTAGTTGCGGTCGCTGCAGCGGGGCAGCGCCGCGCCGGCATTGATCGCGGCGACCCGAGCCGCGGCGAGGCGCAGGCCGAGCGGCGTCAGCACGCGATCGGCACCGCTGGCCTCGGGCACGCGCTCGTTGGATACCGCGTCGTGGCCGTAATCGGCGATGTAGATGGCATAGGGTTTGCCGTCCTCCTCGCCGAAATAGGTCACCGTCAGTGCGTCGCCGCGCGGCTCGACCACCCAGCCGCGAATGGCGCGCATCACGTCGTCGGGCAGGTGCTTCGCGACCATCGTGTCGCTGGTGTGCCATGCCGCCTGATCATAGGCGTAGATCGCCGCGCCGCGCGCGCTGACCGTCGCCAGATCGGCGGACGGGATGGTGCGTTGCGCAGCCGCTGGCATCGACAACAGTGCGAGCGATAACGCCAGTAACAGCCGCCGCATGCCTTACCCCCTGCAAGCTCAATGACTTGACGCGATCCTAGCGGCAATCGTTCCCGTCACAAGTGCTTTGGCGGCGCTTGCAGCCGCGACCGATTCGGCTAGTGCAGTGCGATGCCGTCCACCATCACTTGCGACCTGGCGATCGTCGGCGGCGGGCTGGCGGGGTCGCTGATCGCGCTCGCGCTGGCGAAGAAGCGGCCCGGTCTCGACGTGCGGATCATCGAGTCGGCGGGCACGATCGGCGGCAACCATATCTGGTCGTTCTTCGCCGACGATGTCTCGGCCGAGGATCGCTGGATCGTCGCGCCGCTGATCAGTTACGGCTGGACGGCGTACGACGTTGCCTTCCCGGCGCACGCCCGCACTTTTCGCATGGGCTATTATTCGATCGAGTCCTCGCGGCTCGACCAGATCATCCGCAGCGAACTGCCCGAAAAGGCGTTGCTGATGCACCGCAAGGTGCTTGCCGCGGGCCCTCGCGCCGTGGTGCTGGCCGATGGCGACCGGATCGAGGCGCGGGGCGTGATCGACGCGCGCGGGCCGGGCGATCTCGGCCTGCTCGACCTTGGCTGGCAGAAATTCGTCGGCCGCGAATATCGCCTGTCGGAGCCGCATGACGACCCGCGCCCGATGGTGATGGACGCGACGGTGCCGCAAAGCGACGGCTATCGTTTCGTCTATTGCCTGCCCTTCGCCGCGACGCGGATGTTCGTCGAGGATACCTATTATAGCGACAGTCCCGAACTCGATTTGGCGGCACTGCGCGAACGCACCGACGCCTATGTCGCGGCGCGGGGCTGGCAGGTCGAGCGGGTCGCGCATGAGGAGGCCGGCGTGCTCCCGGTGGTGATGGGCGGCGATTTCGAGGCCTATTGGCAGAGCGGCGGCAACAAGACCGCCAAGGCCGGCATGCGCGCCGGGCTGTTCCATCCGACCACCGGCTATTCGCTGCCCGACGCGGTGCGCACCGCGGCGCTGATCGCGGAAGCCGACGATCTGTCGGGCAAGGGGCTGCACGACCTGACGCACCGGTTCGCGCGGCGCCTGTGGAAGGCGCGGGGCTTCTACCGCATGCTCGACACCATGCTCTTCAAGGCCGCCGAGCCCGACGAACGCTACAGGATACTCGAACGCTTTTATCGGCTGGACCCGCGGCTTATAGGTCGCTTCTATGCCGGGCGATCGACCATGCTCGACAAGCTGCGCGTGCTGACCGGCAAGCCGCCCGTGCCGCTCGGCCGTGCCGTCGCCGCCATCCGGGGGAAATGATGAAGAAGGCGATTGTCATCGGCGCGGGGTTCGGGGGATTGGCGCTCGCCATCCGCCTGCAATCCGCCGGGGTCGAAACGACCCTGGTCGAGGCGCGCGACAAGCCCGGCGGGCGGGCTTATTATTGGGAGAAGCATGGCTTCACCTTCGATGCCGGGCCCACTGTCATCACCGATCCGGCCTGCCTGCAGGAATTGTGGGCGCTGTCGGGCCACGACATGGCGGCCGATGTGAAGCTCGAACCGGTGCAGCCCTTCTACCGGCTGCAATGGGCCGACGGCACCAGCTTCGACTATACCAATGACGATGCCGTGCTGAATGCCGAGATCGCCAAGCTCGATCCCGAGGATATCGCCGGCTATCGCAAGTTTCTCGAATATTCCGCCGGGGTCTATCACGAGGGTTATGAGAAGCTCGGCCATGTCGCGTTTCTGGACTTCGCCTCGATGATCAAGGCGGCGCCGAGCCTCGCCAAATATCAGGCCTGGCGCTCGGTCTATTCGATGGTGTCGAGTTTCGTGAAGAGCGAATATCTGCGCCAGGCGCTGTCGTTCCACACCCTGCTGGTTGGTGGCAATCCGTTCACCACCAGCGCGATCTATGCCCTGATCCACAAGCTCGAACGCGATGGCGGCGTGTGGTTCGCGATGGGCGGGACCAACAAGCTTGTCGCCGGCATGGTGACGCATTTCGAACGGCTCGGCGGGGTGTTGCGGCTGAACGATCCGGTCACCCACATTACCACGCTCGGCGACCGCGCCACCGGCGTGACCACGGCGGGCGGCTGGGAGGCGACCGCCGATATGGTCGCGGTGAACGGCGACGTGATGCACGCCTATCGCGACCTGCTGCACGATTCGCGCTCGGCGCAGCGCACCCGCGCCAAGCTCGAGCGCAAGCGTTACTCGCCCTCGCTGTTCGTCGTGCATTTCGGTATCAAGGGCACCTGGCCGGGCATCCCGCACCACATGATCCTGTTCGGGCCGCGCTACAAAGGGCTGCTCGCCGACATCTACGATCACGGCGTGCTGGCCGAGGATTTCTCGCTCTACCTCCATCACCCGACCGTCACCGACCCGAGCATGGCGCCCGAGGGGCATTCGACCTTCTATGCGCTTGCCCCGGTGCCGCACATGGGCAAGTTCCCGGTTGACTGGGACGAGATCGGCCCGATCCTCGAAAAGCGCATCCTCGACGAGATCGGCCGACGGCTGATCCCCGATATCCATGAGCGCATCGTGACCAAATTCCATTATGCGCCGAACGACTTCGCGCAGGACCTGAACGCGCATCTCGGCAGCGCGTTCAGCCTCGAACCGATCCTCACGCAGAGCGCCTGGTTCCGCGTGCACAATCGCGATGATGATATTTCGAACCTCTATTTCGTCGGTGCCGGCACGCATCCGGGCGCCGGCATTCCCGGCGTCGTGGGCAGCGCCAAGGCGACGGCGGCTTTGATGCTGGAAGGCCCACGATGAAACGTCTCGCCGTCTATTGCGGCTCGGCCACACCGAGCGACCCGGTCTATATCGAGACCGCGCGGGCTGTCGGCCGCGCCCTGGCCGAACGCGGCATCGGCGTGGTCTATGGCGGCGGCCGGCTCGGGCTGATGGGTGCTGTCGCCGACAGCGCGCTGGCGGCGGGCGGCGAGGTGATCGGCATCATCCCCCAGGCGCTGGTCGCTGCCGAGGTGGCGCATCGCGGCCTCACCGAACTGCATGTCGTTGACACGATGCACCAGCGCAAACAGGCCTTCACCGACTTGAGCGACGGCTTCGTCAATCTGCCCGGCGGCACCGGCACGATGGACGAACTGTGGGAAGCGCTCAGCTGGGCGCAGATCGGCTATCATGCCAAGCCGGTCGGGCTGCTCAACACCGCCGGCTATTACGATCACCTGATCGCCTTTTACGCGAAGATGGGCGAGGTGGGTTTCCTGCGCCCGCAGCATCAGGGCATCCTGCTGATCGATGGCGAACTCGACGGGTTGCTCGCCAAGATGGCGGCGTTCGAACCGATCGAGACGATCACCAAGATGAAGGCCAGCGACCTTTGAGGGGGCTGCCACTCTTGCCCTTCCCCGGCGAAGGCCGGGCCCCAGTTGGGGTGTGGTCAATAATTGAAGCGGTGAGCGCAGTTCTTCCCAACAGGGGTTGCCCCAACTGGGCCCCGGCCTTCGCCGGGGAAGGGAGGGGGGAATGAACCTCCCGACCCGCGACGCGATCGTCGCCACCGCGCGTGAATCGATCGCGCGCGGGTCGAAGAGTTTCGCCGCCGCGAGCCTGCTGTTCGATCGCAAGACGCGCGAGCGCTCCTGGCTGCTCTACGCCTGGTGCCGCGCCTGCGACGACATCGCCGACGGGCAGGATCATGGCCACGGCATGACCCGCGTCGACGATGCCCCGGCGCGGCTGGCGCGGATCACCGCGATGACCGAGGCCGCGCTCGCCGGGCATGTGGTCGGCGACCCGGCCTTCGACGCGCTGCGCATCGTCGCGGCGGAAACCGCCATGCCGCCGCGTTTCGCGCGCGACCTGGTCGCCGGCTTCGCGCTCGATGCCGAGGAATGGCGCCCGCGCAGCGAGGACGACCTCTACACCTATTGCTACCATGTCGCCGGCGCGGTCGGCTGCATGATGGCGGTGGCGATGGGCGTGTCGCCCGAAGACGACGCGACGCTCGACCGCGCCTGCGATCTCGGCATGGCGTTCCAGCTCGCCAATATCGCCCGCGACATCGAGGAGGATGATCGCGTCGGGCGCTGTTACCTGCCCGAGGCGTGGCTGGTCGAGATGGATATCCCGCCGGGCGAGCATATGAAGCCGCATTTCCGCCCGCGGCTCGCGGTGTTGGCCGGACGGCTGGCGGCGCGCGCGGCTGACTTCGAGGCGAGCGCGCGGGTCGGCACGACGGCGCTGTCGTTCCGCTCGGCCTGGGCGGTATTGGCGGCGGGCGACATCTATGGTGCGATCGCCCGCACCGTCGCGGCGCGTGGCGAATATGCCTGGGACCGGCGCGTGTCGACCGGTGCCGCCGCCAAGCTCGGCTTCATCGCACGCGCCGCGGGCAATGCCGTGCGACGACGCACGCTCTATCCGCCGCGCCCGCGCGACACCGATCTGTGGACGCGCCCGAGAGGGTAAACGGCGCCGCAACCAGGACTGGTGACGAAGCAGTGACGCGCATGGGACCATGCAGCGATGGTGTTTGTGTATGTTGCGTAAAAAGGGACCGAGATGACCGCGCTGTCCGTCAAGCTATCCCGCGCTCTGTCTCGCGGCCGGAACATGCCGGCCCCGCCGCAGAGCCGTGCCGGCCTGCTCGCGATATTGCTGCGCAAGCGCGCGACCGCGCATAATGTCGGCGCGGACGATCTCGAGGCGCTGCTGCGCGATCAGATCCGCTGGGCACTGCCGATGCAGACCGATACCGAACAGCCCGAGCGCGCCGAACTAACCGAGTAACGGCTCACCCGGATAGGGCTTGGGGTGCAGGCGCCAGCCGAACCAGCCGCCGAGCAGCGGGGCAACCACCGCGCCTGCCTGCATCCATAAGGGATGCCCGAACATCCGCATGTTGAGCACGCCGCCGCCGATCAGCAGGACGATAATGATCCACGCCGTCCATGGCGTGTCGCTGATCCGCAGGCACAACCAAGCGCCACCGAAGCTGCCGAGAAACCAGCCGAACACGACCAGCAGCTTGGCGGGCAGCGGCATGGTGAAGACATAGGCGGTCAAGGCAGCGGCATCGCTCGCATCGAGATCGACGGGCACCGGATAGAGCCATTCGTCGAAATTCTCGACCAGCAGGATGACGATGAAAGCGACGGCGATGCCGGCCGCGATACCCAGAATCTTGCGGATCATCGTGCCCCCGATCGCCTTGAAGCCGGGGTCTTAGCCGGAGTTGTGGTTCGTGTCAGCTTTGCTGAAACACCAAACCCTAGCCGCTATGGCGCTGGCTGCCCTGTTGCTGGGTCAGCAGCTGGCCCCTGGTGCGGCACGCGGCGCTGATTACCGGATAGGACAGGTCGCTGTTGCGCTGGAGCGCTGCCGGCATCGCCGCCTGGCATGCCTGGATCGAGCGATATTGCACCGGCTCGACGCGCGCCTGGGCGCATTGGTCGGAGCCGTCGCCGCAGCCCATGATCGCCATGACGTAGAAGAGCGGTTCCATGCCCTGTCTCCCATTCCTGACGACTAAAAGCGATGAGATGCCTTGCTTGTTCCATGGAATGCTTTCCGATGGGCTTGACCGTGCCTACATTGCGTTCCGATGCCACCCCTCACAGAAGCGCCGAGCGCCGACCGACCCCTGTTGCCGACGCTGCGGCGTTTCCTGCCCTATCTGTGGCCGGCCGGCGAAACCGCGCTCAAGGTGCGGATCGTCGGGGCGATGTCGCTGGTCGTCGCATCCAAGGTCGTGCAGGTCTATGGCGCGGCCTATGCGCTGAAATACGCCTTCGACCGCATGGCACGGGGCGATCGCAGTGGCGCACTGGTCGTCGTCGCGCTGGTCGTGGGCTACGCCGCGGCGCGCTTCCTGACGACGCTGTTCGATAATCTGCGCAACACCGTGTTCGAGCGTGTCGGGCAGGAGGCGACGCGACGGCTGGCGTCGAGCGTGTTCCGCCACCTTCACCAGCTGAGCCTGCGCTTCCATCTCGAGCGGCGCACCGGGGCGGTCACCAAGGTGGTCGAGCGCGGCACCAAGAGCATCGACACCATGCTCTATTTCATGCTGTTCAACATCGCGCCGACCGTGCTCGAGCTGGTCATGGTGCTGCAGATCTTCTGGCAGAATTTCGGCCTGTGGCTGGTCGCATCGACGCTGGTGATGGTCGCCTTGTACATCATCTTCACCCGCACGGTGACCGACTGGCGCGCCGCGTTGCGCGCGCGGATGAACGATCTCGACACCGGCGCGGTGGCGCATGCGGTGGATTCGCTGCTCAATTTCGAGACGGTCAAATATTTCAACGCCGAGGAGCGCGAAGGCCGGCGCTACGAAGGCGCGATGATCGCCTATGCCAACGCCGCGGTGAAGAGCGAGAATTCGCTCGCCTGGCTCAATATCGGTCAGTCGCTGATCACCAATGTGATGCTCGGCGTCGGCATGGGGCTGATCGCCTGGGGCTGGGGCAAGGGCCAGTTCACCGCTGGCGACGTGATCCTCATCTCGACGCTGTTGTCGCAGCTGTTCCGCCCGCTCGACCTGCTCGGTATGGTCTATCGCACGATCCGTCAGGGCGTGATCGACATGGGCGCGATGTTCGACCTGGTCGATACGCCGAGCGAGATCGTCGATATCGCAGACGCGCCGGCCTTGCTCGTCGCGCGCGGCCATATCCGCTTCGAGGGCGTCTATTTCAGCTACGACCCCGATCGCGAGATTCTGAAGGGGATCGATCTCGACATCCCGGCGGGCAACACGCTGGCGGTGGTCGGGCCGTCGGGCGCCGGCAAGTCGACGCTGGCGCGGTTGATGTACCGTTTCTACGACCTGACCGGCGGACGCATCACGATCGACGGGCAAGATATCGCCCGTGTGACGCAGGCGAGCCTGCGCGCCGCGATCGGCATCGTCCCGCAGGACACCGTGCTGTTCAACGACACGATCGGTTACAACATCGCCTATGGCCGCGAGGGCGCCGGGATCGGCGAGGTCGAGCGCGCCGCGAAGGGCGCAGCCATCGCCGGCTTCATCGAACGCCAGACGCTCGGCTATGAGACACGCGTCGGTGAGCGCGGCCTGAAGCTGTCCGGCGGCGAGAAACAGCGCGTGGCGATCGCCCGCACCCTGCTCAAGGACCCCCCGATCCTGATCCTCGACGAGGCGACCTCCGCGCTCGACAGCCGCACCGAAAGCGAGATTCTCGACACGCTGCAGGCGATCGAACGCGGGCGCACCACGATCGTCATCGCCCACCGCCTGTCCACCGTGGTCCATGCCGATGAGATCGTCGTGCTCGACGCCGGCCGGGTGGTCGAGCGCGGCAGCCACGCCGCGCTGCTGCGCAAACGCGGCCTCTATGCCGAGATGTGGTCGCGCCAGGCACAGGAGCGCGAGCAGGCGCTGGCGGCGGAATGAGCGTCGACCGGCGCGAGGTGATCGGCGTGCTCGCGGCGCTGCCGCTGCTCGCTGCCGCGGTGCCGGTGCCGCCGCCGACCCGCGTCGTGCTGCTCGGTACCAAGGGCGGGCCGACGCCCTCGTCGTTGCGCGCCACGCCGGCGACGTTGATCGAGATCGCCGGCCGTGCCTTCGTCGTCGATTGCGGCAATGGCGTCGCCAACCAGCTCGCCAAAGCGCGCATGCCGTTGTCGCGGCTGGCGCATATCTTCGTCACCCACAACCATAGCGATCACATGGCCGATGTCGGCACGCTGATCGAACTCGCCTGGTCCTCGGGGCTGATCACGCCCGTGACGGTGCACGGCCCGCCGCCGATCCGGCAGATCGTCCATGATCAGCTCGCCGCCTTTGCCTATGACATTGCCGGCCGCATCCGCGAGGAGGGACGCGCGCCGCTCGCCCCGCTGGTCCATGTCGAGGAGCGTGCCGCACCCGGCGTGGTGCTGCGTGAGGCTGATGTGACGGTGACCTCGGCGCTGGTCGATCACGAGACGATCAGGCCGGCCTTCGCTTATCGCTTCGACACGCCCGGCCGCTCGATCGTGATCTCTGGCGACACGCGTTATTCGGACAATCTCGTCGCGCTGGCCAAGGGCGCCGACCTGCTGATCCATGAGGCGATCTACGCCCCGGCGATCGATCATATGGGCGGCGAGGCGGCGCCAACGCTGCGCGACCATCTCCGCCGTAGCCACACCGTGACCGAGGATGTCGGGCTGGTCGCGGCGCGTGCCGGGGTGAAGAAGCTGGTACTGTCGCACCTCGTGCCGGCCGATCCGGCGATCACCGATGCGATGTGGCTGGCGGGCGTAAGGAAGAACTTCGCCGGCGAAGCGGTCGTCGGGCGTGACCTGATGGAAGTGTAAAATTACTTCGTCACCCCGGACTTGTTCCGTGTCCGAGCTTGGGCTTGCCCCCGGCAAGCCAAGTTTGTGTCCGGGGGACACAAACTCGCTCGAACACCAACGTGCCGCGTAAGAAACGGCTGGTGCGTTTGCGGAAGCTTGGATCCCGGAACAAGTCCGGGATGACGGATGAGAGCGAAGGCTAGGCCAGCAAATCCTGCACGTCTGGATGCCGCTTGATATAGGCCGCGACGAACGGGCATTGTGGCACGACCTTCAACCCGCGATCGCGCACCTGGTCGAGTGCGCCGCGGATCAGCTTGCTTGCCACGCCGCGACCTTCGATCGCTTTGGGTACGATGGTGTGGGTGAAGACGATCGTGTCGTCCTCCAGCTGATAGGCAGCGAGGGCACGGTGCCCGTCGACCACCAGTTCGAATTCATGTTCGGCCTTGTTGTCGCGTACGATATCCATCCATGGCGCTTGCACCGGATGAAGCCGCGCGTGCAATAGGGCGCGATGGTGCTCGATCCACTTCCCACCCTGCAATCGACCTTCGGCTTTCCCGAATTCCGCGGCGTCCAGCGCTCGGTGGTCGATCGCGTGCTGGCTGCGGCCAATACGCTGGCGGTGATGCCGACCGGCGCGGGCAAGTCGCTGTGCTATCAATTGCCCGCTGTGACGCTGGAGGGCACCTGCGTGGTGGTCAGCCCGCTGATCGCGCTGATGCACGATCAGTTGCGCGCCGCCGAGGCGATCGGCATCCGCGCCGCGACGCTGACCTCGGTCGACACCAACCAGATGGACACGATCCGCCGTTTCCGTGCCGGCGAGCTCGACCTGCTCTATGTCGCGCCGGAACGCGCCTCGGGCGGCGGTTTCCGTGACATGTTGGCGAGCGCGAAGCTGTGCCTGTTCGCGATCGACGAGGCGCATTGCGTGTCCGAATGGGGGCATGATTTCCGCCCCGATTACCGCCTGCTGCGCCCGCTGCTCGATGCTTTTCCCGACGTCCCCCGCCTCGCGCTGACCGCGACCGCCGACGCGCATACCCGGGCCGACATTCTCGAACAGCTCGGCATCCCGAAGGACGGGCTGATCATCGCCGGTTTCGACCGGCCCAATATCCGTTACCTGATCAGCCCCAAGGACAATGTCGCGCGGCAGATCGCCGACCTGATCGCCGAGCAGCCCGGCCCCGGCATCGTCTATGCCCAGACTCGCGCCGCGACCGAGAAGCTGGCCGAAGCACTTGGCCGCACCGGGCGGCCGACGCGCGCCTATCATGCCGGGCTGGAGCCGCATATTCGCGCGAAGAACCAGGCCGATTTCGTGGCCTCGGAAGACATGGTGATCTGTGCCACCGTCGCTTTCGGCATGGGCATCGACAAGCCCGACGTCCGCTTCGTCGCGCATGCCGGCCTGCCCAAATCGATCGAGGGATTCTATCAGGAAACCGGCCGGGCCGGCCGCGACGGCGATCCGTCGGTCGCCCATCTGTTCTGGGGTGCCGACGATTTCGCCAAGGCGCGCCAGCGCATCGGCGAGGTCGAGCCGGCGCGCCAGCCGGGCGAGCGCACCCGCCTCAACGCGCTCGGCGCGCTGGTCGAGACGGCCGGCTGCCGGCGGCGGATTTTGCTCAAACATTTCGGCGAGGATCCGCCGGAGAATTGCGGCAATTGCGACAATTGCCTCAACCCGCCGCAAGGCGTCGACGCGACCGAGACGGCCAAGAAATATCTCTCGGCGGTGTTCCGCACCGGGCAGATGTTCGGCGCCGGCTATGTCGAGAGCATCCTCACCGGCCAGTCGAGCGAGCGCAGCCTGATGAACGGACATGAGGCATTGTCGGTGTTCGGCATCGTCGATGGCGAGGAGGCGGCTTTGCTCAAACCCGTCGGCCGCGCGCTGCTGCTGCGCGACGCGCTGCGCGCCAACGCCCATGGCGGGCTGGAATTCGGCCCCGGTGCGCGCCCGATCCTCAAGGAGAATGAGCCCGTCAGCCTGATCGTCCCGCCGGTGCGCGAACGGCGCCGGCGCGGCAAGGGTACCGCCGGCGGCGCCAATCCGATCGGCGATCCGCTGTTCGAGGCGCTGCGTGATCGCCGCCGCGAACTGGCCAAGGAGGCGCAGGTGCCGCCCTATGTCATCTTCCACGATTCGGTGCTGCGCGAGATGGCGCTGATGAAGCCGTCCAGCCGGTCGCAGCTGTCGAACATCTCGGGTGTCGGCACGCGCAAGCTTGAGGCCTATGGTGACGCTTTCCTGCAAGTGATACGCGAGGCCGCATGACCGCAGATATCCGCCGCATCGATGACCGCATCTCGGTCGCCCCGCAGATCACGCCCTGGGACGTGAGCGAGATCGCACGCGCCGGCTTCGTCGCGATCGTCAACAACCGCCCCGATGACGAGGAACCCGGCCAGCCCGAAGGTGCCGAGATCCGCGCGGCGGCCGAAGCGGCGGGGATCAGCTATACCGAGATCCCGATCACCCATGCCGGTTTCTCGTTTCCGCAGGTCGAGGCGATGGTCGCCGCGCTCGACGCGGCGGGCGGGCCGGTGCTGGCCTATTGCCGCTCGGGCACGCGCTCGTGCAACCTGTGGGCGCTGGCTTCGGCCAAGGGCGGTGGGAACCCGGATGAGCTGGTCAGCAAGGGTGCTGGCGCGGGTTACGACCTGTCGGGGATCAGGCCGCTGCTCGATCAACTGTCCGGCCAGGCATGAACTGGGCGCAGCTCGGCGGCTCGATCCTCGCGATCCTCGTGCTGGCCGGCGTCGCGCGAATGCTGCGGCTGGGCGAAAGCAAGATCGCCACCGCCGCCGATGCGCGACGCTTTGCCGAGGAGGCGCTGGCCGGGTTCGAGGCGCGCCATGCGATCGTCGGCATGGACGGCAACGCCGCTTTGGTCGCGGGTAACGGTACGATCGCGGTGCTCAAGCGCCACGGCGCGCAGGTCGCGGTGCGCCGCCTCGTCCCACCCTTGCGCGTGCGTGAGGCGGTCGAGGGCGTCACCGTCGAGACCGGCGAGCGGCTGTTCGGCGCGGTGACCCTGCTCGGCGTGCTGCCGGTCGACGTTCAGACACTGGAAGCACCGCTGACACTGATGTAAGCAGGGTCGCCATGAAACTTCCCGATCCCGTTACCTATGCCGTGCCCGCCTTCGTCTTGCTGGTGCTGGCCGAGATGCTCGTCGCCTGGGCGCGCGACCGCAAACGCTATGAGCCCAAGGACACGCTGACCTCGCTCGCGCTGGGCACGGGCAGCACTGTCGCCGGCGCGCTGACCGCGGGCTTTGCCTATGCGTTGGCGGTATGGTTCTGGCAGTTCCGCATCTTCGAGATCGGCTATGCCTGGTACTGGTTCGTCATCGCCTTCGTGATCGACGACCTGTCTTATTATGTCTTCCACCGCGCGGCGCACCGCGTGCGCTGGTTCTGGGCCAGCCATGTCATCCACCATTCCAGCCAGCATTATAACCTGTCGACGGCGCTCAGGCAGACCTGGACCGGCTTCTTCTCGCTATCCTTCCTGTTCCGCCTGCCGCTGGCGATCGTCGGTTTCCCGCCGGCGATGCTGCTGTTCGTCGGCGGCATCAACCTGATCTACCAGTTCTGGATCCATACCGAGGTGATCGGTCGCATGCCGCGCTGGTTCGAGGCGGTGATGAACACGCCGTCGCACCACCGCGTCCACCACGCCACCAACCCGCGTTATCTCGATACCAATTATGCCGGGGTGTTCATCGTCTGGGACTGCATGTTCGGCACCTTCACGCCCGAGCGCGACGATGAGCGGCCGCGCTACGGCATCGTCAAGAATCTTGGGTCTTTCAACCTGTTCTGGGCGGCGTTCCACGAATGGATCGGGATCGCCACCGACATGTGGAAGGCACCCGGCCTGCGTGCCAAATTGGGCTATCTGGTGATGCCGCCGGGCTGGAGTCACGACGGCAGCCGCGATACGTCCGAGACGATCAAGGCGCGCTGGGAAGAATCAGAGCGCAAGCGGGGCGCTGGATAAGCTGATGGAAGAGGCGGATATCGTCGTCGTCGGCGGCGGTTCGGGCGGCGCCGCGGCGGCCGGCCGGCTGAGCGAGGGCGGTAAGTACAGCGTCGCCCTGCTTGAGGCGGGCGGACGCAATACCGGCCTGCGCACGCGCGTGCCGGGCTTTCTCGCCTTTCAGAACGACGCAACCAACTGGGCCTATGAGACGGTGCCGCAGATCGGGCTCAACGGGCGGCGCGGTTATCAGCCGCGCGGGCGCGGGCTCGGCGGGTCGAGCGCGATCAACGCCATGCTCTATCTGCGCGGCAACAAATGGGATTACGACAATTGGGCGGCGATGGGCTGCCCCGGCTGGTCCTATGACGAGGTGCTGCCGGTGTTCCGGCGCGGCGAGCATAATCTGCGCGGCGCCGACGCCTTTCATGGCGATGACGGCCCGCTCTACGTCTCCGATCAGTGCGATCCGCATCCCGGCTCGGTCGAATTCGTCGAGGCGGCGAAGTCGCTCCAGATCCCGGGCAATGACGATTTCAACGGTGCGCGTCAGGACGGTGTCGGCCTCTATCAGGTGACGCAGAAGGGCGGCGAGCGCTGGAGCTCGGGCCGCGCCTATGTCGAGAGCGCGAGCAAGCGCGAGAATCTCGCCGTGCTGACCGGCGTGATCGCGGAGCGCGTGCTGTTCGATGAGGGCCGCGCCTGGGGCGTGGCCTATATCCAGGATGGCGAGCAGCGTGAGATTCGCGCGCGCCGCGCGGTGATCCTCGCCGGCGGCGTGTTCGGCACCGCGCAGCTGCTGATGCTGTCGGGCATCGGTCCGGGACGCCATCTGCGCGAACAGGGCATCGCGGTGCGCATCGACCGCCCGGCGGTGGGGTCGAACCTGCAGGACCATGTCGATTACGTCGCGGCGTTCGAGACGAAGGGGCGCTATTTCCTCGGCCAGTCGTTCCTCGGCAACATGAAGATGCTGGGCGCGATGGCGCAGTGGGTGCGCGGGCGGCGTGGCACGATGACCTCGCCCTTCGCCGAGGCCGGCGGCTTTCTGACGCTCGATCCCACGGCGCCCGCGCCCGACATCCAGCTGCACTTCGTGCCGGTGGTGCTGGAGGATCATGGACGCACCAAGGTGAAGGGCCATGGCTTTTCCTGCCATGTCTGCGTGCTGCGGCCGGAGAGCCATGGCACGGTGCGGCTCGGATCGATCGACGCGCGCGACGCGCCGCTGATCGACCCTGCCTTCCTCACCGATCCGCGCGACATGGCGCTGCTGAAGCAGGGCGTGCGCGCGATGTACCGCATCCTCGAGACGCCGCCGCTCAGCAACCACAAGGGCAAGGACCGCTACCCGATCGACCGCACGGATGACGATGCGCTCGAACGCCTGATCCGCGCGCGGGCGGATACGATCTACCACCCGGTCGGCACCGCGCGGATGGGAACCGACGATCTCGCGGTATGCGACCCCAAGCTGCGCGTGCGCGGCGTCGAGGGGCTGTATGTCGCCGACGCCTCGATCATGCCGAAACTGGTCTCGGGCAACACCAACGCCCCCTCGATCATGATCGGCGAACGCTGCGCCGATTTCGTCGCGGCGGACCTGGCCTGATCTACTCCCCTCCCGCAAGCGGGAGGGGAGTAAGAGGAGCAAGCCCCCATTCAGCTATCTCTGCTACGCAACGCTTCGTGGAACGAAAAACCCTCAACAAGGCCGGCCTCGCCGCGCTGGTCGTCCTCGCCCCGGGCGGCATGATTCTGGGCGGGCTGCTGGCATATCGCGCCTATCGCAAACGCGCCGCGGCCGCGAAGGATATCCCGGACGCCTGAGCCGCGCCGCGATTCAACCCGGCGGCAAAGCGCGGCATGGTCGCACCAATGACCGAGGCGATGCCTGCGGCCTGTTTCTCATCGTGAATCGTTCGGAATGGGGGGCTTGCGCGCCCGCCCCCTTCACTCGCCTTGTACGGCGCGATAATTCCCTGCCAATTCCCTGCTAATTCCCTGCCATCTCCAACCCGCGCTCCGCGTAGATTCAGCCCAAACCACTGAGGTTGCTGAGAAAATCTGGAAATTGTTGCCGCGGCTTGGTCAGGCGAAAAATGTCGGCAGGGAAAACAGGCCGTGCCGGCATGGCGCATCCCCGACGATCAGGCCTAGATCGGTGCCGGAGGATGCCATGAACCACTATCTGCTGATCTACGATCTCGCGCCCGACTATCTCGAACGCCGCCCCGATTTTCGCGCCGAGCATCTCGCGCTTGCCTGGCAAAGCGCGGACGAGGGCAGCCTCGTGCTGGGCGGCCCGGTCGGCGATCCGGTCGAATCCGCGCTGTTGCTGTTCAACGATGTGGACAAGGCGGCCGCCTTTGCCGGAGCCGATCCCTATGTGCTGAACGGCCTTGTGCGTAGCTGGCGCGTCGCGCCGTGGATCACCGTGGTTGGCGAGAACGCTGCAACGCCGATCCGGCCGGCCTGACCACCACAAAAAAAGGGCCGGTGCGTTGCCGCACCGGCCTTAGGTCGTCCGCAGGAGGAACGTCTGGAGGGGGCGGTCGTACCCGCCCCCGATCTCGTCAGTAGTTGTAGGCGCGTTCGCCATGCTCGCTGATGTCGAGGCCTTCGGCTTCGACGTCGGCGCTCGGGCGGATGCCGATGGTGTATTTCAGGATCAGGAACAGGATCAGGCTGACGCCGCCCGACCAGACCAAAGTGGTGCCGACCGCCTGGAGCTGAACCCACAGCTGGTGGACCGTGTCGTAATCCTCGGGCTTGACCGCCACGGCCGGGAACTTCGTGTAATCGAAGTAACCCTGGCCGCCGAGCTTCGGCGCGGCGACGATCGCCGTGCCGAGCGCGCCGACGATACCGCCGATGCAGTGCACGCCGAACACGTCGAGCGAGTCGTCATACTTCAGCGCCTTCTTCACCGTGGTGACGAAGATGAAGCAGATCGGCGACACGACGAAGCCGAGCGCGATCGAGGTCATCGGCGCCGCGAAGCCCGACGCCGGGGTGATCGCGACCAGGCCGGCAACCGCGCCGGTGACGGCACCGAGCAGTGATGGCTTCTTGTGTACGACCTGTTCGATCAGCGCCCAGGAGACCGCCGCCGCGGCGGTGGCGACGAAGGTGTTGATGAACGCCACGCCGGTCACGCCATTGGCTTCCAGGTTGGAGCCGGCGTTGAAGCCGAACCAGCCGACCCACAGCAGGCTGGCGCCGATCATGGTCATGGTCAGCGAGTGGGGCGGCATCGGCTCGGTGTTGTAGCCCTTGCGCTTGCCGATCACGAGGCAGCCCATCAGGCCTGCGATACCGGCGTTGATGTGCACCACGGTGCCGCCGGCGAAGTCGAGCGCGCCCTTCTGGAACAACCAACCGCCATCGGCCGGGGTGTCAGGCAGGAAGTCCGGGCCGGCCCAGTACCAGACCATGTGCGCGATCGGGAAATAGACCAAAGTCAGCCACGCCACCACGAAGATGATCAGCGGCGTGAACTTGACCCGTTCCGCGAAGGCGCCGACGATCAGCGCCGGCGTGATGCAGGCGAAGGTCATCTGGAAGCAGACATAGGCGAATTCGGGGATGTAGACGTTGTTCGAGAAGGTCGCTGACAACGTCGTGGCATCGACGCCCATGAGGAACGCCTTGCTGAACCCACCGAAGAACTGGTTCGCGCCACCGCTGGTAAAGGCCATCGAATAGCCCCAGCAGCACCATACGAGCGATGCGACGCTGACGATCATGAACACCTGCATCAGCACGCTGAGCATGTTCTTGGTGCGCACCAGGCCGCCATAGAACAGCGCCAGGCCCGGCACCGACATCATCAGCACCAGTGCCGAGGAGATCAGCATCCAGCTGGTGTCGCCCTTGTTGACCATCGTCGCCATCTGGGCGGCGTTCGGCGCCTTGATCGGGCCGGCCGCGGCCTGCGCCCAGGCCGGCAGCGCGGCGAATGCCACCGCGCACAGGCCGGCGACGCCGGCATATTTCAATGCTTGCTTCATCGTTGCCCCTTTCATCACAGCGCGGTTTCGTCGGTTTCGCCGGTGCGGATGCGCACGGCCTGCCCGACGTCGAGTACGAAGATCTTGCCGTCGCCGATCGCGCCGGTGTTGGCCGAGGCCTGGATCGCCTCGACGACCTTGCTCGCGAGATCGGTGGTGCAAACCACCTCGATCTTGATCTTCGGCACCATGTTGGTGGAATATTCCGCACCGCGGTAAATCTCGGTCTGGCCCTTTTGACGGCCAAAGCCCTTCACCTCGCTGACGGTCATGCCGGCGATACCGATTTCGGTAAGCGCCTCGCGGACCTCGTCGAGCTTGAACGGCTTGATGATGGCGATGACTAACTTCACCCGCGCCCCCTTTCGTTGTTGCAGGGGACTGCTCAGCAATGGCCGTGCCAGTTGCGAAACAAATGCGTCACACAGGCGTTGAGGGCGCGCAAAAGCGTGCCCAGAAGTTAGCGCGAGGTAAATTTTTGTGCAGTTGCGAAGGCGCTGCCCGATTCTCAGGCAGGGTCGGTGATGATTTTCCGCGCGGCGTCCGCGTCCTCGTCATCAACCATCACGCGCACCGGAATGAAGAACTGGCTGCCATCGGCGATGCTCGCGCCCTCGTCGAAGGCGATCGCCATGATGCCCTCGGATTCGAGCCGTCCGATCACGATATTGGCCTCGTTACGGGCGAAGCGGCCCACTTCCACCAGGCTCATGAAGGCAGCGGATCGAAAGCGGGCATGACCTGCTGCACCCGCACCGGCAGGCCATCGATGCTGCGCGTGCGATCGGCAATCCGGGCGAGGCGGTCCTCGGGCGGTTGCTGGGCGTGATATTTGGCCAGCGTCAGCCGTTCCTTGTCCAGCGTCATGCGCGGCACGCCCCAGCCGCAACTGGTCTGCACGCTGTCGACCGCGATATCGAAGATCTGCCGCGCGCCGGGTAGGCGCGGGAAGTGTCCGGCGAGTTCATCGAAGCCGGGCTCGCCGGCGATGACGAAGCTGCCCCGGCCATAAAGCCGCAGGATCAGCGCCGGATTGTCGAAGGCGCAGAACATCACCGTGATGCGCCCGTCGGCGGCGAGATGCGCCTGGGTCTCGTTGCCCGAGCCGCCGAGATCGAGATAGGCGGCGCGGTTCGGCCCGAGCACGCGGAAGGCGTCCATGCCCTTGGGGCTGAGGTTGATCCGCGCGCCATCGGCGGCGGTGGCGACGAAGAACACCGGCTGCTTCGCGATGAAGGCGCGGTGGTCGTCGGCGATCGCGTCGTAGAAATCGGCCATGGCGGCAGCTTATCGCGCGCGCGCGTCAGGCGATACCCTGTTCGATGCGACAGACGAAAGCGGCCGGGTCGGGCAGGCGGATGCCGATCTGGTTCTCCACCACATCGCGCACCGCTTCCGCATCGGCGAGCTGGCGCCGCTCGGTCGCGCCGCCCAGATGATGGATCGCGAAGTCGAAATTGCGCAGCGCCAGCCGGCGATCGGGCAGCGCCACTGCACAGGTCAGGCCGAACACGAAATGCGATTTCGGGCTGGTCGACATGTACCAGCTGCCCAGTTCATGGTCGGCGCGGTGCTGTGGTTCCAGTGTGAAGCGATAGGTTGGCCGCCATTCCCCGCCGATCGACACCGCCTGCACCCAATAGTCGCCATCGCGGGTCAGGCGGTAGGGCTCGTGCGGCGTGGCCTGTGCGCGGTCGGCGATCAGGTCGAGCGGGCCGGTCGGCGTGTTGCCGCCGAACCCGGCATCGACGATCACCGGCCCCTCGGCCAGATCGACTCGCAGCAGCATATGCGTCAGCGGTGTGACCGCATCGGGCGCCGCGTTCCACAACACCCGTGCGCCGAGCGCGGTCACGGCAAAGCCGATCTGCTCGAGCATCGCGCATAGCAGCCGGTTCTGCTCGAAACAGAAGCCGCCACGCTGCCCATGGACCAGCTTGGCCATCAGCACGTCATGGTCGAGCACCACCGGCTTGCCGAGCATGCCGTCTATCCCCTCGAACGGGATCGACGCGGTATGCGCGGCAACGATCCGCGCCAGCGTAGCACGGTCGGCGGCGAGTGGGCCGGCAAGGCCGATCCGCGCGCAATAGGCGGCGAGATCGTCGGTCATACGGCGCGCGGCACGCGCGGCCGGCCCAGCGGGCATTCGAGGCTGGCGCGGTCCCAGCCGCCGAGATCGGCAGCCGCGTCATAGGTCGAACGGCAAAAGGCGAGCAACGTGGCATCCGGGTCGGCCGCGTTGCGCACGGCGTCATAAGGCAACAGATACTCTCCCATCACGGTGTCGTACGCAGCGGCGGCCGGCTCGACCAGCGCCTCGGCATATCCGGCCGGCGCGGGATAGGCATAGGCGTAGAAGGCAGCCTGCGGATAGGCGTCGCTGCCCGGCCAGAAGCCGATGCTCGCTTCCTCATGGCTGTACGCCTCGCAGGTCACCGCGTCGGGCAGGCCGGGCAGGCCACCGGGGTGACGCGGCGCGACGCGTCCCGAGAAGCGTGTCGAGGCGAGGTCGAAGCTGCCCCAGAAGAAATGCGTCGGACTGGCCTTGCCGAGAAAGCCGGTGCGGAATTCGCCGAATATCCGCGCCGTCTGGATCAGCGCGCGCCAGAAGCGGCGTGCCGCCTCGGCATCATAGGGCCGCTCGGCATGATCCTCGGCAAAAGGCGCGGCATCGGCCATCTCGCTCGGCTTCGGATCGATCGACACCGACACGCCGAGATCGTCCAGCGCGGCCAGCACGGCGGCGTGGAAGCCGGCGATCGTGCCGGCGGCGAGCGGAATCGTTCGGGCGCTGCCGTCGCTGGTGGCGAGCACCACCTCTTCGGCGATCAGGTCGAAGTCGACCTGCAGGATCCGCTCGCCACAGGGGATCGCCGACGTGTTCAGGCCGCGCGCGGTGAGATACAGCGGCACATGCCAGCTATGGTTGAGCCACGGCGTCAGCGCGAGCCGCAGCTTGCCGATGATCTGGGTGCGCAACTGCAACCCGATCGCGGTTTCGCGCCACTGCGGCCAGTCGAGTTCGGGCCAGGGAGCGCTCATTGTGTTGCGAACCACATCATAAACACCGCGAGCATACAGGCACTGCCAAGTATGCGGATCACTACTGGCGAAGGAAGCCTGACCTTCTCACCATGTAGCCTATGATAGAGGCGCAATACGGACTCGGGCGCCAGTAGCCACCACAGGCCAAAAGCGGAAAACAGCGCCACGCCGAAAACGTCGCTCACGCCGCTGTCGGTCACACCGCCGTCCCGCCGACCGTCAGCCCTTCCATCAGCAGCGTGGGTTGCCCGACGCCGGCCGGCACGCTCTGCCCGCCCTTGCCGCACATGCCGACGCCCTCGTCGAGCGCGAAGTCGTTGCCGATGCCGATCACCTTGGTCAGCGCGGTCGGGCCGTCGCCGATCAGCGTCGCGCCCTTGATCGGCGCGCCGAGCCGGCCATTCTCGATCTTGTAGGCCTCGGTGCAGGAGAAGACGAACTTGCCCGACACGATGTCAACTTGCCCGCCGCCGAACGACTTGGCGAAGATGCCGTTGTTGACCCGCGACAGCAGTTCGGCCGGATCGTCCTTGCCGGCGCGCATGAAGGTGTTGGTCATGCGCGGCATCGGGGCGTGCTGAAAGCTTTCGCGCCGGCCATTGCCGGTCGGCGCCACGCCCATAAGCCGGGCGTTGAGCCGGTCCTGGATATAACCCTTGAGGATGCCGTCCTCGATCAGGATATTCTCCTGGGTCGGCGTGCCCTCGTCGTCGATCGACAGCGAGCCGCGCCGGTCGGCGATCGAGCCATCATCGACCACCGTCACGCCCGGCGCGCCGACACGCTCGCCGATCCGGCCGGAGAAAGCGCTGGTACCCTTGCGGTTGAAGTCGCCTTCGAGGCCGTGGCCGATCGCCTCGTGCAGCAGGATGCCGGGCCAGCCCGGGCCAAGCAGTACGGTCATCTCGCCGGCGGGTGCTGCGACCGAATCGAGATTGACGATCGCCTGGGCCAAGGCCTCGTCGATCGCGCGGTTCCACGTCTCGGGCTGGAACAACTGGTCGTAGAGATAGCGTCCGCCAAGCCCGAACGTCCCGGTCTCGCGCCGACCATTCTGCTCGACCACGATCGAGACGTTGAGGCGGACCAGCGGCCGCACATCGGTGGCGACAAAGCCATCGGGGCGGACGATCTCGACCACCTGCCAGCTGCCCGACAGCGAGACCGAGACCTGCGCCACGCGCGGGTCGCGCGCACGGGCGGCGGCGTCGATCGTCTGGCAGAGGTTCACCTTGTCGGCGAACGGCACCAGGTCGAGCGGATCGCCATCGGTATAGAGGTGGCGGTTGGTGTGCTGTGGCGGCGGCGCCTTGGCCGAGGCCGACGGGTCGATCAGCGCCATGGTATCGGCGGCGCGCAGGATCGCGGCGCCACTCAACTCATTGGCATGGGCGAAGGCGGTGGTCTCGCCCGACACCGCGCGCAGGCCGAAGCCGCTCTGCGTGTCGTAGCTCGCGGTCTTCAGCCGCCCGTCATCGAAGCCGAACGCCTCGGACTTGCGATATTGCAGATAAAGTTCGCCATCATCGGCCTTCGACAGGGCGGAGGCGGTCAGGCGCTGCGCCTCTTCGGGCGACAGCTGGCCGTCGTGATAGAGGAAGGCGCGGGGGTCGGAGGGCTGGGTCATGCCCCCGATATAGGCGACTTAAACGCTGGCGCCAGCCGGATGGTCGGGCAATTTGGATTGATCGGCGCCGTCGGCCGCCCCACCGATCAGCACGAAGCGCCGGTCGCAATAACCGCAATCGACATAACCGGTCTCGTCGATCTGCAGGAACACGCGCGGATGCCCCAGCGCGGCGCCACCGGGAATATCGCTCGCGCCGTCACAGGCGATGCGGGCATGGGCGGTGCGGACGAGTTCGGGCGGCTGCTGCATGACGGCGCGATAGCAAGGGCGCGGGCGGCGGACAATCTCCCTCGTGTTGCCGGGGTGTGGCGCGTCGTCGCCTCATGCCGCATGATTGCCGGGGTGTCCCGCAAGGGCCATAACATTTTGATATGTGAAGATACGATCTGGCCATAATATTTCATATCCGTTGCAGCGCCGTTAGCCCCTGCTGTCGAAGCAAGGGGAAGATCATGACCGACAGAAAAAAACTGCAGTCTGGCTTTGGGCATATGAAGGCGTTGCTGCGGATCGGCTGTGGCGGGATGGCGCTGGCGATGGCATCGGCCGCTACGGCGCAACAGGCCGCACCCGCGCCCCAGACCGCCGACACGGCGGTCGATCCGGCCGATCCGGCGGGCGGCGAGATCGTCGTCACCGGTTCGCGCATCAAGCGGCGCGATGCCGATTCGCTTGGCCCCTTGCTGACCATGACCTCGGCCGATCTCGCCCGATCGGGCTCCTCGTCGGTCGGTGAGATCCTGCAGAAGATCCCCGCCGCCGGCGTCAGCCTCAATTCGAACGGCACGCAGGGAACGTCCTACGGCGCCAGCTCGATCAACCTGCGTTATCTCGGCGGTGCGGAAGGCAGCGGCAACCGCGTCCTTGTGTTGGTCGACGGGCACCGCTGGGTCGACGGCGTTGGGCAGCGCGGCTTTCGCGATTTCGTCGATCTCAACACCATGCCGCTCGGCATGATCGACGGGATTGAAGTACTTAAGGATGGTGCGTCTGCGATCTACGGCGCGGACGCCATCGCCGGTGTCGTCAACATCAAGACGGTGCAGCCGTTCAACGGCCTGCGTGCCACCGCCAAGGCAGGCGTCACGGACAAGGGCGACGGCGCCGAATATTCGGGTACGCTGACCGTCGGCCGGAAATGGAGCACGGGCTCGATCATCCTGTCGGGCAGCTATTATCAGTCGCGACCGATCAACACCGATGCGCGCGCGCTGACCACCAACACTTTGGTGCCGGTGACCGTGCCGGGCACGAGCCCGAACGGTTTGTACATCCTGCCCGGCCTCGCTTCGAACGCCTATTTCGGCACCGCTGCCGGCTTCGCCTCCTCAGCCTCGCCGATCGCGTTCAACGGTGGCAGCGGCTATGGCGCGGGATCGTTCGCCGACGACAGCTATCATGTCGCGACGCTGCCGGGGGACAATTACAACACCCAGGCGCAGGGCATCTATTCGACCGGCCCATCGAAGCGTTACGGCTTCTATGCGCGGGTCGACCAGGAAGTGCTGCCCGGCGTCACGCTGAAGGTCGAGGGGCTGTATAACCGGCGCAAATCGGTGCAGCTCTTCTCACCCAATCTGCTCGATATCGGCGGCACCTCGGGCACGGTGCAGGGTTTCCGCGTCGCGGTCGACCAGGCGTTCAACCCGTTCGGCACCGCCAATGGCGTGCCGGTCGCCAATGCGCTGGGGTTCAGCCCGACCCAGGCCTATCGCATCCGCAAGGTGCTGACCGAGCTCGGCAACCGCACCAGTATCCAGGATGTCGAGACCTGGCGGATCGATGCCGGCCTGAACGGCGACTTCTCGCTGCTCGGCCATCGCTGGAACTGGAGCGTATATGGCGCCTATTCCAGAAACACGATGCATAGCGGATCGCTCAACGCCGTTGACTACGACCATCTCTATCTCGCGCTGGGCTCACCCGCGGCGTGCGCGGCGGCGGCAGGATGCGTGCCGGTCAATCTGTTTGGGCCGATGACCGATGCGCAGGCAGGTTACATCCGCAACAACGCGTTCGAGTCCAACAGCACGCAGATCTACAATGCGACGGCCGACCTGACCGGCACCTTGTTCGATCTGCCGGCGGGTCCGGTGCAGCTCGCGGTTGGTTACGAATATCGGCAGAATCGCGGTACCGATAACCCCGATCCTTACGCTAACGCGCCGAGCCAGTATCTCAGTGCGGCCTTCGCCCGAACCAGCCAGCAGACGCGCACCGCGACCTCGGGCAGCTACAGCCTGAACGAAGGTTATGCCGAATTGTCGGTGCCCATCTTCAAGGACCAGCCCTTCGCGCAGAGTCTCGATGTCGATCTGGCGGCGCGCTATTCCGACTATTCGACCGTCGGCCACAAGGCGACGTTCAAGGCCGGCGCCGGTTATCGCCCGGTCAAGGACGTGCTGTTCCGCGGCACCTATTCGCAAGGCTTCCGCGCCCCCTCGATCCTCGAACTATATCAGGGTGCGCGGCAGACCAACTTCCAGGGCATCGATCCGTGCAATGGCGGTGCTGCGGCAGGCAAACCGGGCTGCGCCGGTGTGCCGGCGACCTATAACCAGTCGGCGTTCAACGGCGCGCTGCTGCCCGGCGTGATCAGCGGCAACCGCGCGTTGCGGCCGGAAACGGCGGACACCTATAGCGCCGGCATCTCGCTGACCCCGCGCTGGGTGCCGGGGCTCAGCGTGACGGTCGATTATTACAAGATCACCGTGCACGACGCGATCGCGGCGCAGACCGCGACGCAGATCCTGGGGCTATGCGCGACGCAGGGTGGCGTGTTCTGCAGCCTGGTGACGCGCGATGCGAATTCGGGCGCGGTGGTGGCGATCCAGCAGACCTCGCAGAACCTCAACTCGGTCAGCACCGACGGCATCGACAGCACGATCCGCTATGATTTCGGGACGAAGATCGGCCGGTTCAGCGCGGTGGTCGATGCCTCCTATCTGCGCAGCTTCCGCACCGTCTCGCCAAACCCGACCGGTGGTGCGCCGATCGTCGACGAGCGCGCCGGCAAGGGCGACCAGCCGCGCTCGACCTATCCGCACTGGAAGGGTCAGGCCTCGCTCAGCTGGTCGATCGACTGGCTCGATGCGGTGGTGCGCGCGCGCTATATCGGGCCGACGACCGACGTCACCAACACGGTCAAGGATGCGAGGACGAGGGCGATCACCTATACCGATTTCGAGGCCGGGTTCACGATCGACGGCGGGCAGTATCGCCTGGCGTTGGGCATGGACAATGCCTTCGACGTCCAGCCGCCGCAATCCTATGCCAATGCGCCGATCAACTACGACATCTACACCTATGATGCGCGCGGCCGGTATCTCTACGTCCGCGCATCGATCAAGATGTGATGACGGCGCTGGCCGAACCCATCGCACCGGAAAGCAGCGTGCCGCCGGCGCAGGGTAACACCTCGCCCCGGCGGCTGACGCTCGACCCGGTACTGATGATGCTGGCGGCGATGGCGGTGGCGATTGCGCTGACCTGGATCATCCCCTCGGGGCAGCACAAGCGTGTCTCGGATGCCGAAAATGCATCGGTCGTCGCCGGTACCTATCACACCCTGCCCAAGCCGATCGGGCTCGACAGCCTGCTCCCCCATGCGCCGATCCCCGGCGTTGCGCGCCCGGTCAGCCCGGTGGCGATGGCGACAGCGATCCCGCGGGGGCTGATCAGGACCGCGCCGCTGATCGTGATGATCCTGCTGCTCGGCGGCATGTTCGGCATCCTGCGCGCATCGGGCGCGCTCGATGCCGGGATCAGGCGATTGCTGGCGCTGAGCGGGGGCAAACCGGTGATCCTCGTGCCCGTACTGATGATCGCGCTGTCGGCGGGCAGCACCTTTCTCGGCATGGTCACCGAATATCTGCTGCTGATCCCGGTGATCCTCGCACTGGGCCGCAACATCGGCCGCAACGACATGTTCGGTTTCGCGCTGATCACGCTGGCGGCCAAGGTCGGTTACCTCGCCTCGGTCACCAACCCGCTTGCATTGCTCATCGCCCAGCCGATCGCCGGTGTGCCGGTGTTCAGCGGGCTGGCCTTCCGCCTGACCATCTGGGCGGTGTTTCTTGCCATCGCGATGGTCGCCGTGCTGCGCACCGGGCGCGGCGCCAGCGAGCCCGCCGCGCTGCATCATGAGCCGCTGGCCGGCCGGCACCTCATCGTGCTGCTGATCGCCGGCGCGACGCTGGCGACGCTGGTGACGGGCTCGATCGGCTATGGCTGGAAGGACGTGGAGTTCTCCGCGACCTTCATCGTCTCGGCAGTCCTGATGGCGATCGTGTCGAAGGTGCCGCCGGCCCGCGCGGTGCACCTGTTCGTCGAGGGCATGCACATGATGGTGCTGGCCGCGGTGCTCGTCGGGCTCGGGCGCAGCGTCGAGCTGATCCTGCGCGAGGGGCAGATCCTCGACACGATCATCGAGGCGGTGTCGCAGCAGATCCACGGGCTCAGCCCACTCGCCGTCGCGCCGATCCTGATGGGGTGCGAGATGCTGCTGACTTTGCTGATCCCCTCGACCTCGGCCAAGGCCGCGCTGAGCATCCCGATCCTCGTGCCGATCGCCGCGACCTGTGGCGTGTCGGCGCAGACCACCGTGCTGGCCTTTCTGCTCGGCAACGGGCTGGTCAACATGTTCGCGCCGACCTCGGGCATGCTGCTCGCCTATCTCGCGACCGCCGGCATCCCCTACACCCAGTGGTTCAGGTTCATCCTGCCGCTGTTCGCCTTGTTCACGCTGCTCTCGGTCATCGCGCTGATGATCGCCGTAGCGACGGGTTACTAGGACTCAATCGATGATTGCCGAAAACGGCCGCGACGTGATGGTCGCCATGCGCGACGGTATTCGCCTCGCCACCGATATCTATCTGCCCGATGCGGCGCTGCGCGGCGGACGCGTGCCGGTGCTGCTCGAGCGCACGCCGTACGACAAGCGCGGCACCAATCACGGCGACCGCACGCTGGCGGCGCCCGTGCCGGTATCGAAGCCGGAGATCGCCGCACAGTTCGTCGCGGCGGGCTATGCCTATGTGCTGCAGGATTGCCGCGGGCGCTTCGCCTCGGAAGGCAGCTTCACCAAATATCTCAACGAGGCCGAGGATGGTTACGACACGCTCGCCTGGCTGGTCGACCAGCCCTGGTGCAACGGGCGCATCGGCACGCTCGGCCTGTCCTATTGCGCGCATGTCCAGGCCGCGCTGGCGGGGCTCGATCCACCCGGGCTCGCTGCGATGTTCCTCGACTGCGGCGGCTTCTCCAGCGCCTATCACAATGGCATCCGCCAGGGCGGGGCGTTCGAGCTGAAGCAGCTGACCTGGGCCTATAGCCAGGCGATCGAGGCGGGTGATGGCGACGCGACGCGCCATGCCGCGATCGCGGCCGAGGATATCGGCCAATGGGTGCGCGTCATGCCGTGGCGGCGCGGCCATTCACCGGTCAAGGCGGCGCCCGAATATGAGGATTATGTCGTCGAGCAATGGGAGCATGACCGCTTCTCGCCTTTCTGGCAGCAGCGCGGCATCTATTGGCGTGGCTCCTATGCCGAAACAGCGGACGTGCCGATGGTCCATCTGTCGGGCTGGTACGATCCCTATTCGATCACCGCGATCGAGAATTTCACCGCGCTGTCCGCGCTGAAAAAGGGACCGGTCAAGCTGGTGCTCGGGCCATGGACGCATGGCCAGCGTTCAGTGTCGTTCGCCGGCGATGTCGATTTCGGGCCCGCCGCGCCGCTCGACGGCAATCTCGCCGAGAATTACGTCGCGCTGCGCCGCGACTGGTTCGACCGGCATCTGAAGGGGCTCGACGCACCCGAGCATCTCGCCGCGCCCGTGCGGCTGTTCGTGATGGGCGGCGGCAGCGGCCGGCGCGATGCGGCCGGGCGGCTCGATCATGGGGGACGCTGGCGCGACGAGACCGCGTGGCCGCTGCCGTCTACCGTGCCGACGACCTTCCACCTTCATCCTGGCGGCCAGCTCGCGGCCGAACCCGCCGAGCCCGGCACCCTGTCCTATGATTTCGATCCCGCAGACCCGGTGCCGACGATCGGCGGGGCGGTGACCTCGGGCGCGCCGGTGATGGCGGCCGGGGCCTATGACCAGCGCGAGACGGCGGCGCTGTTCGGCGCGCGCCATCCCGGTCGCGCCCTGGCGGAAAGGCCCGACGTGCTGGTCTTCGAGACGGGGCCGCTGGCGCAGGACATGGAGCTGACCGGCCAGGTCGTCGCGCGACTGTTCGTCAGCTCGTCCTGCGTCGACACCGATTTCACGATCAAGCTGATTGACGTCTATCCGCCCAGCACCGACTATCCCCAAGGGTTCGCCATGAACCTCGCGCACGGCATCCGCCGCGCGCGCTTTCGCAACTCCTTCGAGCAGCCGGAGCCGATGACGCCGGGATCAGTTCACGAGATCGCGATCAGCGCCTTTCCGACGAGCAATTTGTTCGCCGCCGGACACCGCATCCGCGTCGAGGTCTCGAGCAGCAACTTCCCGCATTTCGACATCAACCAGAATGTCGACTGGCGGGTGCCGGGGGCCATGCCGCAGGTCGCGCGCAACAGCGTGCACCTGGGCAGCGCCACGCCGTCGCGCCTGATCCTGCCGGTCATCCCGCCGGGTCGGTGAGACCGCCGGCCGCCTCGCTGCCCCGCCGCCTGGGCCTGACCGCGCTGACGGCTTTTTCCGAGATCATGCGCACCGGTTCGGCGACCGGCGCGGCGCGGGTGCTCGGCCTGTCGCAGCCGGCGATCAGCCGGCTGATCGCGCGGATGGAAAGCGATATCGGCTTCGAGCTGTTCTACCGCGACAAGGGCCGGCTGGTGCCGACGCAGGACGGGCTGATGCTCGCCGACGAGGTCGAGCTGGCGCTGGCCGGGGTCGCGCGGGTGCAGGGGCTGGTGCGCGACATCTCGACCCATTCGGTCGGCGAGATCCGCCTGATCGCGCCGCCCAGCTTCGCCTCGGGCATTCTGCCGGGGCTGATCGCGGCCTTCACGCGGCGCCATCCGCGCGTGCGCTTTTCGATCGACTCGCGCAGCATTCAGACCACCAAGACCATGCTGGCCACCCGCGTGGTCGATTGCGCCTTCATGCACCTGCCGCTCGATCGCGACGATCTCATTGCCGAGACGATGGTCAGCAGCGGTACCGTCTGCGTGCTGCATCAGGACAACCCGCTCGCGGCCTTACCGGTGCTGGATCCAGCCAGCATCGGCGACGCGCCGATCGTCACGCTGGGTATGGCGAGCGTGTTCTTCCAGCATATCGACCAGGCCTTTCGCGAACAGGGCCTGCGGCAGAATATCGCGGTGGGATGTCATACGACGAGCGCCGCCTGCGGCCTGGCGGGGACCGGCATCGGCATTGCGATTTTGAACGCGTTGCTCGTGCGCCCCTATGTCCGGCCACCGCTCGTGGCGCGTCCTTTCGTGCCGAATTTCACGCACGATTATGCCTTCGTCGTCTCCGCCCAGACGAAATTGCCGCGGCTGATCGAGGAGTTTCGCGACGAGGCGCGGCGCTATTTCAGCGTGGGAACCGCGCCCGAATAGCGGCGGCCGCCGGGCTTATGCTGCCCGCGCCGCATCCCCGGCGGCGAAATGCGCCATCTGGTCGGCATGCGCCTTGGCAAAGGCCGGCCGGGCCGTGGCGCGGGTGAGATAGGCGCGGCAGGCGGGATAGTCGGCCAACCCGTCGAACCGGTCGATCAGGCGCAGCACGTCGGCCATCATGATGTCGGCGATCGAGAAACTGCCGGCCAGCCATTCGCGCTTTTCCAGCACGGCATCCATGTGCTTGAGCCGCGCCGCGACAAAGCCCTCCAGAAACGTCCGCATCGGCGTTTCGTCGGTGTCGCCTGTGAACTTGTAGAAGGACCAGGGCTGGCTCGCGGCTTCGACCGAGGCGAACGCCGCGAACAGCCATTCCCTGGCATCGTTGCGGCCTTGTCGGTCGGTCGGCATCAACACGTCGCTGCGCTCGCCGAGATGGAGCAGGATCGCACCGCTTTCGAAGATCGAGAGGTCGCCATCGGTCAGCCATGGTACCTGGCCGAAGGGCTGGTGCGCGAAATGCCGGGCATCGCGATTCTCGAACGGCACGCCCTCGACCCGGTAGGGCAGGCCCGCTTCCTCCAGCGCCCAGCGTATCCGTATGTCGCGCACAAAGCCGCGCGGCGGCTCGGGCACCCAGTCGAACGTGTACAACGTCAGCTCGGTCATGCGGTATCTCCAAGGAAAGGGGGCAGCTTGTCGAGCAGCCCACGCCAGCCAAGCTCATGGCTTTCGCGCGCCGCCTCGTCGGGCAGATGTTCGTGGGTCAGGGTCAGCTCGGTGCCGCCGTCGATCGGCTTGAGCAGGAAGGTGACCAAAGTCTCCGGCTCGGCCGCGCCGGGCAGGTCCCAAGTGAAAACGACCTTCTCGTCGGGCACGACCTCGCGGTAGATTCCGGTCGGGTTATGCTCCTCGCCGTTCATCAGGCGGAACACGACGCTGAAACGACCGCCGGGCCGCACATCGGCCTCGACGCTGAGCGTCGGCCCGGCATCGGGGCCCCACCATTTCAGCATCTGTTCGGGCCGGGTGATCGCGGCATAGACCTTGGCGGGCGAGGCCTTGATGCGGCGCACGATGGTCAGACTGGGCAGGTGGCGGGTCATCAGGCGTCATCCTCTTCGACGAACGCGACGAGCCGATCCAGGCTCACCGTCCACAAGCTTTCATAGCGTTTGAGCCACGCCATCGCCTCCTCCATCGGCCCGACCGAGAGCGCGACCGACACGGTGCGACCGGTCTTGGACCGGGTGATCAACCCCGCATCCGACAGCACGTCGAGATGCTTCATCATGCCGGGAAGCTTCAGCGCCAGCGGCCGGGCGAGTTCGCTGACCGACAGGCCGGGCTCGTCCTTGAGCCGCAACAGCACATGCCGCCGCGTTGGATCGGCGAGCGCGGAGAAGGTGCGATCGATCGCTGATGCTTGATACTTCACCATGTAGTGAAGTATTGTCGATCGCATCGATCGCGTCAACCCCTGGGCACGTCGCGGGCCGCTCAGGCCCCGTCGACTTTCCCCTCTCGCACGCGGATATCGACCACCACCCCGGCCGGCACATGCAGCACGATGCGCGGCCGGCTATGGACACGCCAGAAGTCGCCGCGCGCGTCGGGCGGCGGCAGGCACTCGTCCTGCCAGGCGCCGTAACGCTGCGGGAAGATGTCGATCACGCTGGTCCGATCGCCGTCCCAGCTGATCCGCAAGGCGACCTGCGCGAGCTCGTCATTGCCCGGTCCCAGCACCTCCATCTCGATGCTTTGCGCGCTGGACCGCTCGACCTTCACCTCTCCCCGGATCAGCTCCATCTCGAAACGGTCGCCGGCTTTCGCCTGTCGTATGACGATCGGTTTCCCGACATTGCCGTCGACGGGCACGCTCACGACACCCGAATAGGTGGCCGGGTCCACCACCGCGCGGCCGAGCGGCGGCGCGGCCAGCAATGCGGCGAGCAGCAGCGTTGTCGCCATCAGATCCGCCTCTTACAAGGGCGGCCGAGATGCCGAGGCAGTTGCCGGACCTTCCATCCATTCTGCGATGGGAGATAGTCGTAGCGGGTAAGCATCGGCGTCCTTTTCGCGCTGGGTCGATGCGCTGTGCATCGATGGCGCGATCGGCGCGTCCCGTGGCTTGCGGCCGAATTGGCGTGATCCGGCAGGGGCCGGTTTCAAAGGCCCGGCGATGCGATGGCGCCGGCGCATTTCCTCGCCGCGCCCGCGGGCCTCACGCGCCCGCGCGCAGCCTCACCGTGCGCACCGTGACGAACTGGCGCATCTTCTCCGCGATGATCGCGGCGTGTCGCGCGTCGATCTCCGCCACCGAGAGCGTGACGCGCAGGATGCGCCGCGTGTCGACCGCATCGAGCCGCGCGATCATGCGGCCCTGCTGCGACACCAGCCCGAGCAGGCGGCCGAGGACCTGCGGACAGCGATCGGTGGTCACGACGAAGGTCGCGCCGGGCGGATGCGGCACGGGCACCACGCTCAGGCGGCGAGCGCCGTGGCCCGTTTGCCGGCGATGATCGACTGGGCCAGCGCATCGGCGGCTTCGTGCGCCGCCGTGCCTGCCTTATCGGCAAGATCGAGCACCTCGCCCAGCCGGGCACCGATGGCCTCGACGCGGTCGTGCGCGTCGTCCTCGCTCCAGCCGAAATATTCGGCCGCGACGTTGATGATGCCGCCGGCATTGACGAGATAGTCGGGCGCATAGAGCACGCCGCGTTCGGCGAGTTCGCTCCCCTGGCGCGGCGTGGCGAGCTGGTTGTTGGCGGCGCCGCACACGACCTTCGCCTGCAGCCCCCTGACGGCCGCCCTGTCGAGCACGGCGCCAAGCGCACAGGGGGCGAAGACGTCCAGCTTCGCTTCGAGCAGCGCCCTCGACGTCATCACCTCGGCATCGAACATCACCGCCGCCCTGGCCGCCACGGCGCTGCGCGGTTCGGCGACGATCAGTCGCGCACCGGCCTTGTGCAGCAGGTCGCACAGCGCGAACCCGACATGGCCGAGCCCCTGCACACCGACCGTCACGCCGCGCAGGTCGCTGCCGAGCTGCCGCCTGACCGCGACCTCCATCGCGCGCAGCACGCCCAGCGCGGTCCAGGGCGAGGGATCGCCACCCGGCGCGCCGGGGCGGGCGGGAAGGCCGGCGACATGCCGTGTGCTGTCGGCGACGTGCAGCATATCCTCGACCGAGGTCCCGACATCCTCCGCCGTCAGATAACGTCCGTTGAGTGACGCCACCGCACGGCCAAAGGCGCGAAACAGCGCCGCGCGATCATAACCGCCGGCGGGTTCGCAGATCACCGCCTTGCCGCCGCCGAAGGGCAGGCCGGCCAGCGCGTTCTTGTAGCTCATCCCCTCGGCAAGGCGCAGCGCGTCGAGCGACGCCTCATGCTCGGAGACATAGGGCCGGAACCGGCACCCGCCGGCGGCCGGGCCAAGCCGGGTCGAATGCAGCACGATTACCCCGCGCAGCCCGCTTTTGGGATCGTCGAGCCGGACGATCTCTTCCGGCGGTGCGGACTGTGCGGTGCGATCGAAGGTCACGGTAACTTCCCCGGTGGTTGTTTCGCAGAGGATATCGCCGTGCGACCGGTTTATCTGACCTGTTCTCGCGGGACATTTGCGATTTGCCGGTGTATCTGACCGGATATCGGCCAATTTTGGAACAGATGTGTCTGACGAGCTCGACGCCTATGAACGAAAGATCCTGCGCGTCCTGCAGGACGACGCCTCGCTGTCGACCGCCGCGGTCGCCGAAGCGGTCGGCCTGTCCGCCTCGCCGTGCTGGCGCCGCATCGACCGGTTGGAGCGCGAGGGCTTCATCAAGCGCCGCGTGGCGATCGTCGAGCGCAAAAAGGTCGGGCTCAACGCGCAGATCTTCGCCCAGGTGAAGCTCAACGCGCATGGCCGCGCCAATCTCGACGAATTCGCCGCCGCGATCCGCACTTTCCCCGAGGTGCTCGAATGCCATGTGCTGATGGGATCGGTCGATTTCATGCTGCGCGTCGTCGCGGCGGACATCGAGGCCTATGAACGCTTCTTCTTCGAGAAGCTGTCGCGCCTGCCCGGCGTGCAGGAGATCAATTCGACCGTTGCCCTGTCGGAGATCAAGTCGACCACCGCGCTGCCGCTGTGAGGGGCCGCGCGCGCATTCAATAGGCGATGCTGCCATAAGGGCTGTAATAGGCGTAGATTCGCTCGATCGACTCCGCGCTGGCGCCGCCGAGCGCTTCCAGTTCGACCCGATCGTAATTCGGCGCGCCCTTCAGCACGGCCTTGTCGAGCGAGACGACATAGCCGCCGCGTTCCGGATCATATTTCAGCAACGCCCAGGGCAGCGGATGATATTTCTCGCCGATGCCGAGAAAGCCGCCGAACGACATGATCGCATAGACCACATCGCCGCTGACCCGTTCGATCGAGAGATCGTCGATATGGCCGATGTGTTCGCCGCTGCCGTTATAGACCGGCGTGCCGTTGACGCGACTGGACAGGATGAGCCGGTGATCGGACCGGGCCGGCCGGTCGATCAGCTGTTCGGTGGATGTCTGATTCATGATCGACGCTCCTGAAGGCCCGGCGCCGCACGATCGGCGACCTGCCGGACGAAAACGTAAAACGCCCGGACGCCGCCACGCGTTCCGAATCCCGGTATTTCGGTGACACTTTACGTATCTCGCCATGCCGGAGCGCGCGCAACCAGCGGGAACGCCGGTCAGCCGGTCCATTGCACGTCAATCCACCACAGATTATCGTCACTTCATGATCGACGCCCTGCGCGCACGCACGCCACGCCTGTCGCTCGTCACCGCCGCGTTCGCCGCGTCGCTGCCGCTGACGATCCTGATCGCCGCGCCATCGGCGGATGCCCAGACCAGCATGTACGTGCCCGCGCCGCCAAAGCCGTCGCCCCGCCCGGCATGGAATTGTCGCGCGCAAATATCCGTCGGCGCGACGAGCATCCATGCCTCGCGCCAACTCGACGCCGCCGGCGCCAGCCTGACCGACGGCGCCGGCTGGACCGATGTCTTCACCGCCGACGCACATGCACCGCTGACGGTTTCCGTGAACTGGCATTCCCGCCCCAGCCCGATGCGCTTCGCCGAGGGCATGACGACCTTCTACTTCAGGACTCCACAACCGATGGCCAGCCCGCTTCGCGTGCACCTGGCCGGCCGGCGGACGATCGAGCGCGACGGCCATCAATCCTATGACAATCCGCATCACTTCGTCGTCTATGAGCCGATCGGCAAGGTGGCCGAGATGGCCGGCGACGATGGCGCGCTGAAATGGACGCTCAGCGGGACGGCGCCGGGGAAAAGCGGGGCGCCGATCGTTAACGAGGGAGCGTATCCGGCCGCCGAGGTGCGTGCGCTCAAGGCCGGCTTTGCCGCGGTTCTCGCGCAGTTCGACATGATGCAGGCGGATTTCGCGAAGCGCTGTCAGCGGCTGTGACCGGTCGACGCGGATAAGCTCGGCCGCGCCACGTTCACTGATAACGCAGCGTCTTCTCGAACCCCTCATTCGCCTTCGTCATTTTGGCCAGCTTCCTGAGCTGACCGCGAACATGCCGCTCGAACCGTACATCGTCATAGATGCCGGTCGCCGGATATTCTTCCTGCCCGATCAATGCCTTGATGCGCGTGGCGAAAGCGGCCTGCTCGTTCGTGCAATCCGCGGCCTGAAGCGCGCGGCAGACCCATTCCTCGGCGGCCGCCTTGTCACAATCGTCCTGCGCCTCATAGCCGCGCCTGTCCGCCGCCGCCTGGTCGAGCTTCGACGCAGCGAGGCGGCGCTCCAGCCACTTGCGGACTAGTTCGCCGTCCCACGCCTTTGGCGGATTGTTCATTGCTCGCTCCAACCTGGCCTGCTTGTGCGCTGGATGACTTGCGTCCTAACGACTGATGGGAACGAAGAAACTGCTTGCGATTCAGTGCGCTTGGGTAGCGCGTTTCGGCCGTTTACGCGACCCCTTAGCCTCGGCGGCTTTCCGGCGGTTCTCTTGGACGATGGGGCAGTCTGGGGCGTGAGGCGGAACGATCTCCTTGCAGACGTCGCACCTGAAATCGTCTCTGGCCATGTTGGTGCCTGGTCCTCTTTGATGGCTTCGTCCGGTTTCAAATAGGCGAAGTTGGACAGGAGATCGAGTTCGCCGAGGTTCGACTGCCGAGGCTGGCTAACCGCTTTCTGTTTCCGCTCGTTTTCAGTCGAATGTCTTATCGCCGAGTCAAGTATGCCACTTCATCTGTATGCGAGGTGCTAGGCATTGCTTGGGTATCGATCTTAGCCGAAGCTAATCGAATCGTCTGCTTAAGGATGCGATATGCTGATCCGAAACTATGGCTTGTTCTGGCATCGATCCCGGGTAAAATGGGGTAAGGCCCGCACTAAAGGAACACTAGAGGGCTATTTTAAGGGAGCGAAGCGACAGGGGTGTGTCGACTTCAGAGAACAACGTGGCATTTACGTTCTCTATGATGAGACTTTTCGAATCGTCTATGTCGGTCAGGCCGGGCGCGGCAATCAATGTCTGTTTGCGCGGCTAAAACAGCATAAATCCGATCATCTAGCTGAACGATGGACAAGATTTTCTTGGTTCGGAACGAGGGGTGTAACCGACGACTGGGAGCTTGGGGCCGACGAGAAATTCAGGACCGATCTCTCGTCCGTGCTCAACCATATTGAGGGGATATTGTTAGCTGTTGCTGAGCCGCCGCTCAACCTACAGCGTGGCCGATTCGGAGGCGATGTTGAACAATACCTACAGGAACGTCCCGACGCCTAGCCGCACATTCGGAACTTCAAACGGCAGAGTAAGTGCGCGATTACGTGACGCGTGCATGTGACACCGTAATTACGCACTTACCTCTAGAGACTGTTTTACCGGCATGAGGACCGCCGGTGACATTAAAGTTTCTATTGACTGGCTTAAAGACAGCAGAATTATTATCGACGGGCTGCGCAGAATGCGGCGTCACCACGGTATAGCGTAGCGAATCGACTGCATTAATCGAGACATGTCCTGCGATCGGAGGTTGCAAGCAATTGGAAGGTACCTTGAAGCGGATTGCTGAGAACATCCTGCCGCTGTCAGTGTCGGGATCGTTGCCAGTCGCGTTTAGAGAATGGCACTTCACGGGGACCACCGTCGATCACGAAGTTGCGGAGGAGACCTGCCAACTCTGTGACAAAGAAGGTCTTCGCTATCATTTCGAGATCCGCAACGACCGCACCGGTCACCGGCTTGACGTCGGGTCGGAGTGCATACTCAAGTTCAACGTCGCAGTTTTCGAGCAAGGGCGCGAGCTGACGCCGGACGAAGCGCGAAAAGCGCTAGCCGACCGAATGCGCCAAATGCGCCTTGAAAGCTGTCTCCGGGCACTTGAACGGTTGGCAGCAGCCGAAGAAAACAACATTCTCGCGAACGCGCTCGCTTATTATCGCATTCACAAAGCGTTGACGCGTAAGCGGTGTTCCGCGCCCACCTTGTCGGGGCTAGATGTTCGGGCAGAGTAGGCGGCGTGGAAGACGTCATGCCTATGAGCGCACTGGACACGCGCACTGGAGTTGGTCCGGAGCC
>Ga0307510_10000536_pt1 | contig 37853 bp, 39 predicted proteins | sample 12_EM_MG_FD_207224 | JGI IMG/M metagenome (GOLD analysis project Ga0307510, IMG submission 207224) | Populus trichocarpa ectomycorrhiza microbial communities from riparian zone in the Pacific Northwest, United States - 12_EM | ecosystem: Host-associated > Plants > Roots > Unclassified | place...
AGCGGAGTCGGTTTCCCGGGCGACGACAACAATATGTTAAATGCAAAGGTTGTCATCTACGACAAAAATGGCGAGGGCACGTGGTATTTCGAAAGGAAAATGACCCCGGCTGATCTGCAATCATTAAAAGACAAATATGGCTATACTTTCCCGTCCGCATCTTCTATGTCCATACAATTCATCAAGCCCAAGAATGTTGCTAATAGCCGTTTAGCCTATATTTTTGATGTCAACTCTTACCTTGATGCGCCATACGCCAATCATCTTTATCACCATATCCTTAACAATATCGAATATCCTCAAAAAGCTCAAAAGACACTTACCGGCGGAGTTGTTGTTCTGAACTTTAACCTGGATAACGACGGGATGATAACCGACGTGAGTGTAGCCCAGGGGGCAGGTAACGGCTTTGACGAGGCCGCAATGAATGCCTTGCAGTCCTATAAGTTCGCCATTAAGGATAAGGCGGGTAAACATAGCATAGCCATATTATTTTGTGTAGCTGAAAAGAAATATCGGCCGGTTGTCAGCGAAAAAAATAAGAAAGACGGCTATGTGGGCGAATTAGCGGTATCGGATATTAAGTCGCCATTTATAAGCACAAATGTTAAGTTTCCGCCGCCTGTAAAAGTTCCCGGCAGCCCAAAAACAGGCGTGAATTAGATGTTGGCACATACAACTGCTAACCATATACGCAATTGCTATATATTCAGGTGGATAATTCCTATGAGGCGCACGCATGCAGCGTGTGCCTCATAAATATGCCCGTTAATAAACAGAACTTACGGGCTTACTATCCGCCTCCTCAAATGCCTTTTCGTAGCGCAATTTATAACCCGCTGCTTCACTTAATTTGTTTTGGACTTTCATGCAGTTATACATACCCAGCAATGACCATCCGTTGCCGGGGTTTGCAACAAGGTCATCATTATAAACTTTTGCAGCCTCTGCAGCTTTGTTAGTTTTTAAAAGATAATGGCCCAGATATTGCCTGGCGGGGATAAACCACTCCTGGGGTTCCCGGTAAATTAATTTCTCTTCCTCATCGACGGCTTTTTTTAAGGCATCAATTGCTTCATCCGTTTTGCCTTCAGCATACAATATTTCGCCTGATAAAATGCCGGCTGCGATCTGCGCCGCCTGTTGCGGTTTGTTATAAGGCATAACGTGAACAGCAAGCAAGCTATCAGATAAATTATTCCGGAGTTCATTAAGGCATTGTTTGGCCCCGGTTATATTTTTATTGTGAACATGGGCCAGACCCTTTGCAAAATTATCAAGGATAACTGCAAATTTCCACTGCGCATCCGGAGGGGGTTCTTTTAATATTTCCTGCCATTTTCCTAACCGGGTATAGGCAATCTCCGGTATCATATAAACAAACTGTGCGTAAGCGCTTTTTTTGAAAAGCGGTGCTTGTGCCATCAGTCTTTCCCTGGCCCGCAGGTAAACGGGCATGCCTCTAGTAAACATGCCCGCATTCATGGCGCAATACGCCTGAACTGTATATACGTGGACCAGGTTGTTCTTGCCTAAATGCAATGCAGGTACAATTGAATCCACATTGTTATACACCGTATTTGCATCTTCATTCACTATCACGCCTTTAACAAACAGGCCATTGCGCTGATAGGAATGCGTGGCCATGTGCACCATATGGCCTACGCCGGGCATTTGATCTTTTAATACATCCGCATAATGCAGCGCATTTTCAGGATGCCGGGACGCTTCTGTAAGATGTATATAATAATGCAGCGCAGCCGGGTGAAGAGAGTCCGCCTTCAGTATATCTTCGCATAATCCAACCACTTCGGGTGTCCAGGGCTGTGGCGTTCCGTCCGGGTTCCAGAAATTCCATTTGTGACACAACATCACTGCATCAATATATAATGCTTTGATATCATTATCTGCTGGATATTTAACCGTCAGCTTGTGCATCGCATCGGCATAATGCACATCCAGTTCCTTCCGGTCGGCATTGGTTGTATCCGAAGAATATCTTTGCATCATTGCATTGATCAGGTCATTTTCTTTGGTCACGGTACCTGTATTTGTCCTCTGCAATGACATTAAAACGGCGGGCACCTGGGGGCTCATTTTATAATTATAATTATTGTAGTATGGACCCAGCGCGAGTGCCTGTCCCCAATAAGCCATCGTGCAGTTTTCATCAAAGCGGGCTGCCTCCCTGAATGATGCCAGCGCCTCGGTGAAGTGAAAACTGTAATAGAATGCCAGGCCCTGGTCAAAATAGATTTGTGTGCTGTCTGACCTGGTATAGATGCGATAATGGTGATGTCCAAGGCCGGGAAGAACAGGAATAAATTTACCATTTTTATCAGCAGCTGACCCTGGTGCATATACGCCGCACATACTTACATCGTGCCTGTAGATGTCGTCAGGGCCATTCAACCACGCTTGTATTTTCCTTGCCCCGGTAAGGAGAAAGATCGCAAACACCAGCAAGAAAGTAAATGTTGCTTTTCTTAGCATAATTAACTTTAATCTTAAAGTTACAAATTACAATTAAGAAATTACTGGTTCCAGGTAGTTTTTGCATGCAATGTAAAGCAGGTTTTGACCATTAGATGATTTCGAATTAAAATCGTTCGGTAGTGATAATTAATGTTTTACCGCTATTGATCAATAGTAGGTAAAGCCATCTTTTTTCTTAATTTCGTCCTGCCAAAGCCCCAATAATAAATACATGAGAAGAATAAACGTACTTATTTCAATAAGTGTTGTTTTGACAATTATTTTCAAGAGCGACACCAGTTTTGCACAATTAAAAAAAGACAAGCTTCTATTTGGCGTTGCTTATTATGATGAGTATATGCCGTATGACCGCCTTGATAAGGATGTCAAAATGATGAAAGAAGCAGGTATCAATGTGGTTCGCATAGCTGAATCAACCTGGAGCACGATGGAGCCCCTGGAAGGTGTTTATGATTTTACCCATATCGACCGCGTGCTGAATGCTATGCACAAGGCAGGCATCAGTGTGATCATCGGGACCCCTACTTATGCAGTGCCGACCTGGCTGGTTAAAAAGTATCCTGATGTACTGGCAATCACCAACAGGGGCCCAAATCAGTATGGTCCCCGCCAAAACATGGACATCACCAGTGTTCACTTCAGAATCTATGCGGAAAGAGCTATCCGTAAAATGCTGGAGCATATTAGAGATCACCCTGCAATTATCGGATACCAGATTGATAACGAAACCAAGTCATATGGCACAAGCGGCCCCAATGTGCAGGCCCAATTTGTTGCTTATATGAAAGTCAGATACCCCTCACTGGATAGTCTGAACAAAATATTCGGCTTGGATTACTGGAGCAACCGCATCAACAATTGGGATGATTTTCCCTCGGTTAATGGAAGCATCAACGCCAGTCTGAACGCCGAATTTGCTAAATTTCAGCGTTCGTTGGTTACAGAATACCTGACCTGGCAGGCAAAGATAGTTCGTGAATACAAAAAGCCTGGTCAGTTCATTACACAGAATTTTGATTATGACTGGCATGGCTATTCTTATGGGATACAACCGGAAGTAGATCATTTTGCGGCTGCAAAAATTCTGGATATTGCGGGTGTTGATATCTACCACCCATCGCAGGATAAACTTACCGGGGCGGAGATTTCCTTTGGAGGTGATGTAGCCAGATCTATGAAAGAAGGGCAAAATTACCTGGTTATAGAAACGGAGGCCCAAGGCTTTCCCGAATGGGTACCATATCCCGGGCAACTGCGGTTGCAGGCTTTCAGCCACCTGGCTTCTGGTGCAGATATGGTTTCTTACTGGCACTGGCATTCCATACACAATTCGGCAGAAACCTACTGGAAAGGCTTGCTCAGCCATGATTTTGAACCCAACCCGACCTACGAGGAGGCGAAAACAATCGGAGCTGACTTTAAAAAACTGGGGCCTCACCTGGCTAACCTGAAAAAGAAAAATGAGATGGCGATCTTATTCAGTAATGAAGCATTAACCGCCTACAACTCTTTTGGGCCTGGTAATTACAATGACATACTGAGGCCGATATACGACGTTCTTTATAACATGAACGTCGGTGTTGACTTTATTGACCCATCCAGCAAACAAATAGAAAAATATAAGTTAATTGTGGTGCCGGCATTATATGCCGCCCCAGACAGCTTGCTACGGCATTTGAACCGTTTTGTTAAAAATGGTGGTCATATTGTATATACGTTCAAAAGCGGCTTTGCCGACGAGCATAATAAAGTAAGATCAGTGCGCCAGCCAGGTATTATCAGTGAAGCTTGCGGCATCGGGTACAGCGAATTTACAGTTCCGGCAAAAGTGAATATGAAAGATGACCCTTTTCATGTCGGGGATAATCAGAATTATACAGCCAAATGGATGGAATTGATTGTACCCACAACTGCCCGTGTGCTTGCCCGGTACGATCATCCTGCCTGGGGTAAATATGCAGCTGTGACCCAAAATAACTATGGCAAAGGAATGGCTACCTACATCGGTTGCGGCACCAGTAATGCCATTACAGAAAAAATTCTGGAAGGTGCGGTAAAGAACGCAGGACTATGGGGAAAGGATCAGGCACTGAGGTTTCCGTTGATCGTCAAATCAGGCACTAATCAACTGAATAAGTTGGTTCATTATTATTTTAATTACTCTGCAGAACCCAAGACATTCACCTATCCTTACGCAAATGGCAGGGCTTTGCTCAAGGGTGAAAGCGTGACTGCAGAAAGTCAAATCACTTTGCCTGCCTGGGGATTTCAAATTATTGAGGAGTTATAATTCATTAACTAAAAATAAAAAGCCTCCCGGATTTCTCTGAGAGGCTTTTACTTTTAAATTCTTCCTAAAATAATTCCCTGATTATTTCATAGTAATTATAGTGGCCGGAAGTATGCTTGCATCAATACTTGCTTTTAAGATATTGGTGCTCCATCCCAATGGCTGTGATGCTGTTGACGGATCCCACCATGCGTCCATCTCTGCTCCTGAGGCCTGATAGAATCTTACTTTATTATAGCTCATAGTCACATTTGTGCTTGCTTTGCCTGAATAGTTGCCATAGCAAATACCGCAGTTTGAATAGGGTGTGCTCGAGCTGTAAACTGTATTATGATCCATTTTGATATGATTGCCACCCTGTACCTGTGCTCCTACGAAGCCGCCATTTACTATGATGTTGTAACGTGCTACCTGGTATGATCCGCCAACGTCGCCTAAAACAATACCTGCGCCGCCGCCTGAATCATTTTGTACCTGTCCGCCTCTGATCCAGTTACCTATTACCTGTACCGAATCGCCTTGTAAACCATTACACTGGTATATGCTTATGCCATCCTGCGGATGTTTTGCTACGCCGGCAATGTCTTCACAACGGTTATAGTTTACCTGTGTACCGCCGCCGTTAACATTATTGAACTGTACAAAGTTTCCTGATGGGAATGGACCGTTCATGTTCAGGAACTGGTTGCTGTTTACTTTAACTGTGGTACATTGCATTGCATTAACACCTGCTCTTACATTGGTAATAAAACAGCTATCGATAATTACATTAGTGCAATTGGATAACTGGATACCATCTGTAGTAGAGTTCATGATTTTACATTTGGTGATATGTACGTTGTTACAATTAGTAAGACGAATGCCAATTGTTGCGCCATTGCTCATATTGATCGAGTCACCGCTGATGGTAATATTGCTCTGCCCGCTTAAATTAATAGGAGCGGATGCTTTATAAACGAAATTCTTTATTGGAGTAGTGGTTGGTGGTGGAGTGGTTGTTGGTGGTGGAGTAGTTGTCGTTGGTGGAGTAGTTGTCGTTGGTGGAATATAACTTCCTCCGTGGTGTCTTCTCTCCAGACTGTTAAGGTCGGTTGCACTGGTAACCGATGTTTCAGCAGGATCAACAGTGCTATCTTTTTTACAAGATGTAAACATGAATGTAGTCAGTAATGTAATTCCAAACATCATACTAACTAAGGGCTTGTTTGTTTTGCTTCTAAGACTCATAATAGTTTTTTTAATTAGAGTCTCTTCTACGCACTACATTAACCAATAGTTACATAATTTTTTAATTATAGAAATAAATTAACTAAAATAAAAATACTAAATAACCTTTTTAACTGTACTTATAATGCAGTACACCAGGCGGTTGTGTCGTAATTAAGGTTAGAATGGCATACTATCGCTTATTCACTTTAAGCATACTTGCGTTGATTGCTACCACAACAGTGCTAACTGTCATTAAAACAGCACCGGCTGCAGGGCTTAATAAAATCCCCTGCTTATAAAGTATCCCGGCGGCTAATGGCAAAGCAACCACGTTATAGCCTGTGGCCCATGCAAGATTTTGGATCATTTTTCGGTATGTTGCTCTTCCAAACAGGATCAGGCTAACAATATCCTTTGGGTTACTGTTTACCAAAACTATTCCCGCTGTTTCTGCTGCTATATCACTTCCCGATCCTACGGCAATACCAATATCAGCCTGTGCCAATGCCGGGGCATCATTCACGCCGTCTCCTGTCATTGCGACAAATTCACCGCTTTGCTGAAGTTCTTTAACTTTATCCAGCTTTTGATGTGGCAGGACCTCAGCAAAATAACCATCCATTTTCAACTGCCTGCTTACGCTTTCTGCTACCTGTTGATTGTCACCCGTTAAAAGCAAAGATTTTATTCCGTTGTCATGCAATGTTTTTATAGCATCTGCAGACTCTGGGCGAAGTGTATCCGATAAAGAGAAGTAGCCGTATAGTTTTTCATCAATGATGACAAAAACTACCGTTTCATTTCCCTGCTGTACAAAATTACCTGGCAATGCAAGCTTATTTTCTTTTAAATAAGCAGGACTTACAACCTTTAAACGTTTTCCCTCCACCAAAGCCTCAACGCCTTTGCCGGTAATCGCCTGAAAGCGCTTTACTTCAGGGATAACCAATGAGCGTTTTTTTACTTCGGATAGAATACCTGTCGCAATAGGATGTTCAGAGTTTTGTTCCAGTGCAGCTGCTAAAGCGAGCATCCTGTTTTCACTTTCCTTGAGGTTCTCGCTTTCGGGCTCCACCACGACAATCCTGGCTATCTCAAATTTTCCAACTGTAAGCGTGCCCGTTTTATCAAATACGATAGTTGTGATCTTTCTTGAGCTTTCAAATGCAGTCCGGTTTTTTATCAGCAGGCCATGCTGGGCAGATAATGAAGTAGATTTGGCCACAACCAATGGTACAGCGAGCCCCAATGCATGCGGGCAACATATTACTATCACAGTAACCATCCTTTCCATGGCAAAAGCCAGATCTTTCCCCTCCACCAGCCAGAAAATAAAAGTACCGATACCGGCAGCTAAGGCGATTATTGTAAGCCATCTTGCCGCCTTATCTGCTAATAACTGTGTATTGGATTTTGCACGCTGCGCATCGTTAACAAGAGTAATTACTTTTGACAAATAACTATCTGCCCCGCTATGAGTTACTTTAACACGAAGTGAACCATTTCCGTTGACCGACCCTGCAATAACATCCTGTCCTTTACTTTTTTGAACAGGAGTGGATTCCCCGGTCAGCATGGATTCATTCAGGTAGCTTTCACCATCCTGGATAATACCATCGGCAGCTATTTTTTCACCTGGCTTGATCAGGATAAGGTCCCCCGGTTTCAAGCTATCTGTTCTTACTTCTTCTATATGTTCGCCGTTAATTAAATGCGCATCTGTCGGCATTAGTTGCACCAACAGTTCCAGTTCTTTCGAAGCACCGGCCACCGATTTCATTTCAATCCAGTGACCTAAAAGCATAATAAGGATCAGCGTTGTCAGCTCCCAAAAGAAATCCATTCCTTTTAAGCCAAATACAGTTGCGGCGCTATAACAATAAGCAACGGTAATGGCAAAACCGATAAGGGTCATCATACCCGGGTTACGGGCTTTCAGTTCATCTATCCAGCCGCTCAAAAAAGGCCAGCCTCCATACAGAAAAACTATTGTTGCTAATAAAAACAACAGCCAGGATGAACCATTAAACTGAAAATCGATATGCAGCCAATGCTGGATCATGGTAGAAAGCAGCATAACAGGTACAGTCAGCACCAGAGTAACATAAAACCGTTTCCGGAAGTCGGCAATCATCATTGCATGGTGATCATGACCCGGCATTCCCATAGCAGGATGGCTGGCACCATGCATATTATTGTGATCCATTTTTTCCATATTCATAGGACTATCTTCATGTTGGCGTTTCATTGCTAATATTTTTCCTGCCAAATTGTTTTTTCCTGATTTATTTATTGCGACTGTACAACACATTTAAACAATCCGGGCAGGTTTCACATTAAGAAAACCTGCCCGGATCAAAAGAATAAGTAGTGAACATCTCTGCTTAAATCGATAGTTAATTTGCTTTCTCTTTTTCCTCTTTCAACTTCGCTTGCTCTAACCAATAACAATGGGCAGCACACGCATGTAGTTTGTAATTCTTGTGAACATACCCCTGGCTATGTCCTTTGGGATCTAAAATTTCACATCTTTCTGCTTCGGTATTTTTTAGCTGAAGCACAACCTGGCCTTCGTTATTATAGTAGTCACCGTTCTTTTTTGCCTTCCCCAGGTTTTTTCCATCTGCACCAATTACGTTGCCATCTTTATCAATGAAATATAATTTTTGCCCTTTATTGTTGCGGACAATATTGTCTTTATCAATATATCCAAGCTTTGTGCCTCCGTGATCGTACATTCCCCCTTTGGCATTGATGACAATCTTCCCGGTGGTATCGTGTTTAGATTGTGCCCGGGCACTAACAGTAACAACTGTTGTTATCGTTAGTATAAATAATAAGCAATACAGTTTTTTCATGTCTTTAATTTTTTATCTGCTCAAAAATGAAAGTTTCAAAAGCTCTATCTGCTGATCATCAACACTTTGAAAAGTGATTGATATCATATTTTTAATTTATACAAGGGCATGGCAACATTTGAAAACTAAAGGCAGGCTGTATTTGTTTGTTGATTGGTCTTCCGCTTTTATTATATTTGATTACCAATGCATTAAACCACCAGAAAACATGAAAAAGTATTTATTATTAGTTGCCATTGCACTGTCAATGAGCGCTTCATTCGCATTCTCGGTTTCCGACACCCAACTTAAGGGTTATATTGATGATTCCGTGTGCGCGGCGAGTAAAACACCTATGTGCACGCCGGAAACCCGCGTTACCTGCGCCAATAAATGTATTAAAGGGGGTGCCTCGGCAGTATTGGTGGTAGGCGATAAAGTCTATAAAATAGCCAATCAGAAAGCCGTGCTGGACTATGCCGGCAAAAATGTAACTGTTGATGCTAAAGTAACTGACGATACCATTGAAGTTACCAAGATTATGGAAACTAAGTAGAAACTAATCCCTGTTCAGATAAAAAGCCTCAAATCAAAAAGTTTGAGGCTTTTTTATGGACCGGCTAACTGGCTGGTAAATAAAATTTATTTCTTGTTTTCTCAATAAATTAAGCATATTTAAATCCGGCTAATAGTGCCATCAACCAATAACAACCACTTCATCCAATTTTTACAGGTAAATGAGCAAAACTCCTGCGTATCTCGAATCAAAGAGCCATTATGAGATCCTTGACGGATTGCGTGGCGTAGCATCTATCCTGGTAGTCATTTTTCATGTTTTTGAAACTTATTCCGGCGATCGTTTTCATCAAATAATTAATCATGGCTACCTGGCTGTCGACTTCTTTTTCGTGCTTTCAGGTTTTGTTGTGGCCTATGCCTATGACGACCGTTGGAACAAAATGACCCAATGGGACTTTTACAAGCGCCGGCTCATACGTTTGCAGCCAATGGTGATTATCGGCACCATTATAGGGGCTATTCTTTTTTACTTCCAGGCCAGTGGTGCATTCCCGCTGATTGCCGGAACACCTGTCTGGAAGATGCTGCTGGTTATGCTGCTTGGTTTTACCATGCTCCCTTTACCTGTATCTATGGACATCCGCGGATGGCAGGAAATGCATCCGCTGGATGGCCCTGCCTGGTCGCTCTTTTTCGAATACATTGCCAATATTTTGTACGCGCTGGTTATCCGCAAATTCTCAAAAACATTGCTCACGATATTTGTGGTTCTATCTGCCTGCTTCCTGGTGCAGTATTTAATAATGGGTCCGCAGGGCGATGTGATAGGCGGATGGGCCCTTGATAAAACTCAGCTTCACATTGGCTTTGCACGCGTACTTTATCCATTTTTTGCCGGGATGCTCCTCTGCCGTGTGGGGAAGCTGATCCGCATAAAAAATGCATTTACGGTATGCAGCATACTGCTCATTGTTTTTTTCTCGATACCAAGGCTCGGTGGGACCACCCATCTCTGGATGAATGGCCTGTATGAGTCCTTTTGTATCATCGTAATTTTCCCGCTGATCGTTTCAATTGGCGCAGGCGGCACCATGACCAGGAACTTTGTTACCAAAGTGTGCAAGTTCCTCGGGGCCATATCTTATCCGCTCTATATCACACATTATCCGCTCATCTATTTTCATGTGGCCTGGGTGGTCAACAATAAAATACCGATGGGGCAAGGCTTGCTGGGTGGTGTAGTTGTCCTTATTTTAAGTGTCGCTATTGCTTATGCATCGCTGAAATTTTATGATGAACCCGTTCGCAAATGGCTTACAAAACGCTTCCTGGTGAAAAAGGCTTAACAGGCAATCGGCGCACAGTTATCGCGACTGCTTATTTAATGGTTTATAATAGGAACTTAAGGATGAACATTTTTTATATTTTTAGATTTATTTAAGGTTGTCCTAATTAAGATAGATACCTCAAATTTAAACCTATGCAAAAGCAACAATTAACAAAACTCGCCTTCATCTTTGTGCTGGTCGTTTTATCAGCAGGTATTGCTATGGGCCAGCAATTGTCTATCAATAAAGGCCCGTATCAGCCAACGGATGAATCCCTGAAACAATACAAATATCCCGATTGGTTCCGCGATGCGAAATTTGGCATATGGGCGCATTGGGGGCCGCAGGCCGTTCCCCGTCATGGCGACTGGTATGCAAGGGCGCTTTACGAAGAAGGCTCTGATGATTACAAGGACCACCTTGCCCGATACGGTCACCCCAGTAAGTCTGGCTATAAAGACCTCATTCCATTATGGAAGGCCCAAAGATGGGACCCCGAAAAGCTGATGGCGCTATACAAAAAGACGGGCGCAAAGTATTTTGTAAGCATGGGCAGCCATCACGATAACTTCTTCCTGTGGAACTCAAAAATTCATCGCTGGAATGCCGTTAATATGGGGCCGCATAAAGATGTTGTAGGCACCTGGCAAAAGGCCGCTAAAAAAGAGGGGCTCTATTTTGGCGTATCCGAACACCTCGGGGCAAGTTATACCTGGTTCCAGGCGGCACACAGGGCCGATACCGCCGGGCCATTTAAAGGAGTGCCCTATGATGGCGCCGATCCGCAGCATGCGGAACTGTACCACACCAAAGCCGCACCTGGTGATAAAGAATGGTTAACCACAAATCCTGCCTGGAAGCTGGAATGGTATAACGATGTGAAAGAACTGGTGGACAATTATCATCCTGACCTGCTTTATTCTGACAGCCAGCTGCCCTTTAGCGACACCGGTCGCAGTATGCTGGCTAACTTTTATAACGGCAATTTAGCTTATCACAATGGTGCCTTCACTGCTGTTTATAATTGTAAAGAGCCTTCAAATGGCAAATGGGCGCAGGACCTGGAACGTGGCGTGCAGGATAGCATCAGCCCGTTCCCATGGCAAACAGATACCTCTATCGGCGATTGGTTTTACCGTACGGGGCAGCAATACAAATCATCGACCGACATATTGCAGATGCTTGTAGATATTGTGAGTAAGAATGGCAACCTGCTGATCAATATTGTACAAACCCCCGAAGGTGATCTGGAACCCGATATCCTCAAAACCCTGGATGAGATAGGCAAGTGGACGGCCGCAAATGGCGAAGGTATCTATGGCACCCGCCCATGGAAAGTTTTCGGCGAGAAACCGGAAAATACAACTATTGTAAAAGCAGGTAATTTTAACGAAGAGAAATTAAAATACACCGCAAAAGACATCCGTTTTACAACAAAGGGTAATCATATTTATGCCTTTTGCCTGGATGTACCCGAAGGAGATATCAATATCAGATCACTTGGAAAAAACTCCGCGTTGAACAATAAAAAGATTGTCTCTATCAAATTAATGGGCAGCAATGCTCCCGTTACCTGGAAACAGAACGGTGATATGCTGGTGATTAAAAAACCCGCCGGTCTTCCGGATTGGAAGGTATTGGGTTTTAATATTGACTTGAAATAAATTGTAACACTTATAAAAAGCAGGGCAATATTAAATTGGCATTAATTTTAAACTTAACATATAATCATAATTTAACCTAAATTTTAAGAACGACTAATAAGTGATCGGTACTATTGTATAGAAATAAATGACATTTTAAATGCGTTTATCCTGCACAAAAACCTCAATCCTCCGTTTTTTCCTTTTCATCTTCCTGACCCTTCTACTCAACCCCAATGCAAATGCCCAGGCAGTTTCGTTTGTAAATGTTTTCGCTTATAATACTGTGCATAACAGATCCTCAATGAATGAATCTGAAAATGAACCTGGTTACGCTGACCCGATTATAGACAAGCACGATATAAAACTGGCCGGCATACAGGAATTGCCCTCGTTAAATTTTTACCATGCAACAGAAAGCCTTTCCTTAAAGCCGCCTGCATATCACACGAACAAAAATCTTGGCAAAGCATATTCGCCCCGTTGTATCATACCGGCGCGGGTATGCAGTTTTGAACTAAATCATAGTGCACGTCTCACTTTTAAATTATTCAAATTGGTGATTGTGCCTTTGTGGCAATCAAAATGATTTTCCTGCAGGTAGCCCCCAAATTTGTTCAATCTGTTATCAAAGTGCTGAATGAGTACAGAAAAAAGAAAATCGTGATAAAATAAAAACGCTTCGCTTGCTGTAGCTTGTGCATAGTTTCACTTATTTGACGCTGATAAATGCGCTGCTTCTATAAAGCAGTGTCCATGCCCAGCCGGCAAGAGTTACGGCGTAAAACGGATAAGCGAAAAATGGCAATGGTTTTGTTAAAGCGGTAGCAGGATGGCCTGTAAAAATCAGGAAAGCAGTGACAGCGAATAGCAAGGCCGAGATAATGCCTGTACAACGTACAAAAAGGGGAAATAATCTTTGAGAACTGACGACAGCAATGGATAAAGCCCACAAGCACGTTCCCGTTCCAAATGCAGGAATACTTTCGCTTAAATTTCCGGCGCAACTGAAAAATACAACACTTTCAGCTATTGCAAATATGAAAAAACCAGCAGCAACTATATCATAGCCTCTTTTAGAGGAGTATACAGCAAGCAATGCAGCAGCCAAAATAAGGCCGCAGCTATCAATGGCCCAAAGAATATTACGAACGATAGCGGAAGGCACTACCGATCCGATCATACCTAATATACAACCAATTAAAAGTCCAATGGCAGCAATAATAAGAATAGGTTCTTTTTTCATAATCGGATTTAATTTAGGTGTTAATTAAAGAATAGGTTTAAATATATGATTTGCATTTTATTAATCAAAAATACCGTGAAAACACGGGTTGTTTGATCTGATCATTGTGGTTAACTTTCTCATTAAAATCCCGCCTGTTCAAGTGTCACACTTGAACACATAAGATTTTGAGCGTCCTCGCTCAAGTCGGATATTAAAACTTTATTGCCAAATCATTTTTTTTCTCGAGCGTAGACGCTCAAAGTTAAATCATTCAAGTGTCCACACTTGAACGGGCGAGGGTAAACTTACTAACCGGTTTAATAGCTCTGGCCGTAAAATAAATCAGCCATAATAATTTTCATAGATTTGTTTAAATGCGCGGTTGACTTCTATTACTGATCACTATTGATTTGGTTGGCTACACCTGTTGAAAAGAAGATAATGAAGGGAAATGCAGCTTATAAATATTTCTTTAAAAAGGCCATCAATCGACACTTTCCGGGCACTGCTGCTAAATGGATAGCCGAAGTTGAAGAACGATTTGCCGTGTTGTCTGAAGACACAAAGTTTGCCGCCACATCCAGCAATCCGATAGACAGAAGGCTCGACTTTTGCGCCTATTTTTTGGCCCTTATCAAAGTCCTTGAAAGTAAAGGTTTATCCTATGAGCAAATAAAAGCTATTTGCCTCGAGATCACCATCGATTATGTTTCGCCCAAAAACCGGGTGCAGAAATGGCTAAAACAGCTCCCTCCAAAACTGGTTGGGTGGAAAATAACCGGGGGATTGATAAATATATTCAATAAGAAAGTCAGCGTAAAGGGAAACCCGGATGGGTTCAGGGCGGTGATCTTGACAGATAAAAGCGAGACTTATGGCCTGGGATACGGAGTAGATATTTTGGAATGCGGCATTTGTAAACTATTTCAGAAACACGACGCGGGCAAATACGCCCCTATTTTGTGTGAAGTAGACAAAGTAACCTCCGCACTGGCCGGCCTCGAATTAATAAGACATGGCACCATTGCCAATGGAGCAGATAAGTGTGATTTTAGGTTTAGGAAGAAGTAACATTCCGGAAGCTTTCAACATCTCTTCACTATAGGGAATTATAAAAAGAATACTATTTTTATGCCACCGAAAGCCTAAGTTTAAAAATTATAAACCAACAATATGAAAAACGCATCTATTTTGAGCAGTAAGTACCTTCGCCTGTTTTTGCAGGTACAGATCATTTGGTCCTTATTCGTTTTTTCGGCAGGCAAAGCCTCAGCCCAGGCCAAATTACTGAAAGACCCTGACGTGATAGGCCGGTTTGATCTTACTATCGACAAAGAGGGTAAAAGCCTTCCGTCCTGGTTAGAAGTGCAAAAATCGGGTACCCATACGCTGATCGGGCGCTTTGTGTATGCTTTCGGCAGCGCGCGGCCTATTTCGGAAGTAAAGGTGAACGGCACTAAATACAGCTTTTCCATCCCTCCGCAATGGGAGCCAGGAAGCAGGAATATGGATTTTGAATTTGAGGTAAACGGCGATGCCATCAAAGGCACCATGGTGTATACCGATGGGGTAACCTATAATTTCTCTGGCGTGCGTGCACCTTTATTGGCCCGTTCCAAAACACCGGCCTGGGGCACTCCGATCAAATTATTTAACGGAAAAGACACCAAAGGCTGGCATACTGATGGTAAAAGTCAATGGGTGGTTGAGGGTGGCATTTTACGGAGCAAACACTCTGGCGCAAACCTGATCAGCGACAAAACTTTTACCGATTTTAAACTGCATGTGGAGTTTCGCTACCAGCAGGGCAGCAACAGCGGCGTTTACCTGCGCGGTCGCTACGAAACCCAGATCATAGATACCAAAAGCGGCGAACCGGAGCCTATCAATAACCAGTTCAGTTCAATTTATGGTTTCCTGGCCCCCAATACCATGATGGCAAAAGATCCCGGACAATGGCAGTCATACGATATTACCCTGGTGGGCCGTTTGGTAACCGTAGTAGCCAATGGCCGCACTGTTATCAGCAATCAGATCATTCCGGGTATTACTGGTGGTGCTATCAACAGCAAGGAAGAAGACCCGGGACCAATATTGTTCCAGGGAGATCATGGCCCTATTGATTACCGGAATATCATTATCACCCCGGCTAAATAAGTTGTCAGAATATAACCTGAAACAGAGCCTTAAGTCGAAAGATTTAGGGCTTTTTGTTTTAAAACTATTTACGGCAAAAGCTGTTTCTCAAATACTTATCCGCGATACCATGAACGATCAATTATTTGCCGCTGAATTTGCAAAAGAGCTCGAAGCGGAGACGCCCTCTACTTTAAAATGTCTTGAACGCATTCCTCCCGAATTGTTCGGCTGGAAACCGCATGAAAAATCAATGGAGCTGGGCTACCTGGCATTGCTGGTCGCCGAGATTCCGTTATGGATAACGCACATCATTAAAAAATCAGAAATCGACTTTGCTACGTTTCAGCATATGAAGGCCGAAACTACACTGGATTTGGTAAACCATTTTAAACAAAACGTTGCAGATGCTAAAGATGCATTGCGCGCACTAAAAGAAGGTGATCTGGCAGAGACATTCTACCTCAAGGCAAACGGCCAGGTTTTATTCAGCTCGCCAAAAAAAGAACAGGTGGAATCAACCATCAATCACATGGTTCATCACAGGGGACAATTAACGGTTTATATGCGGTTAAATAATATTGCCGTACCGTCAATTTATGGCCCTTCTGCTGATGATAAAAGTTTTACTGCGGGATAGAGAGGATGGTAAATGAGAAAATATTAACCGCAAAAAAATAACATAACTATTCGCAACAATTTCATGCGTTAATAGTTATTATCTTATAGTCCTTTTAAGACTTTCTAAAAAGCACCTGCTATTTGGTTTATTAACCGAAGCATGACCGGCTGATAAGCGTTATAACTTACTAACGCTTTATTCATCGGGCCAATCAGGCCAACAGTGAATAATATCTCATTGTTACTACTTATTCACGGCCATCGAATTCAGTAATGAGATCAGAATGACCCTATAAATTTATTTAAACCGTTTTGTATGATGGTCATACTGATTTTCTTTATTGCCCACTGGTTCCTGTCTTTGTTCTTCCAGACATTCTTCCAGCACCGTTACGCCTCTCACCGGATGTTTACCACCAATAAATTCTGGGAACGCGTATTTTATATAATGGCCTATTTGTTTGAAGGTGCATCCTTTTTACACCCTCGTGCTTATGCGATAATGCACCGGGAGCACCATGCTTATAGCGATACTGAAAAGGACCCGCACTCTCCTCATTTTTTTACTGACGTTTACCAGATGACCAGGGCAATGTTTAAAACATTTGCTGATCATTTGCAGCGAATAAAAGATCCCGAAGCCAGATTTGCCGGAAATTACCCGGAATGGCCATTAATTGACCGGATGGGTTCATCGAACCTGTCAAGACTGTTGTTTGGCGCAGCTTATACCGGCTTTTATATCGCTTTTGCCACCCATTGGTGGCTGTTTCTTTTGCTCCCTATACATTACCTGATGGGCCCCATACACGGAGCTATTGTGAACTGGTGCGGGCATAAATATGGCTATACGAATTTCGATAACAAGGATAAATCGAAAAACACTACGGCTTTTGATTTTCTGATGCTGGGCGAGCTGTTTCAAAACAACCATCACAAGTTTCCCAACAGCGCCAATTTCGGAAGAAAGTGGTTTGAGATCGATCCGGTTTTCCCAATAATGAAACTGATGCACTGGATGCGGATCATCAAGCTGCGCAAAGTCTATTAATTAAGTAATTCATTAATAATCTATAAGATCATGAGTAAAGATAAAGGTGGTAAAAACATCAAAAAGGCGCCGGGAACCGGCGGTAAAAAGGTCACATCTGATTACCAGGCGGGTAAACAAACCCATTCACGGGACGAATTAGGGGGTTCAAATAACAAAAAATAATCGTTAATCCTTATAATTGCCCCGAACTAACCAGGTAAATTATAAATGGATATCCTTTTAAATACGATCAGAAACTTCATACCCCTCTCATCCCGGGATGAAGAAATTGTGCGCAGGCTTTTCCATAAAAAAACTTTCAAAAAGGGCGATCATTTACTGCAGGCGGGCAGCATTTGCAGGTACATCATATTTATTGAAACGGGGCTTGTGCGGTATTATATCAACAGCGATGGCGAAGAACATACCAATTATTTTAACAAAGAAGGTGAGTTTGTTTGCGATTATATGAGTTTCCTGCCACAAGTTCCTTCCTACGTAAACATACAGGCACTTGAAGACACCACCATTTTTGTTATCAGTTTCAACGATATCCAGCAATTTTATAAAGAAGTGGAACATGGCGAAAGGTTCGGCAGGCTGGGCATTGAACAGGTCTTTGTAAATGTCATCAACCAAATAAAATCATTGTATACCGACCCGCCCGAGATACGCTACAGCCAATTCTTATCCAGCTTTCCTGATATAGGGCAGCGCATTCCGCAATATTATATAGCATCATATGTGGGTATCAAACCACAATCACTAAGCCGCATCAGGAAACGAATTGCCGGCAAGCATTAATTAACCCAGGTGAATGAACCGGGAATTTTCATTGCCCAATTTTGTGCTGTTAAACAAATAACAGCATATGAAAACAATCAATGAAAATACCAAATGGGGTGCCCGGTCGGCATCTTTTTGGATGACGCTGCTGGTAGCAGCAGGGATAATTTTTGTAGGAATAAGATTTATCATCAGCCCAAATGTGGGGGCAACAGGTTATGGAATATCGTTCTCCAGTGCCCACGATATCGCCTTTGGAAGAATAAAAGGGATTCGTGATATATTCTCCGGCCTGGTACTTTTACCGCTTTTATTTTTAGGCATGCGAAGGGCCACCGCCTGGGTATTTACGGCAGCCATCATCATACCCGCTACCGATTGCCTGATCATTCTGGCAACAAACGGCCCTTCTGATATTCAACACCTGCTGATACATGGCTTAACAGCTGTGTACATGATGATAACCAGCTTTCTTCTTTTCAAAAACAACACTTCAAAAACTTATTAAGATGAATACGATGATCCTTTTGCAAATACTCCTGGTTGTTCACCTCACAGGACTGGCGCTGATGGCCGGAATTACAGTCGTCGACACGGTTACATTCCGGTTTTTTTCTAAAAGTTTTGAAAAAGAACGAGAACGGTCACTAAACCTGCTGGCATTGATGGAAAAACTTGATGCGCTTTTAGGCATCGGGGCGGCGCTGCTTATCCTATCCGGGACGGGTTTATTAATTATTACCCACGGAGCATTTGTCCATCAAATATGGTTTAAAATTAAACTGGCATTGATACTTACACTGATACTTAACGGCTTTATAGTTGGCGGGCGGCAAAAATCAAAATTAAAAACCAGCATTAATGAAAACAGCCCGGCCTTTGATGTCCAAACAAAGCAGGCGATCAGGAATATCAAAATATTTTACCTGGTGCAGATGGGCCTGTTTTTAACAATTATTTTTTTGAGTGTGTTCAAGTATAATTAAGCTGGTTTTACCGGCTCAAGGCCATGCTTTTTCATGATGCCGAGAACCTTTTGTATATCCGGCGGACCGCCTGCATTCAACACGTCAGCTATTTCGCGAAAGTAGGACGGACCAATAGAAGCAGGGGAAAGTGTGCATAATGCGCGAACGGGTTTATCGCCCAGGTTATTAAAGCCATGTACCACGCCCCGCTTTATAAAACAAGTGTCACCGGGACCAAGTTCGCGGGTTTCGGTGCCTACCAGTTGAGTGATTGCCCCTTCCAGTATATACAGCGTTTCGTCAACATGTACATGAAAATGCGGTGCCGGTACTTTTACATTTGGTGGGACAATCATCTCAAACTGTACCATTGTTCCATCAGTGTCATCGCCATCCACTAAAAAATTGAGTTCAAGGGCGCCAATGCGGATCTTTTCTTTAAAATGCGGAAACATGTGTGATAATTGAGTTATAGGTTAATAATAAACTAATATAGCGGAATTTAAGTTAGTTCGATCCACACCGGCGCATGATCACTTGATTTTTCCCATCCGCGCACATGATGGTCCACACCAGCTGATTGGAGCCGGCTGTCAACCTGCGGACTCAACAGGAAGTGATCGATACGGAGACCTGCATTTCGCCCGTAAGCATCACGGAAATAATCCCAGAAGGTATAGATCGTCTCGTTTGGATGCAGTTTGCGTATGGCGTCTGTCCAGCCCTGTTCAACCAATTTTTTGAAGGCGGCACGTGTTTCAGGGCGGAATAAAGCATCCTCTACCCAGCGCTCCGGTTTATAAGCATCATTTTCGGTTGGTATCACGTTGTAATCGCCGGTCAGTACTACTGGTTGACCTGATGAAATTAAACCGGCAGCATGGGCAGTGAACCGCTCCATCCAGTTCAGTTTGTAATCAAATTTCGGCCCGGGTGCAGGGTTGCCGTTTGGAAGATAAAGTCCGCCAATAATTATACCATCAACCACTGCCTCAATATAACGGCTGTGCAGGTCTTCCGGGTCGCCGGGAAGCACCCGTCTTAATTCTTTTATCTCCCGGTCGCGGGCCAGCATGGCCACGCCATTCCAGCTTTTTTGCCCGTGCCATATTACATTGTAACCAGCGTCCCTTATGGCTTGCTCGGGGAAGTTTTCCTGAGGGGCCTTCAATTCCTGCAGGCAAACTACATCAGGTTTTGTTTCGTTAAGCCAGCGGAGCAGTACAGGCAATCTGCTGTTGATCCCGTTCACATTATAGGTTGCGATTCTCATAATAGATTGATCTGGTATAGATCAAAACTAATGAAAAAACCCGTTCAATATTTGTGGTAGTTTATTATTTTTCCGTTTTAGCCATCACATAAAACCACACCTTGCACCGCGAAGTAAAGCCGAGGCTCTCATAAACTTTAATTGCCCGCTCATTTTCGAACCTGACATGTAAATAGGGTATCTCGCCGGCAGCTTTTATACGGTTGATATGATATACTAATAATTGCCGTGCATACCCTTTGCCTGTATGATCAGGATGCGTGCAAACAGCGCTCACTTCTGCATAATTAAAGGCATGCAGGCGTTGACCCGCCATAGCTACCAGTTTATCGTCTTCAAAAATTCCCTTATAATGACCAAAATCGATCGTTTTTTCGGCAAACGGTCCGGGGTTGGTTAGTTTGGTCAGTGCCAGCATTTGGGAGACATGTTCAGATGTAAGAGAACTCATTTCCATCCCAGGTTCAGTTTGAGTTATAGTTGTATCGCACACCATCTGCACACCCTTAATACAATTCAGCACTTTCCAGGGACCGGGTATTTCCATTTCAACTGGAGTCACGAATAGTACAGGGCCGTTATGAGGAAGCAGTTCGTAAAGCAATTGAAAATTCTCAGCTGAATTTTCCTCGAACGCCGCAAAGGGTGAAACTTCTTTATCAAAGTATCTCACCCGGTCATCGCCATTGGAAAGATGTTTGTTGCCGGAAACCAAAGCATTCCAGGCGGGGTTATCCAATACGTGTTCCATCCGGACAAACCTATAAAAAAGGTTTCATTTATCTCAGGCGATCATCTTTGATGACAGCTATCGAGATAAGATTTACAATCGAAATTATTGATAATTGATATAAGCTTCTTCAAAACTTCCGTCATCATACAGATCAATTAACCCATAACCGGGAGCTGTCTCACGTTTATTGCCTTCCCACCAGGCGCCGCTTACTGCACCGTTACAGATATAGGTCACATTGTTATAAACTACCTTATCGCGTAGGTGGATATGACCGCTCAGGCATAACTTTACATTTGGGTGCCTGTAAAACAAGTTGATAATCTTAGCAGTATCAGTATGCATATCGCCGCCCAACATTTGCCATTTATTTATTATATTATCCTCTATCATCAGCGTAGCTGTGAGGATTGGAATGTGTGACATGACTAACACAGGCATTGCCGGATCGGTACTTTTCAGTTCATTTTCGAGCCAGGAAAACTGCTCATCGCCCAATTTTCCAATATACCATGTGCCGTCAATATCCAGGCGGACACTATCCAATATGATAAATTTCCATCCACTATTTTCAAGACTATAATAGGGCCTGGAAAGCTTTAGCTGATCCATAGAATATTGCTTACCATACAAAGCCTGCCCTTTGTCGTTCTCGTTCCACCAGATGTCATGATTGCCCAGGCAGTAATGTACGGGGAGGTTGCATTCATCTTTCATAATACGGCTCGTCAATCCCCATTGCTTGCTGATGGTGGCCATGTTTTCTTTATTCATGTCAAAAACAATATCACCTCCGTTAAGTACCATGTCCACTTTAGGATTTTGCTGCTGTACATGATGCAGGCATTTTACAAATTTTGATGGCGCACCAAGGTCGTCTTTCAGGTGTATATCCGTTAAATGGGCTACCCTTAAAACTTTACGTTTTTCGATACTTTGAGTATCCCATTTTAAAGCGGGTACTAATAGTAAACCCCCGATATTCCTGATAGCCGTTCTTCTTTCCATTATGTAGTGCTTTTGGGCAAAGCAAAAATATTGGAAGTTACCGTTGAGGGGTAATTAAATTGATAATTTAATATAGGCTGAACATTGATGGCTCCGTTAGAGTTGAGTTTAATTGTTCTTCAACCCTATCTGGTGATTGGCATAATCAGTTAAATATTCATTATTCATAAAAAAGTCGATGCCAAATATGGTACGGTAGTCTCCGGTGTTATTAGGATTTTCAACCTGTGTCAGATTTGAAGTACTGGTGGTAGTGTATGTATAGGTAAAGCCCATATTGGTTGTTATGGTTACCTGGGTGCTTGCCGGAAGCTGGCCTGTACTGTTAACTGCTAAAGTATTTTCAATGGTGGAGATCAACGGCGTACCTGAATCAAATAATACATTGGTGCTAACACTTTGCCCATTGTAAGTAACGGTAGATGGTATATTAGGCGAATAGCCACCAACACCATTATTAGTAAGCGTGTGCATGATAAAACCATTCGATGTAACATCGGCAGATGTTAATCCAATAGTCAGCAAGCCTGAAACATAAGTACCCGTGCTGCTAAACTGGCTTTTTGGAAGCACCGCCAGTTTAAACCCACTGATAAGGCTTGCATTTGTAAAATAGACTAATGGGCTCACTATAGATGAATTGACATAACTTGAACCCGGCCCAACACCAAATATATCCAGCGAATGGTCAACCGTTATTGTTGTACCGCTTGTAACATCAACAACCTTATAGTACAAAAATATGGGAACTCTTAAAGCACTGGTACTTCCGTTTGAGTTCCCTATAGTTATCGGGGCATAAGCCAGGTAGCCGTATTCGCGGGTTAACCCGGTTTTGTTGCCATAGCTTATGGTATATTGCCCGGCTTTTATCGTGATGCCGTTTACTACTGTTGAATCGCCCGTAAACTGTATACCTGAGCTTGTTATCATCGAAGCGGGGATAATCCCATGTGCATCAATGGTCATCCCGGATGATCCGGTGTCAAACACACTGAAATAATTAACAGACTGCGACCCTATTTTGGTTACCGGGATAAATGCCCGTTTGCCGCTGTCAACACCATATTCATATAAACCCAGTGTTATTGGTGAATTTGATATAGCCGGTTTTACTTTATCCTTTGAGCAGGAGCCAAGCAGCACTATTAACCCGATTCCGGAGACAGCCTGGAGTATATTTTTTTTCATGTTAGCTTAAATGGGATATTAAATTTCGCTTTAGTAGGATAATAACGCAAAAAAGTCAATTGTTTTATCAATTGATAAAATTTTACCTAAATAATCTCTTTTGCTTAATATACGGATATTAACTTCAGGAGGTTGGCAGTTGATGCGGAATAAATCACCCTACGTTTAAACGGCATTTATTTGTTTGCTGAAGTACAGCGGCGTGAAGTGGATTTAACACTTCATTTTGTATTTTTGGCCCGTGCCAAGTCCGAATAAAAGAACACCTGCAATTAAAAAAGCACCTGTTAAGAAAAAAAGCCCCGCAAAAAAGAAAAAAAGCAAAGTTTGGCCCATACAACTAAAAATTGCCATTGCAGGGATATTGCTGATACTTTTATCGCCTTTTTATTATGGTTATGTTTTAAGAACGTTTATATCAACATGGCGATGGGTACGCGATATTGGCGAAAACCCGCATTACCGCACTTATAAAAGCTTTAATATCCGCATCCCTGATAAATACCTGATACACGGCATTGACGTATCTTATGCACAGGGAAAAATAGACTGGCAAAAAGTAAGAACAATGGAGGACGACAGTGTACGTGTCAGTTTTGCTTTTATTAAGGCCACTGAGGGCGTATTATTGGTCGACCCTTATTTTCAGCGCAATTGGCGTGAGGCACCCAAAGTTGGTATTATATGCGGGGCTTATCATTATTTTAAACCTGCCAAAAGTGGAAAATGGCAGGCAAAATTTTTCCTGCAAACGGTTAAAGTAGAAAAAGGTGATCTTCCGGCGGTTGTTGATATAGAGGAACTGAATGGCACTAACCCTAATAAAATGCGCCAGGAGTTAAAGGAATTTGTAAACTATATCCAGGCCAAAACCGGGGTGAAACCGATTATTTATTCGGGGATAAGCTTTTACCAGGATTATTTGGAGGGCTATTTTGACGGCTACCCTTTATGGATTGCCCACTATCACCAGGCCCAATTAAATATAAGTAAAGAAACAAATTGGGTTTTCTGGCAGCACTCAGATAAGGCCACAATAAGCGGCATCAATCACGTGGTCGATTTTGACGCTTTTAGAGGGGATAGTACAGCTTTTAAAAACTTGCTGATCAAATAACCACATCCTTTGCAGGGATGCTTAATGTTGATTTGGAATGGTCTTCTTTGAAATCTAAATGCCTCAGGAATGAAAAGAAAAACATGCTCAAGCTTCCGCCAAACCGCGGATTTATTTCAAACACATAAGGCTTTCCGTCAATCTCTTTGTAATTAAAGCAGCAAATCCCTTCAAAACCGATGGCATCAAGTATATTTCCAAACAGTTCAAGATGAGGGCATTTGCCTAATTTATTGCATATAAACTTGTCGACCCCCTTAACATAAGTTGGCGACGAAAAGATATAGATAACATTTAAGGCAGCCAGCATTTTGCCCTTCTTATAGATAAGATGCGTTGCATATTCCTTTGGCCCCTGGACAATTTCCTGGCAAAAGTAATCCGGGTCATTGATCTCACTTTTATATTTTTCCTCCTTCTCAGGTGTATCTATCACGTAGCAATTCAACCCCATGTGTGCTACCTTTTTCTTCACTATGTAAGGTATATTAAGGTTTTTACCAACACGGGGCATATCGTTTTCAAAACCTTTTGCTGCTAATGTCTGATAAAACAAATATTTGTCATCGCATATATCAACGGCCTCCATGGTTGGGGTGGGTACTGGATTATGCTTCACCAGGTCAGCGTTCTTGATCATAACCCGGAGATTATACATATTGAATGGCATTATCAAATCACTTTTTTTGAAATTCTCTGGCGTAAACTCATCAAAACTGATCTGGTGGTGAAGTAAACGAAAACTTTTTCTAACATCATTTTCACGTTCGGCCTTCGTTGAGAATAGGATTTTTAATTTGCGCCTTGACAAAATGGCGCGGAAAGTTTCATAAGCAAAATATATGAATTTGTTGGCAGCAGCCTCCAGCTTCATAATTTTAAAAATTATCTTATTCTGAGAATTAGTGGACATATTAGGTTATAATATAAATGGATACAGATAATTATGTATCGTGAATTAAAGTTTAAACGTTGACTTTAGCATCCGGGTTACTTAATCAGGGATATTGATATAAGATCGTGCCGGGTAGCTGATTTGATAACCCCAATTTTTGAGCAACTCTAAATAAGGGGAATACACTTGATAGATAAGTTGCAGGCCGTATTCATATCCTGAAATTGCAATTGTGAATATACACGGGAATGTTCCTGGCAATTGGAGGCGCCTCACCATTTGAAAATTTAGCGATCACATATGTCAAAAAATCAGGAACCTGATACTGGGTACCAGCTGATTTAATACCTAAAAATGAACAAACGGGTTCTGTATAGCGGGAATGCTTCTGATCTTTTTCGATTTGCAAATGTTGATGCTTATCCTTGCAGCAATTTTTATGGCTCTTTTCTGCTTTTGCCATACCGCAACCCACACACTTCTTTTTGCTGTCATGCCATAGCGTTACCTTAACAAACTGGCCCATGCAATATTGAAAATGCAATGTTGCCCCGGATGAAACGCTGACATATAAAATGGCTAAAAAGACCGCAAAAAGCTTTTTCATTCTGCCTTAAATTGGAAATTCAATATAGGAAATTATCTACAATATATCGGTTTAAAATATTGATTTTTTGACGCTTCCTGCGTCAATCACGACATTTAAATTATTGGCAAAAACCAAAACAAAACCGCTGTTATACAGAACATATTATCATCACGATTGTATAGTTATAAGTAAACAGAGTATCCTGCCCGATTAAGTACACAGCCAATTTTAACTTATATAAAAACTAAAGAAAATGCCTTTTAATAACCTGTGCCATGAATAAGGATAGTAAACACTATAAGTTCATTAACAACGAAACAGGTAACGTCATTTATTATCTTTCTATTCCTCCGGATAAACCCGATTCAAAAGCTATACTGGAAAGCAGGAAACACAAGCTCGCTGTAGAAAATGGCATTTATATCGGCAGTATTTACTATATCGAGGATCAGGACGATGAATCTCTTAAATAGATGCCAGAATATAATTATCATGGCTAATATTCCATCAACATTTCAAAACTATGCTTTACAATCCCCCTCCCTGGTATGGAAGTTTTTCATTGCTGAAAACATTAAAGCTTGGTATGCCGTTAATAACCTTAATAGATTTAATTATTAGCTTAATGACTAATAGTCAAATAACCTATTTTACAAAATGCGAATCCCTATAGAACGACACCCCATAAGAGTAAATCCCGATCCGAAACGTGTAATAGCCCGATTTTTTTTTAATGGTGGTGCAAGAGCCGAGGAAGCAATTGCCAGGGTGATGGCATTAAGCGATGATGATGTCTTTTCGATAATATCTCCATTATTACAAGAATTTTCAAAACGGCACAGGAATATCACCAAAATCCTGTATCGCAATTGCAGCAAGGTAAAAGCGATTATTGAAAACCAGGGGATTGATTTTGCGAATATTAATCATTGGCGAAGGTTACTTATAGGGTCGTACTTCACACATGAATATTCTATCGAATCGGCGGCATTTTTTAACCCGTCCATTATTGAAGATCCTGACCAGACTGGTCTCGAATCCGGGCAAAGACGGGTACTCATTAGTTTCAGAGCCGTGGGCGAAGGGCATATCTCCTCTATTTCATTCAGAAGAGCCGTGATCAATAGGGACAATACCATAGACGTATTGCCGGTGGGCAATTATGTAGATGAGGCAGAGGTTATGCGTGATACCATTTTTGAAAAAAAATTATTTTTTGAAAAAATAGTCACCGCACGTATCAACAAAGATGTAGTAAAAGAGCTTAAAGCAAAAATTGAAGAAAAGTTTGATTACGATACATTGAACCAGGTTGTACATGAATTGCAAAATTCGCATCCCGACGATCAGAGGAAAATAGAATACGAGAAAATATTATGGCTATCAGATTCATACAGCAATATCAGCTTTTCATTGGATACCGATATATCTGACAGGGTTATATTCCCCATGTCAGAACTGGAACGCAAAGGAATAGAGGATGCGCGTTTTGTAAAGTTTACCGAGGATGACGGATCAGTACATTATTATGCCACGTACACGGCGTTTGACGGTGCTTTGATTATGCCTAAGCTACTCGAAACCAAAGACTTTTATAATTTCAGGATACGCCCGTTGCATGGTGCAGGCGCAAAAAACAAAAACCTGGCGCTGTTCCCCAGGAAGATAAATGGCAATTACGTAATGCTCTCGAGAATAGATGGCATCAATAATTATATTATGTATTCCAACAACATTAATCTCTGGGAGTCACCACAACTTTTACAGCAACCTTTGCACCCATGGGAATTTGTGCAAATAGGCAATTGCGGCTCGCCAATTGAAACAGAACACGGCTGGCTAGTGATTACCCATGGCGTGGGCCCGATGCGGAGATATGTGCTGGGGGCAAGTTTGTTTAAGATTGATGATCCATCCATAGAGATAGGAAGGTTAAAAGAACCTCTGCTTTCACCCAATGCGGATGAACGTGAAGGGTATGTACCTAACGTCGTCTATTCGTGCGGCGGCATTGTGAACGATGGTAAGCTAATATTGCCCTACGGACTTTCGGATTATTCGTCATCTTTTGCGACTATCGACCTGAATGCACTTTTGGATAAAGTGTTGACAGATGCCAGATCTTAACCCAATATGGATTGATATAACCCAATATACTCCTTTGTCATTTTCTCTTGTGAGAATTGATCTAAGCTCCATTGCCTGCAAACCTGTCGGCTTATTTTATGTATTTCCTGCAGGCTTTCAACTGCTTCATTTACATTGTTTACTAAGAACCCTGTCTTCCCATTTAAAATCAGCTCCGGCATCGATCCCCTGTTAAATGCAATTACAGGTGTACCGCATAGCATCGCCTCGGCCACACTTAAGCCAAACGGCTCGTCGAAATTTATAGGGTGCACTAATGCCAGGGCATTTCCCATCAATTCGTTTCTTTTTTCAGGGCCTGCTTCACCAACATAAACAACCTGTTCGCTCAGCAACGGCTTAATTTTTATATCGAAATACGCCTGATCTTGTATAATGCCCGCTATGAGTAGTTTTTTCTTACTTTTTAAGGCTATTTCTATGGCCTCGGCCGTGCCTTTATCATGATGAATCCGCCCGAAATAAAGCAGGTAGTCCTGGGGCTGATCGTTGAAATCAAAATCTTTTACTTTAATCCCGTTATAAACCGTTGCTATGTAATCCAATAAAGGCGACCTGTCCGAATCGCTAATGGAAACGTAGCTGGTATTTTGGTTATATTTTTGATAAACCGGGATGATCTTATCCGACGAAAAGCCGTGAATAGTAGTGATCACGGGCGTTTTGATCAAAGCGGAATAGGTAAGCGGCAAAAAATCGAAATTGTTATGGATGATATCAAACTCAGAAGCATTTTCCATCAGGTGGCTGATGTGAAGACATTCCAGTACCTTGGCGTCCTGCGTCTTGTCCTCCTCGTATCCTTTTTCTATTACGGCTTCCAGCTTTGCACCGGTTACAGAATCCTCAGTAGCGAAAAGTGTTACATCTATCCCCTCAGCAACCAGGCCTTCAACAATATTGGACGACACCTGTTCCCATGGACCGTAGTGCCTTGGGGGTGTCCTCCAGGCAACCGGAGATAATACGGCTACCTTCATTTAAAAACAACGCTTTCCATTTCAGCCTGTCTATAAACATCATTTGAGCCTGCTTTAAAGGTTTGTAAAACTGCCAGGTGCGATACCAGGTATGCTAATGTACTTTCTGCGCCCTGGTTAAGGTTAATGCCATTGGGGTGCAATCCATCATAACAACCTTTAGTTTCCGGATCATACAAAGGCACACGAAGTGAATTTTCCCCGAGGAACCACGAATAAACGGAAAATAATTTCTTTACATATTGCGGATCACGGGTCATCTGGTGTGCTTGCGCATACGTCAATACCATCGCCATAGTATCAATAGCCTGCTGGTCGTAAGATGGTATATTCCCATCCCTGAAGTACCAGCCGTCATTGCCAACCGGGTTATAATATTTAGCACTCATAGTAACCTTCTCCAGGAACGCCATGGATTCAAAAGCTATATTGATCACTTTCTCATCACGGGTTATCTCACCCGAATGCAGCAGCGATAGCGGTAAAATAGCATTATCATAAGTCAGGTAGCTTTCAAACCATTTCCAGTTTTGGCACGACGTATTTTCATAGCTGCTAACGAGTATATCGGTCAGGTAATTTAAGGTGCTTAATGCATTGTTATCTGTGGGATAAGTCTTCAGATAATAAGTTATACCGATGATGGTATTGCTTATGCCACGCAAATGTTCCAGGTTTTTAAAATTAGGCTGAGCTTTATGGAAAAGATCTTCCCCGAATTTGCCAAAAGCATTGTTTGGTGCATTTTTTATTAGATAACCCAATACCCATATAGTGCGCCCAAACGCATCCTCGGAGCCTATTTTATCTAAATATTCGTTTTTATAACTCAGGAAGTTTCTAAAATAACCGCCTTCATTTTGCATATACAACAGGAAGCTCATATAAGCGGGCATCAATTTCTGTGCTTCTTTATAACCAAGCTGATTGGCCATCAGCACCATGAGCAGTGCACGGGCATTATCATCTATGCAATACCCTTCTTTCCAGTTTGGAATACCATATTTTGCATGCTGGACAATACCGGTATGGTCGGTCAGATGCTTAACATAGTCCAGGCTAAATTCGGGCATAATTTCCGGATCGATGAGCTTTCTTAATATCTGTTCGCCCAGGTCAGGGTTTTCAATAACATCTTCAATTATCCTGATATAATTTTTTCCAACTACCGGCCATCTTAAATTGAGGCCATAATTATAGGCACTATTCTTTATTTCCTGTAGCTTTTGCGGATCATCCAGCAATTCATTTATAACCATAGCCAGGCCATTTTCGTCCTTAAAATCAAAGAGTCTTCCGCGATTGTCATCCAGCAATTCTTGAGCATGCCAGTATGGTGTGGCCACCACAGCCGCTCCTGCGCCTATAGCATAAGAAAGCGTGCCGCTGGTTATTTGGGCCTCATTTAAGTAGGGCGATATATAAATATCTGACGCTGCCAGATAATTGATCAGATCTTCCTCAGGCACAAAACGATTTACAAAAGCTAAATTATCCCCTACATTAAGCCTTTCGGCTAATTCTATCAGTGACTCTCTGTATTCCTCACCTGAGTTTTTTATAATTCCGGGATGAGTGGTCCCCAGGATAACATAAAGCACATCGGGGTGATTCTCAACTATTTTTGGCAATGCCCTTATTACCGTTTCCAGGCCCTTATTCCTGCTGATAAGGCCGAAGGTCAGCAATATTTTACGGTCACGGAATAAAGTGTCTTCCTTAACCGGATTGTAATAAGGCGCTTCAATATCAGGGGCGCCATGTTCCAGGTAACATATCTTTTCGGGTGGAATGTTGTAGATTTTGTTAAGAAGACCGATCGCGATTTTACCCATCACAACAATCTTATCAGACCGCTTGGCTATGGTTTGAAGAATTACTTTTTGCTCGAATGTGGGTCTTTCCAATACCGTATGGAAAATAGATATCAATGGTTTTTCCAATTGATTGAGCAGGGATAATACATATACACCATTATCCCCGCCAAATATCCCGAACTCATGCTGCAGGATGCAGGCATCCGCATTGCTTGCATTAATAAAATTAGCAGCCCGGATATAGTCCTCCGTATTTTGCTGCCGGATCACAAACTCTACTTCCTGCGGATATTTGTACTCATCTATACTATCTGCATTAATCGCAACAACCGTACTCTGCACTTTATCAAAACCCTTGTCAAGCGAACTCAAATTGATCGCATTGATCAGGCTCTTGTTAAATGATGCCAACCCGCATACCCTTGGTGGATAAGTAGATATATATGTTAATTTCATTTTTAAGTATTAATATATGTATTAACACTTTTAAGAAAATTAAGTTTGTATAGCGGCTGCTTATATTAATCAGAGCTATGTAAAATGTGATAATATTAAGTCTTTCAGGATCAATTTGTTATTCTAAAGAGGTAAGTATAGATTTCAGTTCATCGCATAAAGTTTTTATCTCTTCTTCGGTATTATAATAATGTACAGATGCCCTTACAATTATGCTGAGATGATTTTTATTCATATAAAAAACTGCAGATATAGCTTTGGCAATAGATACATTGATATTTTTTGCTTTCAGCTGATTTCTTACCGACAGGCTATCAACCCCCTGTACCGAGAAGGTTACGATACCGCATTGTCGGTCACCGGAATCATGAACGGTTATGCCGTCAATGGTTCTTAACTCCCTGCGCAACTCACCGGCTAAATATTGTACACGCTGCCATATCCTGTCGACCCCTATATTCAAAGCATATTCAATTGCTTTGCCTAACCCAAGAGTAAGTGCGCGGTTCTTTTCGTAAAGTTCGAAGCGACGGGCATCGTCTCTTGTTTTAAAATCTGTTTCACTAACTGTAGGGGCACTATGGCCATCCATAAAGAACGATCTTAACTGACCCTGTATCTCTTTTCGCACATACAAGAAGCCCGTTCCCCGTGGTGCCCGTAAATACTTGCGTCCGGTTACTGCCAGCATATCGCAACCAATCTCTTTTACATCAATCGGCACCTGTCCGGCACTTTGACAAGCATCCACCAGGTATAGTATCTGATGTTTACGTGCTATTTTGCCTATTTCAACAATCGGGGTCATTCCGCCGGCAGTAGAGGCAATGTGCGTAATGGCGATGAGCTTAGTTTTCGGCGAAATAGCTTGCTCAAGGGCAGATAAAGAAAAATTACCTTGTCCATCGTTCGGTATCACTTTTATTTCGATGCCATAATTTCTCCGGGCATTCAAAAATCCTATCAGGTTGGTTACATATTCCATTTCCGAAGTGATCACTTCGTCACCGGTTTTAAAATCAATCCCATTAAAGGCTATACCCCATCCCACACTTGCATTCTCTACTGTGACAACCTCATCTATCCCGGCATTAATTAGCCTTGCAATAAGTGGATATACATTTTCCAATTGTGGGTGATACTTAGCTTCAACTTCATATCCGCCCTGCAAAGCTTCTTCCTGCAGGTAATTGATGACGGTTTCAACCACCACATCCGGCGGTAAAGAGGCCCCCGCATTGTTAAAGTGTATTTTTTCTGTGGTCCCCCTGGTTTCTGCCCTCAACTGCTGAACTTCCTGTTCACTTAGTATGTTAGTCTCCATAGCAAGTAATTATGATAACAAAGTAAATGTTTATCAAATTAATAAAACAGATTCAGATTTATTAAATCAGACTGTAACAGATTGCATGAAAATAATAAATAGGTCCAAAATGAAGACTTTAAACGTATCGGCTTTGGTATGCTTATAACAAGATCATATAACGGGGCCGTGAAGTTTTAGGACAATTGGTCAAAACAATTGAAGCGGGCAGAATTAATGTACAACGCCATTGAAGAATGGCACAATAGCGTTGTATGAATCTGAAATATTAATTCTGACTATCTAATAACTGGTTGATCTTTCTTACCAGCATGTTAATGTCAAAAGGTTTGGTGATGAACGCATCAAAGCCGAAATTGCCGAGAGATGAAGCCAACTCCGGATAAGCCGATATCAAAATGACAGGTATATGACAGGTATCTTTATTACTTTTTATCTGCTGGCAAATTTTTCCGCCATTGGTGCCCGAGAGTAAATAATCTGTTAACACCAGGTCAGGGTTATGATCTTCAACCGACTTTAGAATATCATCTGTGCGGCTTAATCCTTTCACTGTAAAATCGTTATACTCAAGCACGGTCTCTAATACCTGCAGTATATCTTCGTCATCTTCTATTATTAAAATCTGCTTTGCCATAGGATAGTGTGATAAGTTAACTTTTTGAAAACCCGGTTAAGTTCAAATTGTTTTGAATTCCTGCTTCAAAATCATACTACCCTTACTTATACGTTAATTATTAGTTAATGGATACAAGTTGCATGCTTCCGGCCAGTTTTCCGTTCTTGGTATACGTTTCTGATTTTACAGGCCGCGCAAGTTTTGGCGAAAACCATTCCACCACGCGCATATGTATGGGGAAGCCTATACCCATCATTTTTACTTTTACCATTGCATCATAGCTGAGACGAAAACAATCAAAACTACCGGCAGGGCTGGTTACATTTTCGGCTTGTTCCACTTTGCGGTTAGTAATATCCATCTGGAAATCTCCCATTTGGCGTCCGTCATTGGTAATATTCATAGTCAGTGTACCATTGTCCAGCGTTTGTCCAGCCTTGAGGTTAAGCGGGTAAACAAGGTATTTAGCGTCGCCTTGTACCTGCATATTACTCAATTGCTTGCTGGACGACGGCGGGATAAATGATTTCATGTCGATACTGATCGCATTACCATTACATTTGATCTCCGAATCGGAACTGCCCATTGGCTTCCCGTTTTTGTCCTGCATTTCGGTATGATAGCTTACCGTTGATGCATCTTTTTTGGTCGAGGTGTAGGTGATCTTACCCATCTCCTTGCCTTTGGAATCCAGGTTTTCATAAACCAATTTTTTACCATTTACGGCTGTAATAAATTGTGAACAGTTTTGTGCCTTGGCCAATGGCAAAAGCATGGTTACAGCGATTGCTGCAGCTAAAATCTTTTTCATAGCGATTAAATTGAGGTTTGAAGATGAATAACGCAGGGTCGAGACAAGATAAAAAATTACCAGGTAATCAGCAAGTTAGTTTATCTGATAAAATTTTAAGCAAAGAAGTATCACTGGTTGCGTGTCGACCGGTTATTTACGCTGAAAAAACTCAGTCAGTACAGGTGCAATAACTTTTGCAGAGACATTATGCGTCTGTCCCTTCAACATTTGTAATTCACTGTTTGGCATTACCTCGGACAGTCGCTTTACGGCATGTTGGAGCGAGACCTGGCTTTTATCACCCCCCGAAATAAGCGTTGATACTTTAACGGATGCAGCTTTTTTTTCGGGCAATGAGAAATCACCCAGAATGGTTACGTCATAGGGGAGTGTATGTGCAATCCTTTTAAACTTTGGCCAGATAGGCATCAGTTTCATCATGAAAATTGCAAAGCCCGGGGCACCTATCATGTCTTTCAGAAAAAACTTTACAGCATCAGATCTGCGGTCATTGGCAACCAGTGCCTGTAACTGCTGCAGAGAGTCTGCCGGCGGGTGATGGCCTTCGTCATCCACCATAAAAGGGGGTTCATATAAGGCAAGCTTAGAAATATTCAGGCCATAAGCAGCTGCAGCCAGTGAAAGCGCCGCTCCCGATGAAATTCCAAATACATTTGCGGTTCCTCCATTATCATCGATAAGGGCTTCAATATCTTCTATTTCGCGTTCAACAGCGTAAGGTTTTGCATCGGTGCTTTCATTTCTTCCCCGGCGGTCATAAGTAATCACCGTAAAATTATCTGATAGCAGCTTAGCAAGTTTTGGCATGGGCCCGAAGGCGCGGCTGCACAATGCACCATCTACCAGGATTACAACAGGTCCGTTACCCGCTATATCATAGGCAATAGCAGTTCCGTCCTTTGAAATTACTTTTTGCATGGCTTTGTTTATTTAAGCTAATCCAGCACGTTACACTGGTAACCATTCTCTGTTACCAGCTTTGCAATTTTTTCCTGTGGAATATCTTTCCCTTCAACCCTCAGGATTTTATCGCAATCCTCCAGGTCAAAATTGATACTGAACATGGGGAATTGCTTTGACAAAACATCCAAAAGCCGCCTTGCCTGCCTTTTATGCCTTACATTTGTTTTATACACTTCTACCATATTCAGTATCATTTCCATTTCGGTTTATGCTTTTATCTTTTTATGATAGTATATATAAGAGCCAAACAATATGGCAATAAAAATAAAGTTTGGTGCCCAGCCGGCTGGTGGGTCGCCGATGGCGATAAATGAATAGGTGGCGCCTGCCAGATCAAAAAAGAAACCTGCATAAGCCCATTCCTTTAACCGCGGATAGCCCGGTACCAGGAGGGCCACAACACCCAGTATTTTGGCTACAGCCAAAAATTTAAATATATAGAGGGGATAGCCCATGTGTTTGGCAATCTCGTCCCCCTGCGGGTTCGGAATAAAGCTGCTGATAGCGGAGAATAACATTAAGGCCACGATCAGCACAGTAAACACCCAGTACAAAATTTTTGTTGTTTTCATAATTGTTTGATTTAGAGTGACATTTTAGATAATTCGAGTTCCAGTTTATCAAGTGTTTGGTTGGCCCCTTCAAGCGCCCTGTATTCCCTTACTACCATATCCCGCTCTTCGGCTGATGGGAATATACTGTGCATAGTGAGTTTGGTTTTATTCCCCATTTCTTCAAAAGTTACAGTAACCTTAAAGCTCGGCTCCTCTTCTTCACTTGAACCGTGGTAATACTCCAGTCGTTCCGGTGCAATTACCTCGGTGAATAATATAAAGTTAGGAAAATCCATACCATTTGGCCCATGCATTACAAAACGCCATTTACCACCGGGTTTTATTTCAATTTCGTAAAAAGTATTGGTAAAGCCCGCAGGGCCCCACCAGTTAATAAGGTGTGCCGGGTCGGTCCACGCTTTGAAAACCAGCTTGCGTGGTGCATCAAGAACACGGCTTACTATTATTTCCCGATCATCTGTTTTGCCGCTGAACTTATCGGCATAAATCAATTGTTGGCTCATTTTATTTTAGGCTTTTGTTATGTTAATCGTTAATTTTTTGCAGATACTCAGCCAACTGATCAAATGTACCACCAAAGCCTAGCTCCATCGATTTCTGCATTTCTTCAAATTTGCTGTATTCTTCTTCAGTTGCATTAATTGGCCCGCCCCTTAACGATAATGTAGTTTTCCCGTCGTTTTCAGTAAATGTTACCGTATTCAGAATCTCCAGAGGCCAGGGGTGAAGCATCGGAGATTGTATAACATTACCATCCTCATCAGCAAAAGAACTGATAAAAACTATTCGTTCAGGCTCTATTATCTCGCGGTAAACAAATTTGCCCCACATTTTCTGCTCCCCAAAACTCATACTATAATGGAAGATGCCACCGGGGCGAAACTCCAGCTTCTTTATATCGATATCAGACCCTTTCGGCCCCCACCATTGTGCCAGGCGCGCTGCTTCTCCCCATGCTTTGAATACCAGCTTACGTGGCGCACCGAACACACGGGTAAAGACAAACTCATTTCTTTTTGCCATGTTTTTTATTTTTAGATTGTAACTCCTTCAGATAATTATCCAGCGAATCAAACCTTGCTTCCCAAAACTGGCGGTATTGCTCCACCCAGTCTGATACCTCATTCAGTTTCTCCAACCTGCCTTCACAAAAGCGTTCACGTCCCTGCTGCTTTATTTCGAGCAAACCGCATTCGGCCAATATTTTCATGTGCTTGTATATCGCCGCACGGCTCACATCAAAGTTCTCAGACACCGAATTTATATTTAGCGACTTATGCGCTATCATCCCTAATATCTCTCTCCTCGTTGGGTCGGCAATCGCCTGGAACACGTCTCTTCTCATAAATTATGAAACCTTTTGGTTTCAAATATAAATGCAACCTTTTGGTTTCACAAATTTTTTTGAAAATAAATCAAAGAACTATTAATAAATGCCTCTTTTACAAATGCATAATACAAACTTAGTGGCAAAAAACAGGACGTGAAACAGGTGAATGCGGCAATCCGGGGGGCGAATTGCGACAGGAATAAATGCCATATATAACAAAAAAGTCTTCAGCTTTGGGGCTGAAGGCTTATGCTTTTACTATAAAACAAAACCGCCTCCCTTATGCAGGGAAGCGGTTCTTATCGTTTATGTGTTAAGTTTCTTATTGGCTTAATGCGCCTGTTAAAAGGTTAACGTTACCTGAGTTGTCACGCCATTTGCTGTAACATCAGCCTTATGATTACCCAGGAAGGTAATTGTACCTTTTATATCCCAGTTGCTACCATATGATGCGAAAGTTGCTGTACCGCTCAAGATATCTTTGTTGGTTACGTCGATCTTCAAATCTGTCAGTTCATAAAAAGCACCACCAATTTCCGGAGTAGCATTACCTGTATAGGTGATAGAGGTATGTAAATCATTAGTACCGCTTACACCGATAAATTCGTTTTGTGCATCCAGTGATTTGATAGTGTACCACTGTTGTACTTTATAGGTAGATACTGATTGAGGTGTAGTTCTAACAGTATTTAATGAATCGTAAGCTGAATAACCAGATAACTTACCATCTATACAATTAAAGTAGAATTTCAGGTTACCACCGGTATGGATTGTTGTATCAACTATAGTCGCGTTATAATTAACCAGCGAGTCGGTATAAAAACCGCAAAGTGTATTTGAAGTAGTACAACCGCAAGCTGTGTGTGGGCCAAGGTGATCTGCAACAGACACATTAACACCATCTTTCAGGTTTACACCACCAAATGA
>Ga0307510_10000537_pt1 | contig 37846 bp, 40 predicted proteins | sample 12_EM_MG_FD_207224 | JGI IMG/M metagenome (GOLD analysis project Ga0307510, IMG submission 207224) | Populus trichocarpa ectomycorrhiza microbial communities from riparian zone in the Pacific Northwest, United States - 12_EM | ecosystem: Host-associated > Plants > Roots > Unclassified | place...
CCCCCCCGCGTACAGTATGTGATCTATACTTGTTCCCACAGTACACACTCATTCCCTCCTTCACCCCTTCACTCACATACTCACTCGCCCACTCACTCACTCGTTCACTCAAGCCCACTCACCCTCAGCACTCAGACATCCTTTCGCTCGCACTCACTCACTCACTCACTCACTCACTCACTCACTCACCCTGTTCTCAGGGCTTCTAGACCTCGCTGTATTGTCCTGAGAAACCGACCTGTTGCTTGGGTCTTCCTTCACAAACTACCTCTCTTGTCAAACACACCTCCTCACCCATGCTAGTACGACTGTGCCCTCCACCCAGAATTGCCCTAATACTTCGCATTGCCTAGCTATATGCAAGTCTGTCGCCTTTTGCACATCCTTCGGGACTTGCACTAGCGTCTGGTCCCCGAGATTGGCCAAGCTTAAGGTACAAGTACCCTCTGCCATCTTAGGTCATTAAACGAGAGGTCAGACCCTGTATACATTTACTCAGCCGTACTCATCTCTTGATTTGATTCGCCTCGATTCCAGCTGGGTATCCGTCGCGCATTTTGAACCATCATCCAAGTCACAGCTTTTTGGATGAGTTCAAAGATTACTAGTGTCCTTTTTTGGACCCACTTCATGAGGTGAAGGGTATGGCCGCGTGCCTGCGTCACCGAATGACACCCGCAAGGCACATACATCTCTTGGTTCGTTCGCTTGGGCTGCTTGCAGCCCATTACTTTTACTGTAGGGAGCAGCAACCAGCAGCAGAGACCTTTAGGAAAAGAAAATAAAGTATTACCATTGGTACACGCAAATAGAAGGGAAAGTGCCCACAAGTGCACCTTCTTTCCCTGTTGCTCTCCCAAGATATCATCTGGTCTTTTCACACACCTATTACATCCTGCTAGCTACTCCAAATTAGGCTCGACCCGGACTTGCCCAGTCATACCAAAAAACCAGTCAACGGTATGGTATGGACTCTGCCCTCTTTGTTCTTCGTTCTGCTTGCTTGTCTCGTGTCACACGGTTCCTATCTCTTGCCTTGGCTTTTCAAACGTTGTTCCGCGTCCAATTTTCGGAGAAGCCGGCGGAGTGTGCGTTGCATTTTGTGTCTCCGAAGCTATCAGAATGTGCGTTTCCTCTACCAACTATCTTACATAAATACTGCTCCCAATGTCCCATCTCGGCCCTCTTTTGATTCCATACCGCAAAGGAGTTTCACTACATCTACATACCTGTCAACGGAGCTTCCTTGAGATCTATTGAAAGTAAGATATATATCACCAGAGCCCCTAGGAACCTCGGGGAATTCGAACTGTTAGAAGGGCATACGATATTTATCATGATCGACAATATCCCAGCAGAGCTGCTACTCAATATCTTGTCCTATTTAGACAACCTAGAACCAATCTCCGGTGCAAGCCATTCTCTTTCCCTTGCTGCTCGAGACTTCCGAATCCATGAATTGCGTGCCCGTTTGGCTAGCATTAGTCACGTCGAGCTCCTTATGCGGATATGGTCGCCTCCGACCTTCTTTAGAAGAAGGGGAGCATCTTCGTACGCTTCTGGAAGTTATGTCACTCGACCGCAGGATCTTCATAATGTCCTCTATGATCCCGATATGTTCGGCCGGGTGGAGGCATATCTTGAAAGCTTGGAGAGAAGGGCCCACGTTGCGGCGAGGGTAGCTGAATATGTTATGACGATCGTTTCGTTCAATTCGCTCCGAACGAGCGCAGAGAGGCATTTCTATGTTACAAGGATAGTCCTCGAATTATGGTCTCCCCAGGCGCGATTCTCCCATGATGTTGACGGACGCTGGCTCAATCTTGGTGACGATTCTGGTTTGCTAGAGGTACATATTCAAGACGCATACGTCTCGAGTCTACCGAGGGATGTCCAGGCTGCAATGGTCACAGTTTATGACGCTCTTGCGCAGAACCTACGACCCCCCTTCTATTCGACAGGTGGACGAAGACATGGAGGTAGAGTTTCAGAGGGAGAAGGAATTTGGTTGTATAGATTGATCGTCAAGGTAAGCTATGCTCAAGTGTTTTGCAGGTGCTAAGTATTGCGCATGAAACTGATATTGACTATTTTGTGCTTTAGGAGGGAATGGATGCCGTCCTTAGGATGATTGAGCTGCGGGGCGATCGCTAAAAAGCAAAGCACTTCTAGAAGCGATTGTACGAGTAGGCAGTGACACTGCCATATCACAGATGACATCCGAAGAGCAAACCGATCAGTGACTGCTACGAGGGGGGGGTTCGGGGGGGGTTGCAATTTGAGAGTTTAGATGAGGTTTTCTGGGCTTTTTCTCTCTCTTCCATTCTCTGATTTCCGAGCAACATCATGGCCTCTTAGTGGGGCATTTCCTTAAATATCTAGAAGTTTTGCTACTATACACTTTTTCCGTTTTACAAACCTTCCTCTTTCCTAAACCACATTTATACTTTCTTCAGACTAGAGTTTTCGTTTTACTAGGCCTCACGGGTTTTCAGCACACCCCTACACCCCGATTTATTTTCCTTCCTTACCTTCTCAAACTCGTTTTGTCTGTTTTTATTACACCGTAGACGAGTACGCCCACGGTTCGATCTAGATTTCTTCCTTTTTTAATGTCCCCCCCACCTTCCACTCCGTTAATCGCCCCAAGACGCATGAGTAGATCGTTTATCACGTCACCCCACCAATCCACCCCCATGCAGAGATATGTACTCTTAAATAATAAAAATCCCTTCCCTCCCTCCCGGAATAACTTGAGGTAAATAGACAACCCTCTGAGAAGTTGGTTCTCGGTGAGAAAAGAAGAAAAAAGAAGAAAAAAGAAGAAAAAAAGGGCGCCTCTCACCCCCCTCTTCACTTCATCTCTCCCCCAATTCACCCCCCCACCACACCCTCACCGCACAAGCACGAGCAAGCACTCAGCACCTCACCCTACCTCACCCGGGATCCAGAAACTCCCCCTCCCTTCCACGCAACCTCCGAACGGAGAAGCAAAATAAAAAAGCACTTGTGCGCACTTTTCCTTGCTTTTCCCGCAAACCACTACGCACCGACCCGTCGACCAAAGGGAGGAAGAGCATAACCCAGACAATTCCCCCGATCGAGCCCAAATACTCGAGTACAGAGAATGAGTGACGGAAGAAACAAAGAAAAAATGACGGAGCGGAGAGCTCCCGAATGACTTGCTTACTGAATGAGTCCGTGGCTGACCGCCTGCCTGGGCGGAAGGTCCGGACGGCCCGGTTGGCTAGCATGCTAGCCTGGTCACAAAATATCACTCGTATAACACTGCATTCTCTTTTTTCTCTTGCGTTCTGTCTGGTGATGGTACCCGTATTATTGCTAGGCTACCCAGGTATTTTAATAATAGTGGCACGGAACGATACTCTCAAATTACCGAGGATCATGATTATGTGTCCGTGGAAGACCCTGATAATTTGGTTGACCTGAGGGATGGGGGGGGGGGGGTGCAAGGTGCTGTTAGATGTGTGTTGAGGGTGTTTATGGGATGGGGGGAGGGCTATTTGATGTGTCCTTTTGGGTGGAGACGTCTTGTAATGCATGGGATTACCGGGGTGGAGGGTCTGGTAGGTGGATAGGGAGGCCTGGCTTGGGAAATGGATGGAGAGGTAGGCCCAGTTGGGTTGGTTTAGTTCGAGCTGGATTTAGGGGGGAGCTGGAGGGGGATGAGTAGATGGGTAGATGGGTAGATGGGTAGATGGTAAGTGAAGAGGTCTAGATTATTATGCAGGTGTACGATACTTGTACCGAACTGTCAGACTAACGCCGAATAACAGTGTGTGTGTGGAAACCACAGATGATAATAAGACGCAATGCAGGACAACGAACAAATGAAGCAAACAGATAGGTACAAAGAGATTTATCAGAATTATAACGACGATCAAGGAACAGGAAGGAATAAAGAAATAAGGCTGACATGCGGGGGAGGAAATGAACGAAATGACAGAGTGGCGATCGAATAGGGCTAGGGGCAAGTAAAAAAGAAACCGCGAATTGGCTCGAACCAAATAACCAACTTAGTGTCACGGGAGGGATAGGAAGGGAGGAAAAGTTGGAGGAAAATAATATAAACAAAAAAATAATATAAAGGACGGAAAATGGGAAATCGTGAGGAAAGGTAGACGCAGAATTTCATCTAGGCAACCGCTCTGCCGGGAATCCTCTTATTACTGGTCCTCTGTCTTCCCAACCACATGCAAAAGCCAAAAGGGAACACTCTCATGTAACAATCGCTGACAATGTGTCACCAACACATGGTGACACAGGCACCGCCTCCTCTCTCCCCCATCTCCTTCCTTAGCCACTACAACGGGGATGCTCTCACCAAGCCCCGTTTTTCTCCTTCCTCTCACTCTATCTCACATTGTACTCTTCTACTCGATCCTCTTTTTCCCTTCCTCCAGGTGAATCAACCGACTACTTCCTATGCTTGAACCACGCTCGCGAGCATTATCGCTACTGCCGATCCACTTCCCAATAATTAGATCTTTCCTTGCACTGCTCAGCTCCTCATTATACCCCTGCACTGCAAAGCTTGGGATGCCCAATCTTGGCCAGTTCACATAAAGTTTCCCATGCTTCATGATAAAATTAGTCGCCCAGAAAGCCACGAAAAGCCAGAAGAGAACAAATATCCTCATGCTCAACAAACTCCCGTCAGTAGTACGCGGCAGCACAAAGGCCGCGAGTTCCAGCAAAATAGCCCCACAAAGAACATATGGGATACTCTGGATCATTATCGGGCGGCGATCAATAAACAATAGCGAGGACATGGCGGTTGCCGAGGGAAGGTAGACCCCCAAAAAGAGATCGTACGCATCCTGTCGTGGCCCATCACTAAAATTGTTACGGAAATATCGGGTGATAGAGTTCGATAGATCCGCAATAGCACCAGCCTTTGTTCGTACTCCGGTTCTTGTGAAATCAGTTTTCAGCGCTCCGGTGCCAGAATACGCCCGGCTCACAACATCCGCATTGTCAGCCCATGCTAAAGAAAGAAGCACAATATCTTGTCAGTAAAGTCCCGCACTCCCCCAACAAACCCTGTATGCCGGCTTCCGACTCACCATTCCTAAACATGACTTCAAAGTTATTGAAGGATGCGGTATCTTCCCCTTTCTCAAGAACACCTGCATCAATCATCTGGCGATTCAGGGTCCACCGGGCCAGCATGCTCTGCACGACGTTTGTCCTGTCCAGGCAGTCCATACAGTTGGTCCTAACAACGCTCTTCTGGTAGTTCCGAACGTCACTCGACACACTCTTCCCTTCAACAGAATGGAAATATTGTTGGTCATATAGGCCATCGCCTAGTTGCTCAAGCAGTAGCTGTGCCCTGTGCCATCTCATTCCTTTGCATTCATGGTGAAAATCAAAGTAGACATAGTGTAGCTGGTCAAGCATACTAGCCCTTTTTGTAGGTTCAATTCTTCGAACCCTTTCTGGGGTTTTCGCAGAACCCCCTTTTTCTTCTACAGGTGAAGATACAAGTAGCTTGACAATATGCTCATACGCTGCTTTAACTCTTTGTTCTCGACCTTTCTGGTTTACCAAGTTAACCAGATAGTTCTCTCCATATAACCTGACCTGGTCATTGAAATGCTTTCTTGCTGAGTTCATGGCAGAATCTACACCCCTGACCTGGAGCTGCGGGGTGTAGCTCAAGTTATTTACCTCTGCCCAGTACACCGGGACACTCCCCCTGGTTTGAACATAACTGAAAACTTTGACTTGTTGGGTTGAAGCCTTGCCTCCCGATGCTATCGAGTTTTGATCATATCCCCCAAGGCCACCAGTAGAGTCACCAATGATAGCGATCTGCTCAGTTTCATTGAAATTTGCAACGTTTCCAGACTCGTCTACCCCACGTGTAAAGTACCTAGTCCCTGCTCTATGTCGCGACTTTCGAGTGATAAGTATGAAACTCAGTGGGGTGGACTTAAGTGTAGCTGTTGTGATGCTAAGGAAGCCAAAGAATACGGGCAGAATGAACGGGTCCACCTGATAAAGTTAGCATCCGTAAGCACAATATGCTGCCTGTTCCAATCAGAGAATCCTAATCCGTGTGAAATGGCTCCAAGGCTATGTTTAGAACCAACAATAGCCCATAGTGGAAGTGGTAAAATCTAGGGTGTCTTACGGCCGGGTTCGAACTACGGAGATCAATCAAGTCTGATTGTATGTACCGATTCCAGAAAAAACGTTCATCTGCCTGTGTGCCCCTCGAGGGGGGTCAAAAATTAGCACCCCCACCAGCCCCACAGACTCGCTAAAGGGTTCGGTAGCGATAAGCAGTGACATACTTGTTGCCATAGGGGAAGTGAGGTATCCGCGGAGGATTGGCGCTGGAACGAGTTTGTCAAATCGAAGGAGTACGAGAAATACATGGGCCCGGTACGCAGGTGAGAGCGTAAAAGAGACAAGTAGGCATCCTCATCCGGGTCCTAAAAATAACGGCCAGCGTCCCAATCTTAGTACAGCGGTACCACCTCGACCTGATCTTGCCAGGTCCAAAATCGGGATTAGAAACGCAAAAGAGGGTACAAAAGACGTACGTGTAACTGTCTTTCCTGCAAGGGCAGAAATTCTGTGGCCTGGACTTTATACACGGCGTGTCCTCGGACGCGCCCGACCAGCACAGCCTTGGTTATAATAATGATATACTTATCTACGCGATATGGGCGGTGGATGTCAGCCCAAAACCCCTAGACAAAACTCTACAATCTGCAGCGGCTGAATCTCGGGCAATCGACATACAGAATCAGGCTCAGAGGTACCGGAGAAGCGAGGGGGACCAACCAAGACGTAGTCGAATAACTCCCAGCACCCCAGCAACGCTGCCCATCCGCTTCCCCCCCAAAATTGGCGACTCGACGAGACGCATGTCCCCAGAAGGACGATCAATCACAAGAGCTGGAGCATTTGGAGAGGATGGTGAAGCGAAGGTGTAGTGTGACGCTGACCCTGTGATGTTGATATCACGAAAGGGATTAACGGGAGCCATAGTGACTTGAGCGATCCGACCAGTCTCCAGAGGAAGATGGGCTTAATGAAAGAGAGTGTGTAGGTGGGCCTTTGGCATTTATTCCTTGCTGACTATCGCAGGTGGCTGAAATCAGATGGCTTGAGTGGAGAAAAGAATAATAAGCGGTGAGGCTGGAAGGAGTGTCTGTGGTTCAGATGGATGTCCTGGCGCAAGGCTGGCCATCTGGGGCATGCTGGTGGTTTCTGATTTGTCAGCGGAGAAGCATTACTCGGGGGAAGAAGTGAAGTTCGCTATATGGTCATTTCCCAGAATGCAAACCGGTCAGTGCCAGCAGTTATGGTTGCAAGATAGCGAGACCGGTACCGTACAATATGATACAAGTAAATCCCAAACCCATGTTACTCGACAACTGGATTGAAGGCTACAGTAAACCTCGCTGACAAAGGGCCTATCTGCTTATGTAATCTCACTGTCAAACCATGCATAATACCCTACGAGTATGATACTGTCGGAGGCTTGGATAGCCTTTCTGGAATTTGCGGTTATTGTCATGGGCCGGGTAGCTAGTTTCATAGCTGGACGAAAGGGCAGTCATGGTGGATAAGGGTTTGTTGGTTAGCTAGTAGGAAGGACCTTGTGGGAGGACGGAGTGTGATCGTGGATTTTCCTTCGCCGTTGTCAACAGTTAGTTTTCCATCATCATCGTCTTCTTTCTGTGAGCTGAGCACCGCGGTTTATCGAAACCGCCAGTGCTTGTCTCTCGTTTTCAATTATAAGTTTTAGTTTCTTCTCTTTTCTCTTGCTGGTGATCTTCACCAGTATAGTCGATAGTCAAGATTGCCAATACCCACAAAAGAACGCCTCCCGTGGAAGACCCACGACAATACCTTACTTGTACAGTACCTTCTCATGGAAGTATGAATGGCGCTAAAGCGAACAAGGGTGAAACTAAGGCAGCTGAGCCAACGGGGGGCCACGAAGAAAGTCAAGTCGCAATAGTTTAAACATATAGAGAGCTACTATCGGGCAGGTTCAAGAAAATCATCACTAGCGCTATTCCGACTTTCATGAGGTTCCACGGGTATCACTCGATTTCACAGTGTGGGGCCCATGGTTTCTTGCATCCACAGTTACCTCCATCTTTCCTTAATACAATGATAAGCCCAGTAGTCTAAAGGTCGAGGTATTCGTACACACAAGGCAAGCCGACATTAATAGATTTAGTTATCAAGATTCAAGTGCTGTTCTCAAGGACATCGTTTTTTCAGCAGCGCAAGAACTCCTACCCTTTTACTTGCAGCATGGAAAAATTGTTTATCCGAGTACCGGCACCCACCACGACTCTAACGTCACACCAGCGAATTCTGCACCCAACTACTCTCCACAGGCATCGATCACTTGGTCCTCTGTTCAGGCGTCAGGCATCAGTTAGTGCACCAGATGAAAAAGGAAATCCCTAGCCTTAAGCTCGTATTCTTCTTCCCCATCTATCTCTATCCCTTATAGCTGTCAATATTGGGCTGACGGTCGGAGTTTCTTCAACGAATACGAGTACTGTCGCTATACCGGGATACGCTGAGATCCATAAGATGTGATATTCGCATGATTTTGCTCCTCTAGACTACCAGAACTCCTGACACGATGGGCTGACAATCGGATTAAGTAATCGAAAACCCAGCTACTAAATCCCAGATGCGCTCGTGGGCACGCCAGGAGTTTGAGAGAAATAGGCATGTAGAGGACCTAGTGAGTGCCTTGGGCTGATGCTTCCGCTCTGGTTACGAGTTTGGTATGGGGCATCATGGACGAGTGCTTACTTCTGCCTCTAGGCTCACATACGTTATTTGATTTCGGTAAGATAGAGCTGAGCAAAGCACATCTTTCCCCATCTTTCATAACCCTAACGTAGGATTTAGAATGGTAAGAAGGATCTCGAGATCATAACTCAGCATGCCATCCAGAAGCCATAATGGTCTCATCGGATACCAACCCTGGTAGGAGGTTCACAGGTATCACCTTCGGATAGACTGTTTCCGGTAGTGGTGTCATTCATAGGAAATGCGTCAATCAAATATATACATCGGAAGAACTAGCTAGTAGGCTTGACGTAAATCGGGATTCAACCATTTTACCGTTTCTTGAATTTAAACCTAAGCTCATCGTCACTATCCTCATCACTCCCACTCTCATCCCTCAGAACTAGAGTCTTTTGTTTCTTCCCGGCGCCAGCTCTTGTCCCTTGTGTGACCGCCCCTCTCTTTGTCCCTCGGCCTGTGATAGCCGAGCCTCCCGTTCGTGTCTCTAGAGGGTGGGTCTGTGCCGTGCCTTGGGGTTGGGCTCCTGAACGGTCACCGGAGCCAATGGCTTGCATGGAATCATTACCGTCTTCCTGGAAATCGTCGGCCTGTTGCAGTCGCTGTGGCGTTTTCTGGTTCTTTTTTGCTGGGGGCGTCTCCTCCTCATTGCCCAACCAGTACCCTATTTACTCATTAGCTTTTTTCAACAGCCAGAGAAGCCAGAAGCTTATAGTACCATCACCGATCCCATAATCCCTCCCCCTGTGCTCAACAAGATTGACCATGACGTGGCTTCGCATAGCCCTCATGCCCCCGCCTTGCCCAGATCTCACGAATTTCTTAAAGTTCTTGCGCCCATTCCATCTGTCTTCCCATCTAGCTCCTTGATCCCCATATCCATCTCGCGAAGGCTTGTCAGTCCTTGGTCTGACTTCCATTACCTCAACAATGGCTAAATTCTTTAACTGGTCGACATCCAGCCCTTCCATTGCCGTTAGCTCCTCCTCCCTGGCCACTCTAGCCGCCTCATCTTCCTTTTCTCTAATCTCTCGGGCTTTAACGATGAAAGGGTCTTCATCCTTCTGTACTTTTTTCCCCTTGCCTTTTAGGGGCGCAATCTTGTCAGGCATCCTGTTGACTAGCTCGGGTTTTGGGAGTAGCTCTGGGGGGGATTCTTCAAGCGACTCTCCCCGAAGAGCTCGCTCTTCTTCTTCAATTAATTTCCGACGCTTTACCGCCTGTGCCCCAGGGAGAAGGTCCATAACATCCAGGGGCTGTCCCTGCTCGTCTTCGGGCTCGACAGACCTCTTTCGGGATCTCGGGTCCAGCGGAGCTTCGAGGTGTGTATTGTGAGGAGGCTCGTCGGTTTCTACTGGCGCATTACTGGAACTGGCGCTAGGCCTTGGCAACGAAGACCCGGACTGTTTGGCGGGAATAAGCTCAGCAAATTCTGTGATGCTAACCATGGGGCCTACCTGTGCTGAAGCTCCAATGATGCGAGGAGCAGGTGTGCTAAAGCTCTGACCCGACGTCAATTGAGTAGAAGCCGATTGCGTTTGAGCCGGTGGTGGTGGTGAGGGAAGATCTAAGGGATCAATGGAAAATGGGTCTATCAATTTGGGTATGACCCGGGTCCTTGTCTAAGTGGAGGATATAAGCTTGAGGAATTCTAGATAAGCCGGTTGAATACATACTCGTCCACGACCACGTAAAGCAGGGCGGGATGTCCCAGAGGCTTCGCCCGAGGAGGGTGGTAATGGTGTCTCTTCAATGACTGACTTCTCAAGCCGTATGGGTGACCCATTGTATACACTTCTTGGTGCCTGAGGGGGCCCTAATGAACAGTTAGAGTTAAATTTCCATCTACTTGGAGAGGGGATCCTAACCCGGGGCCATTTGCCGAGTCGTGGATGAAAAGTCTTCGTCTAGCGGCTTCCTAAGGCGACTCGTGTCACCTGTTAGGATAATATCAAGGAATTCATTTTGCTCAACCATCCGATATCCCAATCTATTAGATCACAATGATTAGTCCGGCTGAAGCTAACGAAGACGGATCTATTGGTATTTTTGCTGTGCTTTTGAATGACCCACATTTCCTGGACTCTGGTTGAGAGATCGTTCTCCCATTCAGGGTTTTTCTTTGCAATGAATCTCACAACCGCAACATTTGCCCCATGGCCTCGTTTTTTAACAAATTCAACCAACTCTTCTGGGGTAGTCTCTCCTATTTGCACGTCATATCCCTCCAATTTTCCATGCGCATCAGTAACTGGCCCTAAAAAGTTGTTGTACTGGAGATTGTCACAGAAAATAAAGGTATAGCCTTCAAAAAGATTTCTCCTCGCTTGATCTGGCCTATAGAGACTTGAAGGTGGGTTTCCAGGTTCGTTGTTGCTCGGCGGTAGGAACTCCTCGGGGTTGGGCCAGTTCGCGTCAAAATCCTGCTCCAGGGCCGACTGTCTCCCGTCCCGGGGTATACTAGCAGCCTGAGCAACTGCATCGAGATAAGAGCTTGTAACAATGGATTTGCCATTGATGAGAGCCTGTAGGCCTATAGCGGTATTGCGCTTTGAAGCAACAACATGTGTCGTAGAACGAACAAACGTAGCCAAAGTCTTGATTCCAAGAGCCTCAACTTTATTTTGGTATGGAATCATGCTCCTTTTATCCTTTCTATCCTTTGAGGAGAGAGACACTGAGAAGACGATCGGGTCCCAATATAGTCTGCAAAGAAATCTTGTGTGTTAGTCTGGACGTGGGTACATAAAAGTTGGAGACAATATATGACCTGAAGGCTGGTTCATATTTTCCGAGGTGGATGTAGTATGATTCTTCGTCAAGGGTTACCGTCTGATCACGGATTTCTTGTCCATCAATTCTCGTCCCGTGCTTTGTCTTGTGGTCCTGAACCCTTAGGCTCGGGCGAACGTTTAACTTAAGCTGTGGGGGTGATAAAACAATTAGGACAGGCTTTCCGTCTCCATTGTTTTGGTGGAGTCACCTACCCCGTCACCTTCTCTTACATCTCCAACCTCAATAAGCAGGTGTATCCGTGAGATGGACTTTTGCGATGGAAGCGACAGGTTAACGTCCTGAGAGGGCGTTCGTCCGATGGCGAACCTCTGGTTTGGCCTGAGCCAGAGACGCTTGCCACCCAGAACTTCACCCTCGCACTCTATAAACCACATGCTGGAGGAGTGGGAGTTTGTGAGTGGGAAATACGCGAGCACAGGGCGAGAAAGCTGAGTTTGAGCGGAGACTAGAAGCTGCCTGAGGAGCCGTGGTCCTGGGCGGACGCGACCGACTCAACTCGCGGTTCATTCGGGAAATTTGTCCACGTGACTGGAAGTGATTTGCGCCAAGCCCTCACTTGCAGGAGTTGGCGGTTACTGTGATGCAGAACATAATGGCATCATCTATTCTCACGCATGTTTGATCTCGAGGGGTGCTTTGTGCACGGTAGTGTTGTACTCAAGTGCTGTACTCGAGCACTGTACAGTCCCGGTACTGTGCTGTACGAAGAATAACGGTTAAGTATTAGGTCGCTTCCCCTTCAATACAATCATCATGTTCTGGGCTCAGTTTGTTCCTGTGATTGTTTCCGCATCCCCCTCCGACGAGGTTGTCACCGGGTGCCCAACTGTCTTTGTCCCGAGCATGTGCAGTGCTCTTGAAAGTGATGAGCCATGCTACAGATGGTTTCAGTTGATGCCTCTCATTATCACAGCACTTGGCAGGTTGGTAAAGTGACCCTGAGTTGTTCGATGGGCTCCTCCGGCCGTCGGTGTGGTACTGCATAGAAGGGATAGGTTGGGGGGGTTTGTTTGCCCCGCTGTGACGCAAGAATGGACTTCCCCTCAGACTCCAGTGGGACCTTCCTGTTCCACCTTCAAAATAAATAGACACAAGATTCCCCCACACCCGACGTGCAAGCTTAGCCACCAGTTCAACCCAAGAGTCTCTCTTCGTGCTCCTATTGATATATCCAATCCTGGTCTTATCCATAAACCAACTCCTTCTTTCAATCTCCGTCCCATACCCCGTAAGCAAACGCCACACCAAACCGCATAACAGAATAACCATGGCCGACACAGTTACTACCGACGAGCTTGCTACTTCTCCGATCAAGGAGCGCCAGAATTCTCTGGAGAATGGTGCTACTCAATAAAAGTTAGCCCTTTGGGATAACGTGGTCTTGCTAACTCGTTTAAAGCTTTGGCACATCGTCCCGATCGAGGGGAGCTCGAAGAAAGAAACATCCTACACGCTAGAGCTGAAATTTCGGAACGTCAACAAGGTAGCTGGATGTCGGTCCGGGTTATGAGATGAGCTAACCTTGGCCTAGAACTCGCAAAAGCTATGGCCCAGAGGCCGGAGAGAGACGACCTTGTACAGCGTATGTTTAGTGCTACAAACTACTCAATTTCTCTCACTAACAGAGCCTCTGGTGGGGGTCATCAGGGAATATTTTACCTCATAACGCCAATGTAGCACCGGCACTCATTGCGCACCAACGAGAGTTGGAGAAGAACATGCTTGAGCGTGATCTCAAGGTATTTTTTCCTCTGAACCATCGCCGCACTTTATCACCACATTTACTAACAATCTGCAGGAGAAGCTTTCGCACCGTCCAGAGCCTCAAGAGGTTATCCAAAAGGGTATCTTGAAACGTGAGTAGTTGTTTGCAATCTAGCGTTTCGAAAACCTACTCACTAGGACCTTCGCTGAACCGCACAGCCGACGAAGACCCAACCAATCCTCGCGAGTAAGAACCGATTTCGGATTCGGCAAACCTCAGACTTCATTGCTTACCTTAGGCGCTGTGTGCTAAATACTAGCCCTGCCTGGTGGTTTGAAATATCCTTTTACTGAGTGTTTCAAATGTTTTTCTTGTCTCTCTCCCTGGTTTTGGGTTTTCGGATGCCCGAAGTCAATACCCTATATTTGCGTTTGGCAGGAACGGATATTGATGCGATGGGGTGCCCCGTGGCTCAATTACCCCAATATACTCATCTCTCTTTACGGAAATGCAATAACTATTCTTATCTTGTTATCCCCCATTGATGCCAGTCGACCAGATAGTGATACCCCACTTCAATCTCACTCGGACGTCCAATGGCCAAAAGTGCTCCTATTTGCCATTCACTGTCTGGAACTGCATGCAGATCCGACCTGTGTTTCAAGCTACTGCTACCGCTTAGACAGAGCGCTAGAGTGACGTGAAATGTGCTGTAAAGGCGTTACAATCCTCACAGTAGAGTACCGGTATCTAAGGTACTGCGTAGGCTTGAGGATATAGGAAACCTAGCCCTAGTCGTGGACCTCTGCTCCCCGGCATCGCAATAGACTCGCTAGCCAAGGCATCGCATCCGCCGGGATCCGCGTTAGCTGGCTGGCGGTAAGGCGGTCCGGTCTTATTGAAACGTGCGCTACGGCCTGGGATTCCAATGCCGTTTTCATGTCCGTGCTGGACGATGCGGTTGCGGCATACGCACCTTGGAGGGGATCGCGGAGAGTTGCTCGAGAGGAATTTGGTGCTTTGCAAGAAGAATAGGAGCATTGTCGAGAGGCAAGGGGATACGAGGTTCGAGGCCTCCTATATTAGGTCTTCTGGAGGCACGGTTTTCGTTTAGTTGGCTACAAGGGATGGGGTTCCTATGATAGGAGTTTTTGTCATGGTTTCCGCACGAAGACGGGTGTCTTGCTTGTTCCGGGGAATTTTGCTTCGAGAGTGAGTTCAAGGGATATCTCAGGATGGGCTACACATGGCACATGTGTTGGAGGGAGGGCTAAAAGGTTCGGGCTTTCTCAAGAGGGATTTAAGGGAAGTGTGGGCTAAGTGTTGATGCGCATTTCATGTAATCGCCCCGAGGGCGAGAAATTAAGAAAGAGACCTCTTGATACCAGCTAACCCGCTCAAATATCTGACCTGTCAACTCCCAAGACAAAGTAAAAAGAGGAAAACAAGACGCCGCCTAGACTTCGTAACTATCAAAACAAGACCATTCTATCATGAAATTTAGTTCAGCTAAAAGAGATCCAATCTAAGGGTTGAAATTCGGCGTTTTGGCTTCCTCATGATCCTCGGAGTTACGGCTTCTAGAGCCAGGTTTCCTTTTCCCTTTTCCCTTCTTATCCTTCTTGTCGCTCTCCTTCTTGGCTGCATCCGCCACGAGCTGTTCAAACACTCCCTCTGGAAATTCTTCATCGGGATCACGTTCCGCCTAAGAGCTATTAGTGAACAAAGTTCTGGAGGCGGGACCGCTCAAACGCCAGGGGCAATACGTCTTTGAAAATAGTTCCAATCATGATCAAGGCGTGAGCCCTCTCGACTCTCTTATTTAGAGCAACGTTTTTATCGTTCAGAACCTTATCACAAACCTCCCTGTCGAATATATTAGTAATAGAATTGGCGGAAAAGCTGATTTGTTTAGATGCTTGCCTGAGAACGCTCTGGATTTCGAATTTGCTTCCTCTCCAAGCCGCAGCTAGGATCTTACCGGTCACTTTCCTTTCATATTCGGCCTTCTTCTCATCGGTCCAATCTTCGCCTCCCTTCTCCTCCATCTTTGCCATTTCTTCCATGGTCATCTGTGCATCTATAGCTGTAGATATAGTTCCCCATGTATCTTTAACAATATTCCCTTTATCCTTGAGTCTACTAAAAAAACCGCTGATCCCGAGAAACTTTTGAGACTTAACAAAAGAAGCGCCTTTAGAAAGGTATGTATTGCCGATAGCTACCATAAAATAATTTCAATAATGGTCCGGGAGGATGAGCTACGGGGGACTTACCATGCAAAATATCAATCCCGAAACTCTCCATCTTGAGATTTTCAACCTCATATTTAGTCTTTTCATTGAAAGAGTGCGTGACCTCGTCACCTTTGTCTGTTTCGGTCCAGACACAAATTCGATCCACTAATTTCTTAGCCAAGGTATCGACTCTCTCCTGTCTAATCTTTCGCCTTTCTGCTTCGTATGCTGCAAGCTCCTCGCGCTGTTCTTTACTCAAACCCTTTTTCGCCCTTTCCTTCCGTTTTAAGTCCTTTTCCTCTTGGCTCATGCCCTCGGCGTCCATCCGGACGTCCTCCTCTGATTTATCCATTAACATCTGCCTAGTCGGTACGCCTCTCGGACGGGGTGTAGAAGCCCTCGATATAGGTGGAGAAGTGAACGGAACTTTCTCTGATTTCTCGGCTGGACGAGGAAGAGGGTCTAAAGGAGGGGGTATCACTATAGGATCAGTCCGGGACGAGGAAGTAGGAGGGGCCTCTTGGCCTGTTGTAGGAGTAACGGAAGTTCTCTTCTCAGAGGGTACAGTATTTGACGGGCCAGCTTCGCTCTCAGAAGTTTTCTTTTCTTCATCGCCACTCGCTAGCTCGTCCTCTTCGGCATCCTTCATTGTGATTTCCATCGTCCTCGTCAGGTCTTTCATGAGCGAGATTTCGCCAATCCTTTCAGTTTAGAAAAATTAGCCTGCAGCTCTGAATAGGTAAAACATAATAATTGGTGAAGGAGAAGCTTTACCAATCAACAAAAGCATCACCTCCGAATATCATACTGAAAAACTCTCCAGGGTCCTCTAAAAACCGTTAGCTCATTAATCCCAATAAAATACACGTGAAAAGCGTCAAAGAAATCCTACCGAAACCGCTATCCGGAACTGCTCTTTCTTTCCCAAATTTGTCATACTGCCTCCGCAAATCGGTATTGCTGAGGACTTGGTATGCTTCGCTAATCTAAAAGGGTTCCGAGTCAGCCTGAGATCCCAACATTGTCCTAGGCAGGTTGACAGAAGGAATCCTGACAGCTTGAAACTTTTCTGCTGCAGTCTCGTCATCAAGGTTTTTATCGGGATGTAGCTTTATCGCAAGCTTGCGGTATGCTTTCTTAACTTCGAGTTCACTGGCTGTCGGCGATACCCCGAGGGCATCATAATATTCTGTTTCCTTAACCATTTGGAGACGATGAAAGTGGGACCTAAAAAAGGCGTGGGGGTAAAGTAGAGGTGAAAGATGAGCGGCAAACAGCTAGAATAAACGCGGCCAAAAAAAGCCGGACAAGAGGTGGGGCTTGGGGGATAAGTGACGTTGTGCAGGCCAATCAAGTTGAACCTCAGCTGGGTGACTCAGCAACTTCAAAGTTCACCCCCATCATTTTCACGTGGCAAACCATGAATTTCACAAAATATCATACGGAAACGCATCATTAGTATGGTACCATTAGAAGCCCCCAGTTTTTATTTATTCACTGCTTGTACTGGTACTCACTCCAGGGGTCGTCTAAATACTAATACCCACTCATAGCAATATATAGTACTGGAACACTCTAGAAAAGGGGTGCTTCACGGCTGGGCAAGAGCGTCAGCCATATGGTTAGAGAAGCTGGTGTGTCAGTGCAACAGTTTCTCGGTATGCTCAGCCAAAGCACTGGCACATTCACATCTACTGCACTAGCAAAGGGAGAGGGCACTTCAATCACAGAAGCGCTCAAGACTCTGCCACTACCATCGAACAGTCCAATTACAGACTTGGCGCACCTTCCATTCTCGCTATTCAGCTAGACTGATATGGAAGTTCGAACTACAAAAAAACAAAAACAAGTTTAGAACTAGCTTCTCGAATCGCCAGCCTATTTCTCTCCATTCTTAGCCATACGAATAAAGCACTGCTCATAAGCCTCATGGATTTCCGGGACCGTGTAGTTGTATTCCTTGAGCTTATTGACGAGCTTAGTAGAGTCAAGTTCACAGTTAGACCTGCCAGCCTTGATGACCTTGCTCTGCTCCTCAACGGAGAAGTTCTTCCATTCAAAAGAAGGGCGGACATGTTGCTTGAACAGAGCAAGAACTTCGTTGTGCGAAATGGCACCAGGGTTGGTCTAAAAGGGGGGCAAGTCAGTGAGGCTCATAAAGTAGTTAGAGAGGACCCACAAAGTTATAAACACCGAGCTCACTGTTCTCAGCGAGGATGATGGACGCTGGAAGGAGGTCAGTGAGGATTGTGTTTGACTAAGGTACTGGTCAGCTCGCAAGTAATCTGTTCAAACATGAGTAACACTTACATTAGGGATATCAACAACTCGGTCGTATTTGGTAATCTTTGTGACAAAGTTTCTTCCGTGCAAGTCATCCGAAACCGGCATCCTGAGTCTAAGAATTAAGACATTGGGGTAATGAATCAGGATCTGGTGTTACAATTAGCATATTAGGGTTAGGGGAAGACTGATGGGAAACAGACTTCCTCAACCTTGGACTTGGTAGCCGAGTAGAAAGATCCATCGAAGTTTGCTGGATCTTCTTCCTTAAAGCTTGCGCCACCAATGGGATGCTTATCGTCGTAGTGATAAATGCACCCAGTGGCAAACACAGTGCAATGGATGTTTCTCAAGAAACAGCAATCGGCCAGGTTCAAAGTACCAATCACATTAGAACGAATTGTAGCTTCCCTGTTATCCTCACACCAGTCGACATTGGGTCTTCCGGTGCAGCCAGCAGCGTTGAGCACATGAGTCGGCTTGACCTCATCAAGCAGCCTGGGAACCATGAGCCACAATGTTCTCCCTTCCCGAAAACAATATTCTGAAACAGAAGGGAAATGTCAACTTACTTGAGAACAGATTCGCGGTCTTCCATTCTCACAGTTGTAGCCACAACCTCTTTGCCCTGACTTTCGAGAATTGTCTTCAGGTGGCCAGCAACCCATCCGTTTCCTAACACTCATTATTAGCGCTAACCGAACCATCAGGAGAAATGTTTCTCCCTACCACCCCAGACCAAAAATTTGTGTCCCGGTGTCGTGAGAACCATTTTGTTAATGACCTTGATATCAGACGCAGAAAAGAAGATATTTGGGGGAGCAATTGATCAATCGACGGGTGTTAGGGGATGGTTGAGAAAGAGTCGAAGAAGCGGGGAGGAGCTGAGCTGTTAAAAAAGGGTTCAAGGGGCCCTGTGAGCGTCGTAGTCGCTCACACCAAGCAGGGGTGATGACACTCCAACACAGGCGAGCTGATAGTCATTTTCTTTCATGCATACCGTACTAAATTTACTTCCTCAAGTAGGGTAATCTGAACTCGCCTGCCGCACAAGCTCAAACCCTGAGCCCAGTGGATCCCAAGAACAGTGTCCTATCGGTGATGAATGTCTGCAATTGACGCGCAGGGGTAGGAGGTATGGGAAGCAAAAAAAATACGAGTTCGTCAAAGTAGGGTAACCAAAAGAAAGAATACGTGCTACTCGTAAGAGACTGGAGTGCTATCCATATGCCGGTATTACACTTCAACTGCCGCTGGAGCAGGAGCAATTGAACTTCGTTCTGGGACGCCCGGAATTCTTCAGGGTATTTTCTCTGCATTCATCTCAGTGGAGGATTGAAAGCGAATATGAGTTGATTCGCCCTTTTTCTATGGAGGGGTGTTGAATGATTGAAAGGTGTACTCTGTCATTGGGCTTTGCTTTCTGAGTAGGCTCTGTCAGTTTCCTCCCCTCTCGGAATGGGGAAAGAGGCTGGGTTTTTGCAGTAGTTTTGGGCCACTTTCTAGGAAATAATGTTTCCCACCACATAGAATATAATATTCAGTTATTCGAGATTGCCGGTGGAAGAGTCCTTTTTGGGAGGGGCAATACCAACTAATGTCTTAGTGTGAGGTACAATATTTCCAGTTGTGATTGCGGGTTGAATTGAGCACATTTTGTACAGTTCTATGTAATAGGTTTTTCTGTAGTTGATAGTTATCTGGCTGCGAGTTCATTAGAGCTGTTGGCTGCTATTTCACATTCTTGCAGAAGCTATAATATGCTTTACAACTCTAGAATAATGTTAGGTGGTATCAGATCTCTAAGAACAAGCGAGATGGGTAAGACCGGGGTACTTTATCGTAGATGGAGACGTGTCTAGGAAGGCTCAATATAAATGTGCGTAAAATAGTGATAAATATTTTTCTACTAATAACTTATTATATTGATAAGGTCTCTTCTCTGTAGCGTGATGATTTCAGTAAAGCTCAAGATTTCTTTTTTTTTTGTTTAATTTATATATTCACTGTTAAGGTACAGGAACTTGCTTGCAGCGCTAGCTATGGCGTAAACGAAACCTTAATCCCAAACACCCATCCGCTTGACCTCTTTATGGGACAAACAAATACCCCTCACCCATAGGAGAACAATCAAACATGAAAGAACTCGCAGTACTATACCCCCAAGACCCTATGGTATGGGCTCACTCGCACACCAGCCACCAACAAACGTTAATGGGGAGGAACGCATAGGAAAGCCCTAACACAAAGAAAGCAAACATCAGAATGTACGATCTTGGTGACAAAAGAAATTGACCCCCAACAAAAAAGACAATCGGGTCCAGCGACAACAACCACAACCACCTCCTAATAACAAGTGATAATAAGATAAACCAAAATAAAGTAGAGAGTAGAGATACAGAAGTTTAATATATACAATTACCATCTAGTTTGCATTCCAGCCCTTTCCTGCAATTCCACAATTCTCTCCGGTATACTATCTACAAATTGGTTAAAATCAACCAGCTGTAGCATGTCCCACTCCTGCTGTACTGCCTTTCTCAATTCATTAAGAGTTCCAGGAAAGTAAGTCCTTGCTTTAATGCGCTGCTTCATAATTCTCCAAGCATTCTCATTAGAATTAACATCTGGTGACTGAGCCGGTCTATCATGCCTTGGAATACACAACTCTTTTTTAGACTCTCATAAGACCTTTTGACCCCATGCCATGGTGCTCCATCCGTGACATACAGACCCCCAGGATCTCCCTTCCTATACCCTTTTTGTCTCTCAAATGCCGGGCCTACCACTGGCTTCAATACCTGTTCTGAGTAATCATTGCAGGTGATTCCTTTCTTTCTAGCAGGCTTCAGGAAGACAGGCTCAGACTTCCAGTTATAGCTAATAGTACCTTACACTCCCAGTGAAGCTCAACAGCTATGGAAGGTATGTTGGATGTAATCATCGTGGTAGCGCTCACTGTCCAAGCGAGTCACCCATTGTGAGCCCCGTTGGGAAGTTTCAAACGTGCACTCATCGGAGTACATATGGCAGCGCCACTAGTGTTTTCGTATTTGGCGCCAGCATATGCGAGAAGGTCCTGCTGACATTCTTTAAAAATAAAGGGTCTTTTACAGGCCTTGTACCTAGTATATCCTTCCTTTTCTAGTGCCCACTGAACCGTTCTTCCAGAAACACCAAGACCAGCCTCCTTAGCCAACCAAGCCCGACACAGCCTTCGACCCTCCCAACCACTCCGGAGGATCCTAATTAGAAGTTGGATTTCTCTTATGTTGAGAGATAGCGGACGACTGGAATGAACTGTAGTACGCCGCTTATGGTGATTGCAAGCCCAGGTAGTGATTGTTGATCGTGGCATACCAGTTCTTCTTGAGGTTTCATGCTTAGAAAAACTAAGATCCAGTAAGGTAAGGAACTGGGAGCGTTTAGAAGTATCCCATCGTGATCGTGGTTTGTCTTGTCTGGTTGTGGTAGCCATCAGTGTATGTGTTGTGGAAACTCGAACTGGCTTGGCAACCGGTGTGGGGGTTAATATCTGTTGTCGCCAAGCTCGTACAGGAGCAAAGGAACCCTTCAGCAGGCCACTAATAAGACTAGGAAATATGCTCTAAGTGTTACGGGGTAGCTAACACGGTATGATTTCGAGCTAACTAGGGCGAGGATATTCAAGACAACGGATTAATAGTCAGAAAGGCTCGTAGGTAATCGTTTGGTAAAGGTAAAGTAAAGTGTAGTCAAATATCTTAGAGTTAGAATATAACTCCATTAACTTGATATATTGTTAAGGTCTCTTCTCCGTTGCTTGATGATTCTTCAACCACCGAGGGAGAGGCCTCCTATTTATACTAATGTTCATGCTACTTCGACTTCACTAGTTAAGAAGTATCTTCTTAACAATTGAGTTCGTCAGAACAAAGTGCGAGCACCATTTGACACTGAGAACTTGCCCAGCTCGACTCAGAGAATCTCCCGAACTGCTATTTCATCTGAGGATGTCACCACTCTACCAGTAGACAGTCTTCGATATCTTTGTCATGATAGACTATAAGTAATTATGCGGCCCAAATGCCTACATACCAATAGTAATATGGAATATGGAGTGATCAGTTCCGATATCCAGCTATCAAAGCATTATGCAGCTTAACGCATATGCAACCAGAAAATGAGAGGAGTAGTATTCTCTAAACATCATTCCAATCAGTTAAACATATCTTGAAATGTCCTCTCATTTAGTATTCCGAGTCGTCTTCCAGATGCCTCTGTGAAGCTCATAACTCCGGGAGCTTAGGTTCAGATATATGGTCATCCTATGAAGTCATATACCTCGCTCTTAATTATTAGGTAAGCTATTGCCCCAAGGGTAATACTAAGGCCCCACTGGGACTGACAGAAAGGAAAGAAAAAGCCCAGCACTGAGAAAGACAACTACTACGACATATAGTCTTTTAAAGTAGGGCCAGCTGTAACCTAAAAGACTTTGGTTGCGCCAGACATTACATCAGGCCAAGGTACCGGCAACAGTCAAGGAGGCAGTGCTATATCAAGACAGTGCGTAACCAAGGTAGGAGGCTGGAGTCATAGGAGTATAGTGCAGTAAGGTGCAAGCTAGGGCAGTAAGGTGCCAGTAGAGCATAGCACAATAGTAGGGTATCAGTCAAGGAAGAGGGTAGTAGGATACCAGCCGATCCAACTGTGTTGATAGGAGAGCGGAAGGGTAGACCAACTTCTTTGCCGTGGGAACTATCCGTAAACGTGTTTCTGCCTGACTAGACAGTTATCACCTGGTTCCTTACAGGGTGTACAGGGAAAGTGACTGTGGCCTGTTGAAGTTTTACCCCTACTGCAAACCGTGTTCCCAGCCGTCTGTAACATGGGCATTGAAGGAAGTGTTACCGACCATGCAAAATGCTAAGCGAGGCAAAGCAAGTGCGGGGTAGGCAGAGGCAGCAACATTGCGAGATGAAAAAGCCAACCACTAAAGAATGAACAGGGGAGAGTATGGACTGAGAGAGTAGACCTAAGAGCATAGAGAGAATAGGGGGAGTCCAGTACCCCCTAGGGATAAACCCATGATAGGGGGTGTAGTGGGAGGAAGTGGTAATAATCTCGTGGTGTTGAGATTTCAATCGCAAGAGGTGTAGAGGAGACGGAGGATGTCAGTAAAGCTCGGGAGGTACTTTGATATTTATATCCTGCGTCGATAAAGTGCATGGCCTACAAGTATCCACCATACTAACTAAGTAGTACCTGCTAGCCATTTCGAATATTGCCTCATAGTGTGAACACCTTTTGACCATGAATAAAATGACCCTACTATTGAGTTTTAGACTGGAGCGCTTTTGATTTCTCTGGTGTGGCACCACGTCCCAGTCAGAGTTCACAATCCTTCTTCTGTCAGGAGGAACTGAAACTTGTTTGCATGCTAGAACGTATCCTCAATATCGGACGAACAAAGTGACCAATTTTGTAATTGGACTTATCGTACTTACAGATATCACTCTGGCTTCATGGGTAGAGGCTTTGGTTAGACTAGAGCTGGGAATTGTACCAGTGGCACTATTCTCTCATAGTCTTCCCTTACCAAGTAGTCCTAAGTGGTATCATCTCAAATATACCATTGGTGTGGGTGCAATCATACTCTCATTTCATTTCAGAGTAGACGGAAAGAAAGCGTCCCGTTACTTTAGCGACAGAGTTTCCTGTGCCGTAATGCTATATCTGTAACCTTATGTGACTTTGACCGATCTCGTCTGGAACACTTCCATAAGCTTGCCAGAGGTGCTCTCCCATATATCCTGTGAATACCATCCAGTTGAATGGACCGCCACGACGTATACAGTGTTATAAGATAGGTTTCACTGATAGTATCCTTTGCTGTTAGGACGCAACAACAACGACACCGTCTGGTGTTGTGGTGCCGTCCCAACTGTGGGGCCGGAGGGGGGTGTTAGCTTCACAGGGGGAAGGTAGGATAACTCCAGGGCGTACAATAGTAGGTGGAAAATGTTGATATGATATGAGAGAGGGAACGTAGTTTGATTGACTTATAGAAACAAGATAACAGAGTGAGAACTTGAACGAGAAAAGACTACACGCTTTCCCCAAACTTCCTCCCCCCCCTACATTTCACATACTTCCTCAACTTTAGCCCTCTTTGCGTCCGGATCAAACCCCTCGCCCACCTTTCAGCGCCCCGCCCATGCCTGATGGCAAACCCTCACCAACTCCCCCCCGGCAACACTGCCTTTGGCAGACTGTCGGCAGCCTCCTCCCCTCTGCCAATACGCTCGTCCGCACCAGCTGTTGACTACCCTCAAGCCTTCACTGCAGAACAACTCGCTTTTGCAAGATCTTCCCTTCGCCTGAACTTCTGGGACTTCCCCGATTTCTCCTAGGGCACTTTGTCTGGGCTAATCCCGTCAGAGACAGAAACTCTCACCCTCCTTTCTCAGCTTGTAAGAGGGCTGGTTACAATCTCGCAGGAACTTTCCGGAGTTACCCAGAAGCACACATCCCTCGCCAAGGGAAACGACGCACTGAAGGAGGAGCTCCACGACCTCTCCTCACAAATCGCAAACCTCCCACTCCCCCAGGCCCGGCCCCTCAACCAGGACCTCTCTGTCCTCCAATCAGCGATCAGGGACCTGTCACATCGGGTGACAGCCCGTGCACCCCCCCTCCCCCAAGCGCCCGCCCCCACGCCTCAGCCCCAGCTTCCAGCACGCCCCCCCCCCCACTAGGAAGGGGAAAGGGAAGGCTCAAGCACCCCCCTGTCCTCCCCCCAACTCAAACGAGGATCCTAAATACCTCATCCCTTACTACGAAACAATGCTTGGCAGGGCTTTCGGTGACCCGGAGCGCTACACACAGCTTTTCCCCCACTCCTATGAAGCTGGTGAGTTCTGGAGAGGGGCGTATGATCTAGCCTCTTTCACCCCCGGCTACCTCCACCCTGACTACACCTCCTCACCCAGGTATGCTCAGGCTGCCTCTGGCTCTGGCTCGGGCAGCAGGACGAAGAAGGCCACTAAGCCCCCCTCAACCCAACAAGTTGCAAGCGCGGCTGCCTCCCCCCTTAAGAAGGGGCCGCCCTCCTGGCCAGGGGCACAAAGATGTTTCTTCGCTCCTCGCCTTTCCCCAGCCCCTCACCCAGACGCTCCCGCGATTGCAGCAACCTTCCATGACATCGCCGCTCGCGTTCTCCACGAAACTGACTGCCTTCTCCCGCTTGGCTTCTCCGCATCAGTCAACGTCCGTGGGCCATTTCTCTCACAGTTACTGACAAGGCGACACCAGCCGCGTCCTACGCCCCCTACTTCGAATCCCTCACCAGGTCCCTAAACCAGTCGTTCCCTGTGGGTGAAAACCCCTGGGCCCAGTTCATCCTCGCTCCCACCGCCGTACAGTTGGCAATACAGGCCCTCCGGCTCCGTTTCCTCCCCCAAGATGAAGAGGAACTTGAACTCTTCCCATATCTCAGGCAGGCAATCCTCAATGACAAAGCGACTCCGATTCTCTCAGCCCGGTACCTTAACCTGAGCAGAGATTCTAGGGGCACCAAGCAGGCCACTTGGGTGGTTGTCACCGTCAACCCCCAGCATGTTTCGACCCTTACTTCAGGAGTCGTCATCCTCTTCCAGAAACACAAGGTCGAACTTGCCTTCTCAGCAAGCTGCTCCTCCCAGTCTAGAAACTGCTGGAGATACGGACACGCGACCCAGCGGTACCCCGCCACCCACCTGACGTGCCCCATTTGTGTGCTTCATCATACTCGCGCGGCTCACAGATGTCAGAATCCAACCTGCTCCCGGAGAGGGAACAATAAGCCAGTCCCATCGTGTTGTCCGACCTCCCCCCCCCATTTCGGCAACTGCGGTAATGACCACACTGCCACCTTCAAAGAGTGTCTGAAGCGACCTCGACCTGCTGTCCCGTCCCGAAACCCCACCCCAGAACCCCAGGGTCATGACCACATAGACGTGGCCGTCGATGGCGACCAGGTACCCTCTACTCCCCCGAGGGGGGCGGGTCCCAGTCAGATGGACCTCGTGATCCCCAGACAACCCCCTCAGGCAGGGCCTCCACGCCCAGGCTCCACTCAAGGGTTTGGCGGTCCTTTCCCCCTGGAGGAGCCGCGCCCATCCCCGGCCCCCTCAGCTCGTCAGGTATGTCTTGGAAATGAGTAACTCGCGACCCCAATCTAGCAGGAGGCAGGCCTCCTCCCTCTCCCTCCTTTCCATCATCCAACATAACTGCCTTGGGAGCTGGGATGTTTTTCTTTCCTTATTTGAGTCTTTCAAAGAGACGTGCACATACCCCTCGGTGGTCCTCCTTCAGGACCCTCCTGCTAGTCAGGCCCGACTTCCTTCTTTCAGTCGCTTTGTGCCCTTTTTTCCACCAGTCAGGAAGCTCAGGGTGGCATTCTATGTACATCGTTCTTTTCTTGCTCGTTTTTCCGTATTGCCAAGGTTTACAGAGAGGGTCGATGTTATGTCCCTCGATATCTCTTCCCAGAAACCTATGTTTGGCTCCCGTTTCCACTGCTTCAGGCTCGTCAATGCCTACTCAATCAACTCGGCGGACCGCAGGGTCCACTCCGTCCCTCCAGAATCCCTCTTCCCAGACACGGGCGTCCCTCTCTTGGTGGTGGGAGACCTGAACATCCACAACCCCCTGGCTGACCCGCTGTGCTCCTTTTCATCCCAGGAAGTCTCCGCCTCTGCCCCATATTTCGAGTTGGCGGCGATGGGCGGTTTTGCCCTAATAAACTCCCCTGGCGTGTATACTAGATTCCCTCTCTTGGGAAAGGTACGCCTCTCCGTTATCGACCTTGCTTTTGCCAACCCCCTGCTACTTCCTTTCGTAAAAGGCGGGAAACCTCCCTCCCCTCGACGGGCTCGGACCACGTCCCCATCACCATATTGCTTGCATCTCTGTCCCTGGATCCGGCCCCCCCACGCCTCAGGTGGGACCACATGGACTGGGAGCTGCTCTCCCCCCTCATTAAAATCATCATAGTCCCTCCTCCTCCGCCGTGCCCCTCCCCGAAGGGCCTAGACGACTGGCTCACTGGGACGCTTGACCGCCTCACTGGCCTTCTTAAAGACCACACCCCTAGCTCACGTCCTTCCCACCACTCCAAACCTTGGTGGTCCCCCCACCTCACCGTCCTGCGCCACGAGTATCATAAGGCGGCACGACTGGCCAGCGAACAAGGCACCATGGCCCTGAGAGAAACAGCGAACATCTCGAGAACCGGCTATTTGAAGGCCATCAAGGTCGCGAAGAACAAAAACTGGTTCTCCTTCCTACTCTCAGCCACCCCCCAGAACCTGTGGATGGCAAAGAGGTTCGCCTCAGGCCGAGCTCCCCCCTGCTTTCCTTCTCTCCCCAGGGCTGAAACCCCGCAGCAGATGAATGAGGCCCTACTGAGCCACTTCTTCCCTCCTAAAGCACCGTTCTGCCCCCCCCCTAGACTGAGGCCGCACAGTTCGACACCCCCTCCCACTAAGGAAGAGATCGCCCATGCGATCTCCAAGTTCTCCTCCTCTTCGGCCCCTGGCCCCGATGGCATCCTATACCTGACCTGGAAACGGGTGAATGCGATCAACCCTTCAATCCTCCTCCAGATCCTCTCCCTGCTAGTTTCTCTGGGATACCACCGGGCCTAGCCGAAGGTGGCAAACAGGGTGGTCCTTGACAAATCGGGAAAGCCCTTGTATGAGTCACTCTCCTCCTTCAGGATTAAAGTCCTCCTCCAAACGGCCTCGAAAATCCTTGAAAGGATAATTGCGACACACCACCTCCTCGCAGCCCACTCAAAGGGCCTGATTCACCCTAATCAATGCGGCTCCCTCCATGGGCTGAGCACATATGATGCCTGCCTGACCCTCATGAACGACGTAAAGACCCTGCAGAGAGCGCGCCTGAAGGTGTCCTCCCTTTTTCTGGACATTAAAGCTGGTTTTGATAACTTTGACAACCCAACTCTGTCCCGCATTCTCAGGGAAGGCAGGATCCCCCATTACCTGGTCTCCTGGGTCGCTTCCCTCCTAGGTGAGCATAGCTCCACACTGGTTTTCCAGGGCGTACCCGGCACCCCAGCCCCCATCAACGTTGGGGCCCCTCATGGCTCCCCCATCTCTCCTCTGCTTTTCCTTATTTATGTCGCTCCCCTCCACTTCAGGATCCCGCGGGGACTGACGCTTTCCTACATGGACGACTTCGCCCTGACTGCCGCCTCCCTTTCCTACCGAGGGAACATCCGCAGACTACAAGAACTGTTCAGGACAATCCAGGCCAGGGCAGCACGTCTTGGCATATCCTTTTCCGTCCTCAAGACTGAACTCATACACGGGAGGACCCCCAGCCAAAGGCACTCGCAGTTGTATCTCTCACCTATTTAGTTAGATCGGGAGATTTTTCACCCCCATGATTCCCTTCGGTAGTTAGGGTACTGGTTCACCCCCTCCCTGTCCACATCGACACACTTCTCGCGCTGCCTGGCGCTGGCCCAAGGGGCTTTCGCCCATGTCAGTCGCCTCAGTTTCCCTGGTGCGGGCTCGCCCCCTACAGGTGCCATAGGTTGGCAATATTACTCGTCGGACACATCCTTCTGTATGGGGCGGACCTTTTCACACCCAACGTGGGCTCCCTCACGAGGCTCAACACCTTCTGGCACAAGGTGCAAAGGTGGGCCACCAACTGTTTCTCGTCAACTCCCATCAGCATCCTGGCCATTGAGTCCTGTCTGCCCCCTATCCCCCTCCTGGTATCGCAAAGGCAGAGTCTGGCCGCCCTCAGGACAGTCTGCTCCCTGCCCGGTATTAACCCGGCAACACCACGCCTACACGCCACCTTCCCTTTCCTCTCCTCGTACTGGGCCCCGGACGGCTCAAGGGCCACAGCAAGGGCCTCTTCTCAGTCTAGCTCCCCCTGAGTTGGAAAACCCCCCGCCCTTCTCCCCCTGCCCGAAACCACCTGCCGATAGACGCAGTGGCCCAGAGGACTGGTCCAGACTGTTCCTCCCCCCTGCCTACTATCACCACCCTCCAGCCCTACACTCTCGACCCTTTATGGGCCTGGGCAAGTTCATGGCAGGGTGATCCACCAGATAAGAGCCGGGAAAAGCTACCTGGCTGCACACCCCTCCTGGAGGGCCCCTGAGGCTGATACCTCCTTCCCCTGCTCCGGTTTGGAACCAGAGTCTTTCGAACACGCCATCCTCACATGCCCCTCTAGAAAGGGCGCCCGCACACGTTTCCTTCACGCCGTCACCGATGTCCGTCATGAGGCCCCCCTCTGGTCCTCCCTCCCCCTACTAACAAGGCTCGCTACCTACATCAGCGTCACCTCCACGGGCTTCCCCCCGACTATGTTCCCGCCTACCACTCCCCCCTCCTCCCCGCCCTTCCCCCTCTCTCCTCCCAACCCGCCGCCCTCCGTGTTCCGAGTGTTTTCCTTGGCCGAGGTCTAGTAAGATTGTAGCGAGTTGAGGTTTTCTTTCCTGTAACTTATGTAGGCTTTCCTTTCACGTGAGTTGTATGACTTTTCTTTCCCAACTGTTAGAGTGGCCTTCGGCCCGGCGGAGGAGAACCCCCCGTGAGTGTGGATATTTACTGGTGCCGTGACTTTCTTTTGTTATTGTTTGGATTTATAGGTTTTATTCTCTCCATAGCTCGCGCTGCAGGACGCTTTTTGTACCTAAAACAATAAACGCATGATTACAAAAAAAATAAAAATAAAAATAAAAAAAAGAACGAGAAAAGACTAATAATCGAAATAAAAGAATAGGAAAAAAGTCCTGCTTTTATCCTATGAACAACGCGCAATAAGAAAGTAACTAGAAAAGCTTTTCCTCCACATGATACTGATAAGAGCTAGTTCGTAACAAGAGTGTTCCAGATACTGTTGATGAGACCAGGAGAAACTGTACCTGCTGCACGGTTGTTTCTAATACTGTTGATGAGACGAGGAGAAACACAAACTAATGCATGATAACAATGAAACGAAACATGAATCAACGGTTCCTATTCACAGTTTCAACACACTCCCCAGTGAGGGGTTTAGTATAAGCAAAGAAACGACAAAGAAAAGCTACAAAGTGGTACTGGAATTTCTTGAAACTGTAAGAAACCTAAAGAAACTAGGCAAAGAAATAAGAACAAAGGTAGGAAAGGCGATTACGAGGTAATGCATTGGTAAACAAATCTGTAGGGTTCTCCTTCCCACTCAGAAACTCCAATTCGAAGCGACAATGTTCGTATTGTTCACGGAGGTAGTGATAGCGCACGTCCATATGCTTCGAGGGTCCGTGCAATGTGGCATTGGGTGTGCGGAAATGTGAGATAATGTTGTCGCCATAAAGGATTGGTTTGGTACTCGGGCTGGATATCTGTAGCTCATGAAGAAGGCCTTGAACCCATGCGAGTGACTGGGCTGCTAAGGTCTGAGCAATGTACTCTGATTCCATGGTAGATAGCGCAACCACTCCCTGCTTGGCACTGAACCAAGCTATTGCACAGCTAGTATAGAAGGTAACAGAGCTCGAGAAACTATGGCGATCACTCAAAGAGTTTGCGTAAGAGGCATCGCTGTACACTGAGAGTTGGCCCTCCTGATGTTTCTTTTGTTGATGGTAAGTGAGTTTAAAGTTGACCATGTGCGCTAGATAATGGAAGATATTTTTAACCATTTGGATATGGCTTTCTGATAGATCGGAGAGGAATTGGGACAGGCAGCAGACCGCGAAGAGAATATCTGGCCTGGTTATAAGAGCAGCATAGAGGAGGCTTCCAATCGCGGACTGGTACTCCTGCAAGTCCGCAGAGGGTTCGAGTTCATCACGTTTGAGTGGACGTTCGGATGGCGAAAGCGGAGAGGCAAGCCGCTTCGTACCAGATGGAAGATATTTCCTTAGAATACAACTGACATAGGCTACCTGGGCAAGGGTGACCGTGCTAGCTATCCACTCCAGCTCAATGGAAAGCAGGTGTTGTGGTCTTCCCAAATCATGCACAGTAAAGTAACTCCCAAGCCATTTCGTGAATTGGTTCTCTGACTTCGCTACCCAGAGTAAGTCATCCACATGAACACCAAGAAACTCACCCGATTGGTGGTTAACGTAGAGAGCAGGATGTGGGCGAGATGGAAACAATGCTTGCTGTTGCAACACCCCCGCTAAGGTCTCACCCCAGCACCGTGCTGCTTGTTTGAGTGAGTAGATGCTTTTTCAGAGACAGAGGACATTGCCAGCAGGGACAGCAACACTTGGTGGACGTTGGATGTGGATTTCCTCTAGTGTTCGTTACAGGGCCTCCAGGGCCCCGAAACCGGTGGCCCCCCACCCTAATCCCCTGCTCCGCCTTGGTCAATGGCCCGCCGTGGGCTGTCCTTTTTTCACCCCCTGCCGCTGCCCCCGTCCAGGCCCCCGCTCCATTCAATGCTCTTGACAGCCCCCTGTCAATGAATATTGCCCACTTGAGGCCCCGCCTTTTCGTATATTCCCCTCTTGAACCCTCCTCTTTTGATACATGAATGAGTAATTGTGTGAGCTATATCAAAAACCAGATACCTCAAATTATATACGGGGATTTATTTGCATGGAATGATTCATACCATATGAAATAAGAATAATTCACAACACCGATTGGAAGTCCGAGTTGCCTAGACTAGTAACGTATATTGTCTCAGCAGGCCATAGGCCTAATTCATACGCCCAATTCATACACTCTATTCACAGGTTCAAATCATATGCCCTATTCATAAGCCATATTTATCCGCCGGTGCCATATGCCCAAATGATAAGCCCAAGCCATACGCTTAAATCATATGCCCAAGCCATATGCCCAAACCGTACGTTCAAGTCATACGCCCAAACTATACGCCCAAGCCATATGCCCCAATCATAACCACAGGCGTGCTATGGAGTTACTGTGTTCAGAGTTCACATAGCGAAATGCTGAGGGTAAAGGAGTGTATTTATAACAATAAGAGTTCTATAAAAGGTAATTATGCTAAGTTAGATGTGACTCGGAGGTTTGAGTTAGTCATATGATTTGTGTAAAAGTGAGAAAAGACTGTCCCATCCCTCCTACCACATGGGGACAACACCATGGAGTAATAGAAAACAAGAAGAATGAAAGGCATAATAGTTGAAAAAAGAGGTGAATTAAGAGAAAGAAAAAGACAATCCCTGAATATGCTTAGGTGGTAGCGCTCGTACCAGCACCAGCGCCTGCCCTCCAACCACCATGAGCGGAGGGCGTCGGCATCCTCCCGCCACCAGTACTCCAACCACTCTCACTAGGGCCCGCGGAGTGGCTACCAGCCCCACTCCAGCCACTCCAACCCCTACCACGAGTCAGCTGAACTGGCATCCGCGGGGTAGGACTAGTAACCCCAGCCTCAGATGGCCCTTTTCCGGCCGGGTGTGCAGGGGTGCCTCCGATGGCCCTGGGCACCACCCTACTAGTACTGCCACCAGCCCCCCCCAGTACCCACATGCCTGGTATCATGGTCTCCCTGGGCACCTCGCGCACCACCTTCCTCACTACCACTTCCATCCCTCATACCAGAACCCACACCCCCAACCAAATTTACTTGTCTAACCACTCCCCCAGCATCCCCTGTAGTACCACTACCACCAGTCCGGCTAGTGCTCCCAGGGCCACCGTGCAAGCGACAGCATACAAGTGCACGAGGATTATCGCTGTCATGACTGTCGCTGTCACTACTGTCATTGGCAGGGGGTGAGTGATGGGAAGAAGCTCCCTGGCAACGGGGAGGGCCACCACGCCGAGGAGGTACACCTCCAGGAGGAGGAGAAAGAGGAGCGCGCCTGGGAGGAGGAACACCCACAGGATGAGGAGCACCACTGGGACGAGGAGCACCCCTGGGAGGAGGGGGAGGAGGAGGAGGAGTACCCCCGGGGGGAGGAGGAGGAGGAGGAGGAGGAGAAGGAGGGAGGAGGTGCACCCCCGGGAGCACCGCCGTCCTGATTTTGATGACGTCTCATCTCTTCCTGAGTGTGACCATCTGGCTGGCCAGCCATAATGTTTATGACATTCTCAACTAATCACCGGTCCTGGACGATGAGGGTAACGCGACCAGCATGTCGCGCACCCAGGGCTCCAGCCCTGAACAAAAAATTAGTAAATCTGATAATTTTACTAGGAGAGGAACTCAACTTACCAGGCATTGTCATCAGGAACTCTCCTGCTGCAACCTGGAGGCATTCAACAGCTGATCTCTGCCAACAGAATTGTTGCTTGAGTGCCAAATCTGACACGATCTCGTGGCAAAGACGATAGAATGGGGCCTTGAGAATTAGGTACGCACTATTGTGGGGATACTTAATAATATCTGCCATTGCCATCATCCAAGTTGGATACCGAGCTGGCTGCTAGAGCCCACCAACAACCCTCCCAGCTCTTTTCCGCCCGGGGTGCCGGGTTGGGGGCCCCCAATTTCCACCACCCTTGCGGCCCAAGATACCATCATTTGCGCGACATTTGGGAGGTATTGAGCAGGAGTTACATTTTTGGTGTTTGCTTGTTTGTTGTGTTGACGGACAGGTGCGTGAGGAAGGAGGTTCACAGGAAAAGATAGAAGGGATTTTGCTCAGAACAAGTTAGACGCAAAATGATCTTTGGTGTGTAGGTGAATGGAGTCAGCTTCCTTGGGCGCATGAGTATTTGTGGGTATGTGTATTTGTGGGTATGTGTATTTGTGGGTATGTGTATTTGTGTGTATGTGTAGTTGTGCGGATTTGTATGGATCCTATACCTTGCCTGATAGCCAAGTCGGATATTAGGGCTTGCTAAGAGGAAGAAGTGTGTTGGAGGAGAGGTGGGCAAAGAGTTATTTTATTCCAACGAAATAAAAATTGGTTATTTCATGAGTAGTGCCAGTGCCTTTCAAGCCCCCTCGTCACATCTTTCGGGGAGTCCCCTGGTGTTTAGGTGTATATTGATTCATGATGTCTAGATGAGTAAACGACAGTTAAGGTTGATAGAACATGGGTATATACATACACTTGAATTGTACAATGGTTAAAGTCGCGTAAGACTGCAATCCCAACTATACCATAACAGTTAATGTACAATCCCTTCCATGTAGAAATGGCTTGAAAATATTGTACTAGACATTGTATTTGTTCCAAGATGATCAGCAAAAGAAATACCTTGCTTTCTGGCTTTCCACGCTCAACATGTGGGCCGGACATTCCAGGCGCTTATAACATAAACTCCTGTTCTGGGTGCGTCCACCCAGGCTCATTCTGTCGGGAAGTGAAAGGACCGCGTCCGATGCGTCCGGACGGGCAAGTCAGCGTTCAGACGCATTGGATGCGGCCCCTTTGCGTCCTGATTCATTTGACCTCCCCTGGGGCAGCCACCCTGCTGATACTCTACCCCCAGCACCCAGCCTCTTCATCCCTTCGCTCCCAATGCCCCGATTCCCATGCTGCCCTTTTGCGGACGTCTTGCAGCCGGGCGATCTCTCCTTCCGGCCTCCCCCTGATACGCCCGCCAACGAGCTTTCTTTCCATGATACCGGCTCTCCTTTAACCCCGTCACTAATCTCACCCTGAATCCATTTCTTATCCGGAACTCCAAGAATATCACCTCCGCTTCTCCCACACTCCCGGATTCCCTCAGTCCTCTCGCATATTCGGTGGACGTTTTCCCGTCCTTACTTCCTCCGTCCTCATCCCTCCCATTACGTTGAGCCCTTCCTCCTCCACCCTCTGATCCCAGCCCCTCTGCTGGCATATCCGGCGGACTGCCCCCCTGTCTTGCTCTTTCGTGCGGCTCTCTCCTGAGCTCTCCACATCCTATCTCATCTACACCATGCCTCACACCGCCTCCCTGGCCTCTTAGTGTCCGCTTGCGGGTCCCACCATCTTCCCTGGCCTCTACAGTCCACTTGGCGGCTCCCACCGTCTTCCCCCGCTTCTCACAGCCCCTCAGACTCATTCCCATCCCTGTCAACCGACAGCTGCCAGCTAGAAGACTTACCCAAGCTTGCGCAGTTTATAACCATCTGCCCGAGACATTCCCATGCCTTCCGAACCTACAATTGCCCGCTAGATACCTTACTTATACTTGCGCGGCTTATAACCATCCGTGTAATTCATTCTCATGCATTTCCTGCCCACCAACTCACACACTACTATTGGTTCACCATTCCTGACCCTTTTAGCACGCGTAATTTAATGTAAATTTATTACATATATATACATAATCAGCACGTGGTGATAAAACAATTCTCCCTATCCTCGCGATCGGTTTCTTCAACATGCAATTCCGCCTGCCTATCGTCTTGGAACTGCGCTGCACCTACCAATACTCCTGGATTGGGCCTATGTTCTCGCCGCAGCTCGTGCCGACGATGTCCTCCACAGGTATCCACGAGGCCGCCAGCGGCCTCCAATTGATCCAGCTCCGGATCACTATCAAACTCCCGCCTCAATGCGTTCTCATCATTGCCATATCCCGCCGGCCTCTCGAGCTGCTTTCCCCGCTCATTCGCGATTCTGGCCTCCAATGTCGTCCTCATCCGCTGGATCATTTGATGTTGCTAAACTCTTCCTGTTTTGCCCCAGCATCGTGTCTGACGTTCGAGCCGGGCTATCTAGCCGTTAGCTGACCTTTCACCCAACTCGAGTACTTGCTGTTTGCAAAAGTGGCCGTATGCCTGGGCCGTCGGGGGATCCGGACACTTTCGAAACCTGCCAGTACACATTGTTTTTCTTACCCACGGAAGTGACCCTTGTGAAAGCCACATTATCGATACAGATGCCAGTCTGCCAAAATCGCAGAAAATAACATAATATGGAGGCTGTCAGACAGATAAACGGGCCATTGATCTTATTCAGGAAATCCTCATCCTTCATGCCTTGCCTTTTCGGGCTAGAGTAATATTGAGCAAATATCAGACCCGGAATCTGGGGTGCTAGGAATCTAAGAGAAACTGGCTGTTCGCCGGATTCGATCGATTTACTCTTACTCCGATTAAAAACAATCCCGACAAATGTCAAACAGATACCTCATAGCTGCCCGGTGGGCAAATGAACCTATCCTCGTCCACTAGATATTCCACTCTTCGTGCGCAGGCTGTAGGATCCTCAATATTGAGCTTCTAGAGTTCTGTTATAGCCTTCCTTACTGTATTCAGATACTGAGATTTGCATGCCCTGTGCTATGCTCGGATCTGCAAATCAGTGACCAGTATTTATTGCATTTAGTCTAGGATAGGGTGTTGGTTATCGATTAAGGGTAACTTACCTGGTCATTTGAGGGCAGGGTAGCATCAGCAATGTCGGGAAAGCCTAATTTGGTCCAGGCATCGTTCCAACATGTAGGGACCTCTTCGGTGAGGGTAATTGGGTCCGGAAACCGATTGATAAAGATCGTCCAGTCCCATATCAGGTCACAGGATCTGGCCAGAATAGTACGCTCAACCCCGGTTGCCATATTGCGCCTACTGCTGGCTTGCTGTCCTCAGCTATCCAATTCCCGCACTGTTGGATCTGGGTGACTTGGGGTTATCACCGGCATCGCAAGTGGATTCAGGTCTGTGAGGGAGCGGGACCGAATAGCAGATGTAAAACCGTTTTGGCTAACTCGTACTTAAGCAGACGTTCTCCGTCAAGGGTAACTAAGCCTCCTGCTCGAATTCTGGGTATTCCCAGGGGTGATTGTCAGTATCGAGCGCTGCAAGCTAAGGAACTCACGCCCAATTGGCTTTTGCGCTCCCCAGGCCGATGGATGATCTGAATCGTCCCCATGCTGGCCTAACTAGTTCTCCTCACTCTCCTGACTCTCCTCACTCTGGCCATCGTCACTCATATTCCCCATCATTTGAGTCTAGACTCTCATCCGCTGACTGTAAGACTTGCTGCCAGTTGTACAGGACAGGCTCTGGTACCTGGAGTCGTGAAGAAGCTGGCTCCAGCACGGTATCCCTCCTCCTACCTACAGCAGACCCAGCCATAACAGACTCAACACTGGGTGATATTATTGTAGGTAATCCGTCCCTGGACCCAGATTCCCGTAAATGTCCGCGAAGGACCTCCCTTTGCCTTTGCCTTTCCTGCCTGGATGAACAAGCTCGGTCTGCCATAAGCCGCTGCTGTTGTTGTGACATAGTATGCAGGTGAATAGTAATAGAAGAGAATTGCAGTGTATGATGTTGAGGTGCAGGTGGTGTCAGGAAGCCTCTATTGGTAGGTAGCTAAGGGCACGATATGGGATGTGAACTTGGAAGATCGAAATTGTCGGCCCAGCTTCCTTAAGAACTAAGGACATTCACAGTTCATCAATCGCTTTCATGTCCGCTGGCGTCAGCACACACCGCGCGTCCAAAATGCAGCTTGATACTTGATATAGGAATTTGCACGCGAAGACTTGGCCGCGCTGCGATTTCACTGGGGCAATACGAGTGTTAGGTACTTGGGGTTCCTGAACCAGATGAAAAAAGATTTATCAGAATGTACGGACTAATCTAGTTTGAGTAGGTCTGCCAAGCGGACAGAAACAAATGCGGGTAAGGCTAGGGCTCGAGCCCGGACGCTAATCGCAGAAAGTGAAAGCTGCCGCTAAGGATCAACGGATGGGATATAAGATGAAAAGCTAGGATAGGAATAGTAATGAAAGGGACAACCCCGAACGAAAAACAGCTAGAGAAGAACATGAATGATCCGCACAAGTCCAAAGAGCAAACCGCTAAAGCCAGCAGAGAAAACATACACCAAACGAAAAAGAGCTGGAAAAGAGCAAGAATGATCTGCGAAGATTCCGAGAGCAGGTCCCACGAACTGACCCAGTAAACGCAGAACAGCTCGTGGCAAACAAGAATAGTCTGCAAAACTCTAAGAGGGACCCCGTAGAGCAACAAAGTGTCCGTAGACTACATTGGATTTGGGCAACCCGGAACGGCAACAGCCGGGCCAATCCAAACAAGAAATGTGTGGGACAAAATACAAGGATAACTCGCAAAACTC
>Ga0307510_10000538_pt1 | contig 37824 bp, 35 predicted proteins | sample 12_EM_MG_FD_207224 | JGI IMG/M metagenome (GOLD analysis project Ga0307510, IMG submission 207224) | Populus trichocarpa ectomycorrhiza microbial communities from riparian zone in the Pacific Northwest, United States - 12_EM | ecosystem: Host-associated > Plants > Roots > Unclassified | place...
ACCGGCTTCTCGCCCTGCGCCCGTACATTGAGCTGGGCGAAGTTCTGCATCTGCCACACCAGGTTCACCCTGGCCCGGCGGGCATCGGCCTGCTGGGCGTCATCGGGCGAGAGCACTTCGCGCAGATGCAGACCCAGCGACCGCCCAAGCGGGCTGGAACCCCACTCCAGTACCTTGCCCAGGCCCAGGCAGTCGTTGCGGATGCCCTCGTCGTCCTTGTGCGATTCGCAATAGCGCGCCGTGGCCGGGAAAGCCGGCAACGGCTGGGTGGCGCCCAGGCCGTAGACGATGGTCAGCTGCACGCCGGCGCTGCCGGCACCGGAGAGCGGGTCGTAGGTTTCCGGCGGCGGCGGTAGCTGGCTTACGGTGCGGGCCAGCGCCTGCAGGCTGCTGCCGAGGTAGTCGTCGTAGGTTTTTGCCTGCGCGGCGTGGGTAAGGTCGCTGCGAACATCCTCATCCTTGGCGGCGGCAAGGTCGCGGCCCAGCGCCAGCATCCATACCGCGGCATTGTCCGGCGCCTGCTGCTTCAGGCTGGCCATGGCATCGGCATTCGGGCAGGTGCCCGCCTTGCCGTCGCAATCGGCCAACTGCGCCCAGGTCACCGAGGGGCCCGCGCCATCTCCGCGGGCGGCCCGCTCCAGCAAGGTGTGATAGGTCAGGGTTTCAGGCGGCCGGGTCAGCGGCCGGGCCAGCAGGGCGGCGCCCAGCAGGGGCTGGGCCTCGGTGCGCAGGGCCAGCACGCTGGCCAGGTCCTGCTGGAATTTAAGGAGCGCCGCCTGGCGGTCCTTCGGCGCAGGGGCCTTGGCCGCGGAGGCAGCCAGGGGCAGCGCCGCGGTGGCAAAGGCAAGGGCCAGGGCAAGGGGGCGCAATCCGCGCATGGCTCAACTCCAGGGCAAAACCGCAAGGATACGGGTCATTTCTGAACGGTGGGGCTAGCGGGGTATGGCATATGTGAAGAAAACCCTTGCTACTATCGGGTTTCGCTCCAGGCGATGTGGGCCGCCTCCGTCAATACGTGCCCGCCGTCTGCCCCACGAATCCTGCCCCAGAACAGGAGCGTTCCATGGAACCCTTTACCGCCTTCACTTCGACACCAGCGCCCTGGTTTGTCGGCTGGGGCACCCTCGCCCTGATCAATGCCGGGCTGGCCCAGGGCAAGAACCGCAGTGGCGTGCTCTGGTTCGTGCTGTCGCTGCTCCTTGGCCCGATAGCCACCCTGATCATCGTGGCGATGCCCCGCGCGAGGGGGAAATTCTTCTAGCGCCGCGTCGAACCCGGTAGGCTTGGCGGTACCCTCCCAGGCAAGGTCTATCCGATGCTGACGATGCTGGTAGCAAGCAGTAAGGGCGGTTGCGGCAAGACCACGGTGGTCACCCAGGCGGCGTCCCACTATGCGCAGGCCAATAAGCGCGTGGCCATCGTCGACGCCGACCGCCAGCAGTCCAGTTACCGCTGGGCGGCCCGACGGCCGGAGAACGTCCCCGGTGTATTGGCGGTGGACGGCGGTCGCAGGGCGCTGGAGAAACTTCCCGAGGACACCGACGTCGCGATCGTCGACACGCCCGCCGGCGTCACCGAGAAAGATCTCGAGCATTACATCGAGCAGGCCAACGTACTGGTGGTGCCGGTGTTGCCCTCGAGCTTCGACCTCGATGCCACCACCGATTTCCTCAAACTGTTGCACGGTATCCCGCGCGTGCGTCGTGGCAAGCTGCCGGTGGCCCTGGTGGGCAACCGCTTGAAGCCATGGACCAACGCCAGCCAGGACGCCATGGTGCAGCTGGCCGAAGCATCCCCGTTCCCGGTGGTGGCCCAGCTTCGCGACAGCCAGGCCTATGTGCTGCTTACGGCACTGGGCAAGGGCATCTTCGATTACCACTCCGAGAATGTCCGTGGCCACCAGGACGACTGGAGCAAGCTGTTGCGATGGGTCAAGCGCAGCAGTTAAGGCACCACGCTCCCACGCAAGACGAACCAGAAGGAAAACACCATGCGTGAACTGATCCTCCTGCGCCACGCGGAAACCGAAGAGCTCTGCTCCGGTGAAAGCGACCGCGACCGACGACTCACCGAACACGGCCGGGCCGAGGCCATCGAGGCCGGCAAATGGCTGGCAGACCACAAGCTGGCCATCGACCGCGTTCTCTGCTCGCCAGCCACGCGCACCCAGCAGACCGCCAAGCTGGCCTTCCCCGACCAGAAAATCACCGATGCCGAGGGAATCTACGACGCCACCCCGGGCTCCCTGTTCAACCTGATCGACGAAAACCAGGACGCCACCACCCTGGTGCTGGTGGGCCACAACCCGGGCATCGAGCAACTCGTTGCGCTGCTGGTGGAAGGCCGTTCGGAAGACTACCGCGGCATGCCGCCCGGTGCGCTGGCTCGCCTGCGCCTGGCGAAGGGTCCGCTGGAACCAGGGTCGGCCACCCTGGAGGCCTTCTGGTCGCCATGAAGTACCTCGCGGGGCCGTTCGCGGCCCTGCTGCTTTCCGGCGTCGCGTCCGCGGCCGCCATCGAAGGCCCGCTGCACATCAACGATGCACGCTCGCGGGCGGAGTTCGGCGTGCGGCTATTGTGGGTATCGAAGGTGACCGGCGTGTTCGAGCGCATCCACGGCACCATCGACATCGACCCGGACGATGGCCGCGCCGTCGTGCAGGCGTCGATCGACGTGCAGAGCCTGAAAATGGATTCAACCCGCTTCCGCAACTGGGTGCTGGCGCCTGAGTTCTTCGACGCCCAGCGCTACCCCTCGATCAGTTTCGTCTCCACTCGCATCCCCCTGGATGCCTTGGGCAACGGCGACGGCCTGGACGGCCGGCTGACCATGCGCGGGGTGACCCAGGAGGTGCACTTCACCATCCTGCGGTCGGACTGCACGGCCACCCACCTGAACGGTTGCACCCTGCAGGCCCTGGGCGCGATCGACCGTACCGATTTCGACATGCGCGGGCGCCGCGGCGCCCTGGCCGACAGGGTGGAACTGGGCCTGTCGATCACCATCGGCCCGTAGACACGGCAAGCGCATATAGCCCAGCTATGATGGCGCCCATGCGCCGCATCGCTCTTGCCCTTGTGCTGGCCACCGCTGCGTTGATGCAGGGGTGCACGCTGTCGCAGGCCAATATCCGCAAGGCCGATGCGATCGTGATGCAGGCGCAGGACCCCGTGCCCACCTGCAGCCAGCCTGACAACTGCGCGGCACCCTCCGCCCTGCTGGACCAGGCCAACGCCGAGCTTGCGTCCTCCACCGCCGACGCTCCCCACCACGCCATCGGCCTGCTCGAGGACGGTGAATCGGCCATGGTGGCCCGGCTGAACCTGATTCGCGGCGCCCGCCACAGCATCGACGTGCAGACCTACATCTGGCAGCAGGACGACGCCGGCAAGCTGATCCTCGACCAGTTGGTGGAAGCGGCCGCGCGCGGCGTTAAGGTACGCATCCTGGCCGACCAGCTGTTCGCCTTCGGCGATGCAAAGCTGCTGGCCACCCTGGCGCGCACCCGTGCCAACTTCGAGATACGCCTGTACAACCCCACCTTCAGCAAGGCGCACACGCCGCCGTGGGAGTTTGCCGCCAGCATCGCCTGCTGTTTCCTGCGCTTCAACCAGCGCATGCACAACAAATTGCTGGTGGTGGACGACGCCATCGGCATTACCGGCGGACGCAACTACGAAGACCGCTACTTCGACTGGAACGAGGAATTCGACTACCGCGACCGCGACGTTATCGTGGGCGGCCCGGTGGCGCGAGCCATGGCGGCAAGCTTCGACACCTTCTGGAACCACAAGCGCAGCGTGCCGCTGACCCACCTGCGCGACGTGAACCGGCAGATCCGCGGCGACGGGCCCGATGCGCCACGCTGGGTGGAACCGGCGTACTCGCGGCCCGACCGCGTGAACGACGCCTTGGCCGAGGCCGGCGACCCGCGGTGGATGCAGGAACACGTGGTGGCCAATTCCATTGCCGTCAGCCGCGTGGACTACCTGTCGGACCTTCCGGGCAAAACCGAGAAGCCGGCCGAGCGCGAGGACCGCGAGCTCACCCGGCGCATCATGGGCATGCTTACCAATGCACGCCGCGAGGTGGTGCTGCAAACCCCCTACCTTGTGTTGAGCGACCGCGCCAAGAAGCTCTTCCGCGCACTGCACAAGCGCGAGGATGCACCGCGGGTGGTGGTATCGACCAATTCCCTGGCCTCCACCGATGCGTTCGCGGTGTATGCCATCTCGTACAAACACCGGAAAACTTACTTCACCAAATACGGCTTCGAGATCTACGAGATGAAACCGCAGGTGGCCGGCCAGGACGGCGACGACGACGGCCATCCTCTGGGCGGGCAGTTCTCGGGGAGCCGGGCCAGTAGTGGGCAGGGAGAGGGGAGTTCGGCGATACCGGTTGGGGGTCAGAATGAATATTCTGACCCCGGGCAGGCACAACCCACGCGCTACGACGTGTTCCGCACTGCCTCGGGGGATCGCCCGCGGGCTTCGCCCAGCGAGGAACCGGGCCTCTTCGGCAGCCGCAACGGCCGTGGCCGCCGCAACCGTCCCGCGCCGCTACGTACCGCCGGCATGCGCATCGGGCTGCACGCCAAATCCATCGTGGTGGACGACAGCTTCGCCATGGTCGGCACGCACAATTTCGATCCCCGCTCGGACCACTACAACACCGAGTCGGGCGTGGTGGTGTACGACCCCGCGTTTGCCGATGCATTGCGCGCGTCGATCATGAGTGACACCCGGCCGGAGAACGCCTGGGTGGTGGCACCGCGCAAACCCACCATCCCGGTGCTGGGGCAGATCAGCGAGGTGATGGGGGATATATCGGAAAAACTGCCCCTGTTCGACCTCTGGCCATTCCGCTACACCACCAACTACGACCTCAACCCGGGCTGCATGCCCAAGCGGCCGAACGATGCGCAGTTCTTCCAGTGCTACCACGCGGTAGGCGACTTCCCGGAAGTGAACCTGTCGCTGAAGATGATCTACACGCGGCTGCTCACCGCGTTCGGCTCGGCGTCCACCGGCATTCTTTAGCGATCGATGGTGCGCTGCACGGGGTAAAGGCGCTTGGGCGTCAGCGAGGGCATCGGCAACGGCGGCACGGCCGCGCGGTGGGCCACGGGCGAACGCAACGATACCCGGCGCCGTTCAATCTGTGGCGGCCCGTAGGTGAGCTCGGTGAGCCACGCGGTGGCGGTGACCCCCAGCATCAGCAGCAACAGGCTGAAGCCGAGGGTAAAGCGCATACGCGGAACCGTTGAAACCATCGTTTACGGACGTTCGAGGATGGCGGTGACGCCCATGCCGCCGGCGGTACAGATCGAGATCAGCCCACGGCCCGAGCCCTTCTGTTCCAGCAGCTTCGCCAGGGTTGCCACGATGCGCGCGCCGGTGGCGGCGAACGGATGGCCGGCGGCAAGGCTCGAGCCATTCACGTTCATCTTCGCCGGGTCGATCGAACCCAGGGCCGGGCGGCCCAGGCGGCGCTGGCAGTAGTCTTCCGATTCCCACGCACGCAAGGTGCACAGCACCTGGGCGGCGAAAGCCTCGTGGATTTCGTAGAAGTCGAAATCCTGCAGGGTAAGGCCGGCACGATCGAGCATGCGCGGCACGGCCACGGTGGGCGCCATCAGCAGGCCCTCGCCATGGACGAAATCCACCGCCGCCACTTCGCTGTGGGTGATGTATGCCTGGATCTTCAGGCCGCGTTCGGCGGCCCACGCATCGCTGGCCAGCAGCACCGCCGCCGCACCATCGGAAAGCCCGGTGGAGTTGCCCGCGGTAAGCGTGCCCTGGCCGGTGGTCTTGTCGAAGGCAGGCTTGAGCGTGGCGAGCTTTTCCAGCGAGGTATCCGGCCGCAGGAAGCCATCGCGCTTCAGGCCGCGGAAAGGCACCAGCAGGTCGTTGAAGAAACCGGCGTCGTAGGCCGCGGCGAGCTTGTGGTGGCTTTCCATGGCCAGGCGGTCCTGCGCCTGGCGCTCGATGTGCCATTCACGGGCCATCAGTTCGCAATGGTCGCCCATGGACTTACCCGTGCGGGGCTCCGCCACGCCGGGAAACGAGGGCTTCAGTTCCTTCAGCGAGAAACCACGCGTGGCCGCCCGAAACTTTTCCTTGAAGGTTTTGGCGCGATTGACCGACAGCAGGCGCTTGCGCAGCCGCGTGCCGTACACGATGGGTACGTCGCTGGTGGTGTCCGAGCCGCCGGCGATACCCGCCTGGATCTGCCCGGTGGCGATCTTGTTGGCGACGATGATGGCGTTGTCGAGCGACGTGCCGCAGGCGCGGGCAGTGGTGATGCCCGGCGTGGTCGGGGCCAGGCCCGACGACAGCAGCGCCTCGCGGGCAAGATTCCATTCGGAAGGGTGGCGGATCACCGCGCCCATCGCCACTTCGCCCAGCTCCACCCCATGCAGGCCGAAGCGTTCGACCAGGGCGCCCAACACCTTGACGGACATGCCGAAGTTGCCGACATCAGCGTAGGCGGTGTTGTTTCGGCAGAAGGGAATGCGGACGCCACCGACGACACCCACGCGCGTTTGCGGTTTTTCCATGCTCAAGACGATCCGGCCACCTTGGGGTCGAACAGATGTTCGACGGGGAATCCAAGGCTAACGCGGGCAAGCCCGGTGGGAAAGCCTTAAAACGCCCAGTGATAGAATTGGCGTTTATTTCCATGGGGATTTCCCTGGTGAATGACGTAGTTGCCTGCCCGGCCGTGCTGGCCCTGGAGCTGGCTCCGGGCGACACGCCGTCGCGGCTGATGCTCACCCGTGAAGAAGCCCAGGAACTGGCGGGCCTGATGGCCGAGGATCTGCGAAACCTGCTGCCAGGCGTGGAAACTTCGCGCCTGGCCGTGGCCGGTGCCTTGTTCGACGCGGTGGAGTTGCTGCGTCCGGGCTTTCCCGTGCACGCCACGCTCGACGAGCTCGCCCGGCGTATTCCCCGCGTCGTCGGCGAAGCCGCCGTGGTTGCCTTCGGCAGCAACCAGGGCCAGATGCCGGCGCAGCCGCTGGTGCCCGACTTGATCTATGCCGGCGGCCCGATGCGCCTGGTGCCGTGGACCCTACTGGCCGACGAAGCCCTGGCCGAAGACCTCGCCGCGCGGATCGAAACCGAACTGGTGGGCCGCGGCGAAGCCGGCGCGCGCACGTCCGATTTCCTCATGCGCACCCTGGGCGTGCGCTTCGAGCACGCCCGGTATCTGAGCCGCAATGATGTAATGGCCATGACATGCGTGCAGTACGAGCACGTCAACCTGGCCCCGCTGTGGACCTTGCTCGAGGCGGCGCTGCTTACGCCTTATAAAGAAGAAGACACCCTCACCCTGCGCGGCCTGCCCCTTCACTACGGGGCCGGCCGGGTATCGGCGCCGCCGCTGGCCGCCTGGTTCGCTGAAACCGCCGACAACGGCAGCGATGATGCCGCCCACCAGCTGGCAGGCATCCTCTTCGAACTTCGGCAGTATTCAGCCGTGCTCAATGCCCATGGCATCGCCTTCGGATTCGAGGGTACGGCGCCCACCGTCGGCTACGCGATGGAAGCGGTGAACGATCCCAATCCCACCTTCGGCAAGCCCCGGCTGTTTGCCCACCAGGCCCGGGGCCTGGGCGTGGTGGCAGTAACCGTGGCGCAAACACAAGGCTCGGCCGAACCCCGAATCCTCGCCCACGGCTTCCCGCTGGCCGGCGACGCCATGGAAACCATGCTGCAGGCGCTTCACGCCCGCTATGACGCGGACGAAACCATCACGGACCTGGCCACGTTGTTCCTTGCACCAGGGCGGCGGCTGGCCGTTCCGGCGGCGTCCGTCCATTAGCCGGACCTGCCCAAAGCAGCTACGCTGCAAGTCTCTCAAGGGGAGGCGAAAAACAGATCATGGGCCGGCTTCCACCCCGGGACGGGAACGACCACCTCGCGTGGACAGCAGGTGACCTGACGGCCCAGGTGCTCTCGGTGCTGCCGGGCCTGGTGGCCTACCTCGATCCCGAACGCCGCTATCTGTACGCCAATCCGTCCTACCAACGCTGGATGGTGGCCGAGCCTGAAGACATGATCGGCCGCACCGTGGCCGACGTGCTTGGCGCCGAGCGCTACGCCATGGTCGAAAAAGACATGGACAAAGCCTTTGCCGGTACGGAGTCTCATTTCGAGCGCTACGTCCCCTTCGACGACCACGAGCGTTACATCAGCGGCAGCTACACACCCGACCTTGCCCCCGACGGCAGCGTGCGCGGAGTGATCGTGATGGTGGTGGACATCACCGAGCGCCACGAGCTCGAACTGCAATTGAAGGAAAGCCAGTCGCGCTTCGAGGGTGCCTTTGAGCACGCCTCCATCGGCATGGCGCTGGTGCGGCCCGATGGTGGCTTCATGCAGGTGAACGGCGTACTGGGCCGCATGCTCGGCCACACCCCCGCCATCCTAGTGACCAAGACCTTCCAGGAGATCACCCACCCGGATGACCTGGCCGTCGACTTGCAGCTGCTGGGTGAGCTCATAGCCGGCGAGCGCGAAAGCTACCAGATGGAAAAACGCTATTTCCATCGCGATGGGCACACGGTGCACACGATGCTTAGCGTGTCGCTGGTGCGCGATGTCGAGGGTGATCCGCTGTATTTCGTCTCGCAGATCCAGGACATCAGCGAGCGCAAGGCGGCGGAAGCGGCGCTGTTCCACGAGCGCGAGCTGGCCCAGGTCACGCTCAAATCCATCGGCGATGCGGTGATCACCACCGATCTTGAACTTCGCATCACCTCGCTCAACCCCATTGCCGAGGCCATGACCGGCTGGACCCATGCCGATGCGCTGGGAAAACCGATGGACGACGTCTTCCGCATCCGCGACGTCAACACCGGCGGACCCGCCGACAATCCGTTGCGGGCGGCGATCAAGGGCAACCAGATCGTGGGCCTGGCCAGCGACACCGCGTTGATTCACTTGAACGGCTTCGACAGCCCGATCGAAGATTCCGCCGCACCCATTCACGACAACAGCGGCCGCGTGATCGGCGGCGTGCTGGTGTTCCACGATGTGAGCGAAACACGCGCGCTGGCGATGAAGATGGCGCACCTGGCCAACCACGACACGCTCACGGGCCTGCCCAACCGCAACGTGCTGCAGTCGCGGATGGAACAGGCCATTGCTGATGCCCTGCCGCGGCACCGGCGCGTGGCGGCGCTGTTCATCGACATCGACCACTTCAAGCAGGTGAACGATGTACTTGGCCACAAGGCCGGCGACCGGCTGCTCAAGGCCGTGGCGCAATTGATCCGCAGCGAGATCGGCGAAGACGACATCGTCTCGCGGCTGGGCGGCGACGAGTTCGTGGTGATGTTGCCGCACGTGGACAACGCCGCCCACGCGGTGGGCGTGGCCGAGCGATTGCTTGAGCGCGTGAACGAGGCCATGTCCACGGAAGTGGCGGACCTGTCGGTGAACTTCTCCATCGGTATCAGCCTGTGCCCGGACGATGCTACCGATGCTGAAAACTTGATCCACAACGCCGACACTGCGATGTATGAAGCCAAGCAGCAAGGCCGCAACGGCTATCGCATGTTCAGCACCAACATGCGCCACCGCGGTGCTGCGCATGCGGCGATCGAAATGGCACTGCGCAAGGCGCTGGTGCGCAATGAGCTATCGGTGCAGTACCAGCCCAAGGTAGACGTGCGCACCGGCTGGATCGTCGGCGCCGAGGCCTTGCTGCGCTGGATCGTGGACGGCGAGGAAGTGTATTCCCCCGAGGAATTCATCCCCATTGCCGAGGAAGCCGGACTGATCGTGATGATCGGCGAATGGGTGCTGCGCCGGGCCTGCGAGCAGGCGGAGAAATGGCGCGCGGTATACAAGCGCGTGCCGATATCGGTGAACGTATCGGCCGTGCAGTTCCAGCACACGCGCTTCTTCGAAACCCTCAAATCCGTGCTGGATGACACCGGCCTGCCACCGGCGCTGCTGGAGCTGGAGCTCACCGAGCGCATGGTGATGTCCGGCCACGGCCACGTGCCGGACCTGCTGCAGCGGATCAAGAAACTGGGCGTGAAGCTGTCGCTGGACGACTTCGGCACCGGCTATTGCAGCTTGTCGTACCTGAAGCACTTCCCCATCGATACCTTGAAGATCGACCGCGCCTTCATCCGTGACATCGGCGCCGACCATCAAAGCACCACCATCACCGGCGCCATCGTCGCCCTGGCCCACAGCCTGGACAAGAGCGTGGTAGCCGAAGGCGTGGAAACCACCGACCAGGCCCAGTACCTGCTGGCCGCCGGCTGCCCCATCATGCAGGGCTTCCTCTACGGCATGCCCATGCCCCCGGCGGATTTCGCCGAACTGCTCGCCGCCGCCGACGACAGCATGGACGAATACTTCTAGTTAGGGGTCAGAGTAATTACTCTGACCCCCCATCGGCTACCGCAGCCACTAACTGAAGATCTGCTCCAGCATCGCGTACTCACAACGCTCCATGCCAAGGCTTGCATACGTCGACTGCGCCCGCGTGTTCTCCGTTTCAACATACAGCCGCGTCCCGACCGCCCCAGCTTCCCTCGCCCGCTCCTTCACCGCCTCGTACAAGGCACGAAACACACCCCTACGCCGCGCCTCTTCCGCCACGTAAACACTCTGCACCCACCAGAAATCACCGTTACGCCAGTCGCTCCACTCGTAAGTGATCAACAGGCTACCCGCCGGGACGCCATCGAGTTCGGCCACCAGGTAGGTTCCGCGACGCGAGTCGGCGAACACGGCTTGGGTGCCGGCGCGAAGCACGGCTTCGTCCAGGTGCTTGTGCTCGGTCTCCCAGGCCATCGCGGCGTTCCACTTCACCAGATGGTCGATGTCCGCTGGGGATGCGGGGCGGATGGTCATGCTCATGATGCGTCGTCCTTCGGACGGCGCGCACGGGACGCGCCGAGTTTGCGGGTGAGGGTGTTGCGGCCCACGCCCAGCGAGGCCGCGGCCTGCTGGCGGTGGCCGCCGTTGCTTACCAAGGCGGCCTGCAACAGTGTCTTATCCAACGCCGCGCGGGCGCGGGCGTGGATGTCCGGCTCATTATGAAGCAGTGCCGCCTCTGCCCAGCGGCGCAGGGCATCGGTCCAGTCGCTGGGCGAGGCATTGCGATCGCCGGCAGCGCCGAGGTCCGCGGGAAGAATCTCGCTGCCCGGAGCCACCACGGCCAGTCGCCGGCAGAGGTTTTCAAGCTCGCGCACGTTACCCGGGAAGTCGCGCTGCTCCATGATTTTCTGCGCCGCACGCGACAGCCGCTTTGGCGGCAGCTTGAACTCGTTGGCCGCGGTGCCGAGGAAATGCTTCGCCAATAGGGGAATATCCGCGCGGCGCTGGCGCAAGGCGGGAAGTTCGATGCGCACCACGTCCAGGCGATGCTTGAGATCTGCGCGGAAATGCCCCGAGGCCACGCGCGCATCAAGGTCCTGGTGCGTGGCCGCCACGATGCGCACATTGCCGCGGATCAGTTCACGGCCGCCCACGCGATAGAACTCACCGCCCGCTAGCACGCGCAGCAGGCGTGTTTGCAGGGCCAGCGGCATGTCGCCGATTTCGTCCAGGAACAGCGTGCCGCCTTCAGCCTGTTCGAAGCGGCCGTTATGGCGCCGCGCTGCGCCGGTGAAAGCGCCTGCCTCGTGGCCGAAGAGTTCGCTTTCAAGCAACTCCGAAGGAATGGCCGCTGTGTTCAACGCCACGAACGCCTTATTGCGGCGCGCGCTTTCATCGTGCAGCGCACGCGCCACCAGTTCCTTGCCGGTGCCGGTTTCGCCGGTGATCAACACGTTGAGATCGCTGGCGGCGATACGGCCGATCAGGCGGAACACCTCGCGCATGGCCACGCTCTCGCCCAGCAACGCATGCGCCGCCACCGTGGTCGGCGCTACGGCCTCACTTGGGTTGGCCGCAGCCAGCGCGCGCTCCACCGCTTCCACGGCCTGGTCAAGGTCGAACGGCTTGGCGATGTAATCGGCCGCGCCCGCGCGATAGGCCGCAGCCGTGGTGGCAACATCGGTAAAGGCGCTCATCACGATCACCGGTGCCACCGCGCGCGCGTGCAGATCCGCCAGCAGGCTAAGGCCGTCTTCGCCCGGCATGCGGACGTCGGTAAGAATGAGCGCGGGCTTGCCGTCGGCGAGTGCATCGCGCAAGGCACCGGCGTCACCGAACTCGCGCACGGCATGGCCAGCATCGCGCAGGGCCTCGGCCAGCACGAAACGGACGCCGCGGTCGTCATCGGCGATCCATACATCAGCCATGCGGCTTCTCCATCGGAAGAAAAAGGGAAAACACGGTTTCGCCTGGCTCACTGACAAAGCGCAACTCGCCGCCATGCTCGCGGGCGATCTCGCGCGATAGCGCCAGGCCCAGGCCCGTGCCTTCGGGGCGGCCGGATACCAGCGGTTGGAAAAGGTTGTCGCGAAGTGCATCGGGCACGCCGCGGCCGTCGTCGATTACGTCGATGCGCAAGGCGCTGCGCGCGTGCGGTTCGCCCAGGCGCACGCCGTGTTCGACGCGTGTGCGGAATATGAGCGTGGTGGCGCCTGCTTCCACCGCATTGCGGGCCAGGTTCAACAGCACCTGTAGCAGGCGATCGGAATCGCCAGAGGAATCGGGAAGGCTGGGGTCGTAGTCGCGGCGGATGCGTGGTGCAGACGGCTCGGAGGCCACCAGTACCTCAAGGCGCTCGAGTAGTTCATGGATGTTTACCGGTGCGACGCGGGCCGCCCCGCCGTGACGCAGGAGCCGATCGGCCAAGGCTGATAAACGGTCGGCTTCGGCGATCACCAGGGAGGCGAGATCCTTCAAGTCCGCCTCGGCGACGCGGCGCTGCAAAAGCTGCGCGGCGCCTCGCAAGCCTGCCAGGGGGTTTTTCACTTCGTGGGCGAAGCCGCGCAGGGTGGCTGACAGAGGCGTTGGCTCAGCGATGTCGTCGATCAGGGGATGGACCTCGATCAGGACGGTGCCGTCTGCCAGGGGCTGAAGGGCGATGTCCGCGGTGACGGGGCGGCCACGGGCCAGTACGACGTAAGCGCCGCGGAGTTGCAGGACCTGACGTTCGGCGAGCGCTCGTTCCGCCAGCGGGGCCAGAGCCGGTTCGCGGACAAGGGCGTCGAACTTCTGGCCCTGGGCGCTACGGGTGCCAACGCCCAGCCATTCGCCCATGGCGGGGTTGAGCCAGCGGACGGCGAGGCTGGGGTCGACGACCGCCAGGCCGGTGCTGATGAGGGTGGCTATTTCGGTCGTTGGTGGTGCGTGCATTGCACCAATGTAGGGATTTTGGTGGACATTGGGAAGTGGATGGCGGGGTTAAATCCTGGGCGGCTTTGCATAGCAATCGTTTGAACGGGCGCTATGGTGAATCTGCCTGCGGTATGGACTATTCAAGGACGCGGGTTCGCCTCCCGCCACCTCCACCAATACGATGCCGAATTTGGCATTAAACCGCTGATCCGGCATTACTTTTCCGGCGCACCGATGCTCAAAACTGCGACCTTCCAGGTATCGTTTGAGATATCGTTTTGTGCCAAAGCCCTACTTTTTTGTCGCGACCTTCCGGGCTCTATGTCCGGTTCCTGGTGCCCGTTCATGCGCGGGCGTCAGTCGGATCCCGGTTCATCGTTCGGAGCCTTGGCGACCTGCGAGGGGTGCCGCTCGGTTGACGGCTGCCCGCCTCGGCTATGCTCTGGCCCAGCAGTTCGATGCGCTCAGGGGCCGTATGTCTGCCGACACCAAACGACCTGGCCAGGTCGTCCTCCGTGAGAGTACCGGCAACGACGTGCTCCATTACTTGATTGAGTGGGGTCCAGGCGGCCGGGTGTTTCAGTGCTTTCGACATATGTTCATCTCGGCGGCTGACCGGGCCAACGTCCCTGAAAGTCGCCATGCCCGGCTCACTGGGCACAGTCAGGGTGGTTCGGTGCTGCATGGCCACTACATTGACGTGCCCACCCTGCCCGAGCTTGCTACGGCCGTGTGTTCTGTCAAGTTCGACCTACCTTCCATCAAACGCTATCGGCCGGGCCAGTTTGAGATGTTTCAATAAGCAGCGGCAAGCCGTCCGGCTAGATCAAGCGGTGGCTCGGCGTGCCGATCGGCAATCGGACCTTCATCGAAACAAGCCGTCCAATCGTTAAAAGGAGACTGCGGTGGTTCATATGGATCAGTGGACGTGGCCGAAGCGTCCGACGAACGCATCGGAATACAACGAAATGATGCTCTCTCTGGATATACATCTGGCCAAGCAAGGACTGGTGCCCGCCCAGAGATCACTTCAGGCATCCCGCTTGGTTTCCATGGCGCTCAAACTAGGCGGCATTCCATTTCTCGGCCACAACATCCAGCGCGGCAAACCGTTCAGCGTGACCGACCTGGGGCCGCGGGTTTTTGATTGGTATAACGAGACTTATGGAGAACTAAATAAGATCGACTGGTCGCCTGGGTCAGGCGTGCTTGAACTCCGCGCCACTTACTGGCGGCTCAAAATGCCATTTATTCAGGGGGCATCCAAAGTATTTATCGACAAAGATTTGACCAAGGGACAGACCGGTAACGTTCTCCAGCGCGGGCCGACGTCGTGCAATGTTCTTCATCACTTTGTGGGGATGACGCCGGCATTCGCTTCGAGTTTGGCGCCAGCGGAGTTGACGCGTGCCCTGGAGGGCTTCATGCGGGTCTACCACGCGACCGGCTGGCTAACTCAGGTTGCTGGTAGCGGGCTGTTTGAACAGGCGGTGGGCGACTACAACCACAGTGTGGACGCTCTCATGGATGGGGCGGCATTGGGCAAAGCCCGGTGGGACACTTCTCAGTGCGCGGAGAAGACGTTCAAGGGTTTGCTAGATCGTGTTGGCCAAACATTTCCAAAAGACCCCAAGCTGGGTCACAACATTTCCCACCTGGGTGGAATGGTGCAGACCCATTTTTCATATACGTTTTCACCGACTGATCTGGCGACAATCCAGTGCCCGCCTGCCGTGCGCTATGGTGAGAAAACAACCTCTCGCCAGGAAGCTTACAATGCGCATCAGGCGCTGATTTCCGTCCTGCTCGTGTTGGCCAAAGAAGCACCCATAGTCGTACCCTAGTCGTGCTTCAGGTCGTGGTCCGAAGGGACCGCCCCCTGGAGTATGCTCGGGCCGCCTGCGGGGATGACCTCAACCGCCGTCACGCGGCGCCACTTGAAAGGGAAATTTGAGATGTCCAAGCCTTCCAAAGATGACTTCGACGCCGTTCGGATGGTCATTGATGCGCTAACGGGGTTTGAGCCAACCGACCAAGAACGCATCATCCGTTGGGCACGCGAAAAGCTCGGCCTTCGGCCATCGCCTGCTGCTGACAGTTCTAAGGTCATCCGCGCGCCCGCGCCGGATCTAGCCCTGCCGGGCGGTGGGGCGCCGGAAGTTCCTGGCGAAACCAGCACGGACATAAAGACCTTCGTTCAAACCAAAGCCCCAGTCACAGACAATCAGTTTGTGGCGGTGATTGCCTATTACTTCCGATTCCAGGCACCGGAAGCTTCCCGAAAAAACACAATCAACGCTGATGATGTGCTGGAAGCCTGCCGGCTTACAGGTCGGCAGCGTCCTAATAAAACTGCCCAGACGTTGGTCAACGCCCACAATCAGGGCCTGCTTGATCGAGGTGAGGCGCGGGGTAGTTACGCCATCAACACGGTTGGTGAAAACCTCGTGGCGCTAACCTTGCCAGCAGGCACGGGAGCTACCGGATCACAGCCGGCCAGGCGCGCTTCCCGCAAGAAAGGGACTCGGAAGGCACCAGTGAAACCGGTCCGGAAAGCCGTCGCAAAGAAGGCATCCAAGAAGGCTCGGCGCTAAGTTCCGGTATGGACACCTCGGGGATCAACGAAGCGATCGCTCAAACGGACCGCCTTCGGCGCCTGATCAAACTCAAGAAAACGCGCCAGGTAACGGCCTTGGACGAGTGTGCCCTCATCAGAGCGCATGGTTTGAGCTGGTTTCACAGCTACAAAACAGGACTGGCAGGTCTAGCGACAACAGCTGAGTTCGAACGGCTTGAACGGGCCTACCAAACCTTGGTCAGCCACAGTGATCATAAAACCACACGGCGGGTTTACGACCGATTGCTGAAGGATGTTCGGGCTGACCTTATCGCCTTACGAGCCGCCGCCCTGCTTGCCCCTGTCGAGATGGCTCAAACCTCGGATGCTCCTGTGTCATTTCAGTCCCTGACACACGACGTCGGCATGCAAACGGTCCTTGCCGCTCGCTGGGATGAGTGCGTTCGGTGCCTGGACGCGGGGGCCCCACTTGCAGCCACGGTGATGATGGGTGGCTTGCTTGAGGCGATTTTATTGGCAAGGGTCAACCAAGAGGCAAATCCTGCAGCCGTGTTCAAGGCTACCAGTGCACCGCGGGATCAAAACCAAAAAACACGCCCTCTGAAGGAGTGGGGGCTTCGCGACTATATCGAAGTCAGCCACGAGTTGGGCTGGATCACCGTTTCGGCAAAAGACGTGGGCGCTGTGCTTCGGGACTATCGGAACTACATCCATCCCTCCAAGCAATACACGCACAAGGTCATGCTCACCCCCGACGATGCCTTGATCCTTTGGGAGGTTGCCAAGGCGATCACGCGGCAGGTCTTACGGCTGGTGCCCATCTAACGCGTCACCGCTTCGCAGGTGTCTTCTTAGCCGCTCCTGCACCGGCCGCCTTCAGGTTCTTCCTCAGAAGGTCCGCTGGCCGCACTGACGGGTAGTGACCTTCAACTTATGTTCCGCCTCTCCTGGTTTGCTTCCAGTGATGACGTAAACGCTGAGGTCAACAACGGTCGTGGCCCTGTAGATTGCAAAATATCGCGCGGCTCGAAGGACAGCACATTCATAGAGTTCAAGCTTGCAAGCAACACAAAATTAAAACAGAACGTAGCCAAGCAGGTTGAGGTCTACAAGAACGCCAACCAAACTAAAAAGTCCATCAAGGCTGTCCTTCACTTCATGGATGAAGAGTACTCAACGGTCAAAAAAAGTGATGAAGGAACTCGACATAAAGGAGGGGAATGACCTCGTTCTTATCGACGCTAGCCGCACCAACAAGCCTTCAGGTTCGAAGACAAAATAAAAGCGAAGCACGGCCTTAGAGATAAGGAATCCCGATGGGCATCAACCAAATCGAAGTCGATACGCACTGGAACTATTTCCTCGCGCTCGAAGAGGACTTCCTGCGCATATCGAGGTATGTGCATTTCAACGCAGCCAACAACAAAGCCTACTCCATCGAATTCGCAAGAATCATTCTTGCCGCAGGCTCGGAAGTTGATGTCGTCGCCAAGGCCCTGACCAACCAGATGACAGGCAAAGACACCGAGAACATCAGAGAACATAGGGAGGCGATAATTCCTGTCTATCCTGACATTTCAAGCCACACGGTATCCATGGACAGGTTCGGCATGAACGTGACACCGTGGGAGAATTGGAGCGCGGATAAATCGCCAGATTGGTGGTCCAGCTACAACACCGTTAAGCACAATCGCGGTCGGAATTTCCAAGAGGCGAATCTTGAGAATACATTCCGTTCTTTATCAGGACTTTTCATCCTTCTGATTTACTATTTGCGACGAATGGGTGCCAAAGAAGTCCATCCACCTCCGCGCATTCTTTCAACGGAAGAAACATTCACATCCTTTGCCACAGACTCGAGAAGAAGACTTTTTCTTCTCTACCCTCTCAACGCGTAAGCAAGTATCGATGGTGTTCAAAACTCAAGAAACCAGGATGGCCAGCTTGGGCTCGCGATTACCATCTAAATGGCTACAAGAGTCCGAACAGAGTTGCTTAAGTCAACAAAGCTCGTCCATCCCTTTTCGCCCGAGTCTCACGGGCTCATCAGCAGGCTTTACCTGGAAGGGAGGTGGGCCTCCCAAAACGCAATGACGCGTTTCTTTACGCATTTTACGAATGATCGTGACCACTTTTCACAAGCCTTCTTGACCATAAGCAAACCCTCCCTCGTGATTGTTGACAGTTGAGCGATGACTTCTGAAATTACGAAGCCCACAAAAAAGCTCATGGGGCCAGCAACACCATAGACACAGCCCGCCATCATCAGTCTCAGGAGGCCACCTCTGAAAGACGCGCCTTGGCACGTTTCGGCTAGTACAAATGCTACCAGCTACGGCTTACCAGACGAAGCGACTCACCCGTTAAACGTGGATGTAGAAGATCCTAGGTTTTTTCGGCAAACTGCAGGTCGATTAGGTTCTTCGTTCGACTCATGAGTCAGAGGCGCAAATGTCACGCACGCACTCCCATTGGGTGCTTATCCAGGATTGAGCATCGATCATAGGACGTGTAGAACATCTTTGAGAGTATTCGTATGAAGTGCCCGTGCGGAACCGGGATCGGCCGACGGGCCACGGTGGCGAACGAACGTATTTGGCAACATGAAGCAGCTTGGTCGACCATTGCTCCAGTGGCGAGAGACCAACCAGGGAGTAGAAGTCCGGCTGCCTGATATAAGCTCGGCGCCACGACCTCGAAAGCCAGCTGCGACGGGAGCGCCAGGCTCATGCCCAATTTACGCGTGCTGTATGTCCCTGATAACCGCCTACTGACTTGCCTGCTCGCCATGACTTTCGTCGTACCTGCAATGGCGGAGCCTCCGCCATGGTCGAAAGCGATGGGCGCTTATCTTTTGAGCAACGCAGACCCGAAGGAAGTGCCACGCGTAGTGCGCTACAGGACGACTGTCCAGCCTGAAAGCGCGGACTACACCCCCTGGTTGATGCGATTTACGTACAGACCAAACAGGCCTTTCATGGTCGTCTTCGATGAAAGAACCGGGAAGGCGTGTCAGGTCGTTGAGCCTGGCGACTGCACCGCCACACCTCCGTCGGTGCCGCGAAGTAAAGTTTTGTGAATAGTTTGCCGCCAAACTTTGCTGGTCATGCTCGCTTCTCGTGGACGGCGTTTGTGCGTTATTGAGGATCGTTCGATGGGATGCTCAGGGCATCTTTGAGAATATTCGTATGGAGTGCCCATGCGGAAGTCGGGATCATGAGCGGGTTGCCGGGAGAGCCCGGTAACCGGGTGTCGAAACCCGATACACACTCGGGTCCCGCAGACTTTGCTGCGGGACCCGAGGTTTCCGCTTCGGCGGGCGACCAGGCGGGCGTATGTCCGGCCGTGTGTGTACGGTTTTCGACCCTGGCTCGCCCGCCACCCTACCCTTTTGAAACGGGACCGGGCGACGAGCCACGGTGGCGAATGACGTACTCGGCGACATGGAGCAGCTTGGTTGACCGTTATTCCAGTGGCGGAAGACCAGCTAGGGTGTAAATGCCGGGGCGTTCATTCGCCTGATCCGTTCAAGGAACCGACTCCCAGCTGCGACTCGAACGGCAGCATCAGCGCCTCATCCAACTTCTGCCACCACCACCTTTTTAGGTGGCCGCACGCTGGCGCCACGCGGTTTGTTTCTGTACAACAGGCCATACGAATGAGACAGGGTGGGGAGCGCAATGTCCGATTCGATTTTCGCCAATACCATGACGACGTTTTCAACCGGGTGCATTGCCCGAAGATGGGCAGTCGCCGCACTGGCGCTGGCTGGATGCTCCGGCGCCGCAGCACACGCGGAGGAACTTACCCGCATGGCGCCGGTGGAAGCCTATCTCATGGACCGAACCCAGGAGATCGCCCTGGCGAAAAGCGCGGCGCCGGATTCCATCGCCAAGGACGCGACCGTCCTGGTTTTGACCCGTACGGGCTACGAAACAGCGGTCAAGGGAACGAACGGTTTTGTCTGCTATGTGGGACGCGGCATCGGCGGCGCGCCTGACTGGCCCGAGCGCTGGAACCCGAAGATTCGCGCCGCCGCATGCGACAACCCCCCGGCCGTGCGTTCTTTCACTCCGCTCCTCACGATGCGAACGGCGATGACCCTTACCGGGCACACCGATGCCCAGATCATGGATCGCATCAAGACCGCCCTTCGCACCAAGGAAATTCCAGCCCTGGAAGCGGGCGCCATGTGCTACATGATGTCGAAGCATTCCTATCTGTCGGCCTATGGCAGTCACAACATGGCTCACGTCATGTTCTATGTGCCTTTCGCTGACGGCAAGAATTGGGGAGCGAATTTGCCGGGCTCGCCCGTCATCGGCGGCAATTACTGGTTCCTGACACCAGGCCACGAGGCTGAAATCGCGACACTGCCGCCCCTTTCCGTGTATTTGGTGGCCACCGGTACGTGGTCGGATGGCACGGCCGTGTCGATGCCGGCTATGTAGCCGCGCGGGCGGTTCGGATGATTGCGATCGAGAACAGAGACACCCATGACGAAAAAACCGGTAGACAAGCCTGCGAGTAAAATCAAGGCTGACGACCTCCTTGTCTCCATGACCGGCAAGGCGAGTTCCGCAAAAGCCGCGGACGGTGACGAGCCCGTGTTCGCCTATATTGCCAGCCTTCCGCAGCCCCAGCGCGGGATCGTGGAACGGGTGGACGCGTTGGCGGCGAAAGCCGTGCCCGGCCTGAAGCGCGGTGTCAAATGGGGCATGGCGTATTACGGCGTCAGCGATGGCTGGTGCTTCTCCTCCGGCGCTTTCGTCGGCCACGTGAAGCTGATGTTCATCCGCGGCACCGAGCTCCAGCCAGAGCCGCCGGTAACACCAACCGGCATGGGCAAATCGACGCGCGGCATTGAGTTGAAGTCAGCAAAGGATCTTGACGAGAAGCAGTTGATGTCCTGGATGGGCCAGTCTGCGTCCAAGCCTCTCCTGGCGGGCAAGAAGCCCAAGTAGGGCGCTGGCGAAGGGGAAACCAATAATGCGCTTAAGACTTCTCAGTATATTTCTTGCGCTGGTCTTGGCTGGATGGACACAGTCCGCCGCTTCCACAACGTCGTACTGTGCAACGGGCGAGATCAGCCCAGTAAAGTTACGGGTGACGGTTCGGCCTGAAAAACGCGAGGACTTCATCAAGCTCTTGCTATCCGAAAAGGAGCCCATCGCACTCGGTGCTAACTACTCTGGCAGAGTGGTTACTTCAGACTCTCTTAGCATAAATTTCTTGGAAGTATTTGATGCAAAGAAGTCATCAAAAATTTCCATTAAGGCAGAAAACAAAGAACTATCGTCTGTATTCGATTTTTTGTTTTGGAGCTGTAATACGACTCGTAGCCTGGATCCTTATCGGGAGGCCATTCTCAACAGGGTCACCCAGTTTGGCGCGACATCCGTGGTAGAAGTCCCTTTCAAGTAATCTGTTTATTCGCGCTCGCACCCCACGCTGGCAACACACGCGAGATTGCGAATCTTCCACGTCGCACCGGCATCCATAGCTACGGAGCCAGGCGTCAAAACGCCCAGCTCACACTCAAGGTGTCCGTGTCGCCCCAGGCGTGCTGCCAGCCAAGGCTGCCGAAAAGGCCAACATCGCCCTGGGCGGAAAGATCCCAGCGTCCGCGCACATCTACCGTGGCGAACGTCTGCGCGGTCTCCTCGCCCATCACGTCGAGCGCGGCATCGTTACCTTGCTCGTGCAGCGAAGCTCGCCAGGCACGCAGGAAGCCGTACCGGGGCTTATCTTAAGGCCGTCCTCTAACCCCTACCGTTATCCCGGCGCAGACCTTTCGACCCTGGGTACCGACTCATAGCTGCGACTCGAACGGCAGCATCAACGCTTCGCCCAGCTTCTGCCACAGTGGACGACGTTGCCACATGTCCAAGGTATAGGCCTTGGCGTGACGCAGGTCGGCTTCGAACACTTCGGTCATCGTGGCGCCGAAGGCATCCGAATACACATTCAGGCTGGCCTCGTCGTTGAGGTTGAACGAGCGCATGTCGAAGTTGGTGGAGCCCACCGACACCATGTGGCGGTCCATGATCAGCACCTTGTTGTGCATCATGGTGGGCTGGTACTCGTAGATTTCCACGCCGGCGGCCAGCAGGATGCCCCAGGTGCGCCGCGAGGCCATGCGTACCAGCTTCGAATCGATGTATTTCCCTGGAACCAGGATTCTCACCCGGGCGCCACGGTCGCGCGCGGAGAGGATCGCCTTGATGGTGATGTCGTCGGGAATGAAGTACGAGGCCTGCAGGTCGAAGCTTTCCGTCACCGCGGCGATGGCCAGCAGGTACATCATGTGCATGCTTGAATTGCCGCCCGCAGCGGGCGAGCTCACGAACAGGTGCATGGCCTCGTCGGCCACGGGCTCCAACTCCGGGTAGTAGCCATCGCTGTGCTGCACGGTGCCGGTGGTCTTGATCCAGTTGTCCATGAAACAGGCCTGCATCTGCGCGACCACCGGGCCTTCGACGCGAAAGTGGATATCGCGCCAGTGCTCCGGATCCTGCGCATGGCCCGTCCATTGGTCGGCGATGCCGACGCCACCGGTGAAACCGATCCGGCCATCCACCACCAGCATCTTGCGGTGGGTACGGTTGTTCATGCGGGCCAGGTGGAACCAGCGCAGCGGGTGGTAGCGCTCCACTTCCACGCCGCCGTCGCGCAACTCATCGAGCAGGCGCTTGTCCATTTTCTCGCTGCCGGCCCAGTCCAGCATCACGTGCACCGTTACCCCGGCCTGGGAACGTTCCTTCAGGGCGTCGGCGAACTCCTTGCCTATCTTCCCGGACCAGTAGATGTAGGTTTCGAAAGTGATGGTGCGGGTGGCCGAACGTATCGCCGCGAGCATGGCCGGGAAGATCTCGTCGCCATTCTGCAGCGGCGTGATGCGGTTGCCTTCCAGAACGTTCGGCCCGAGCATCGCATCCATCTCCAGCCGGAACTGCGGGTCGCGTACGGCGTGGCAATGCTCAACCGGAAAGAGGATGCTCTTTTCCGGTTTATGGAAGTTGGTCGCGATGACGGTGGCCAGGGCGGCGACCAAGGCGGCGATGACGATCACGGTCCACATGAAGGGCCGGTTCCTCGGGGTTGGTGCGCCCAAGGTAGCCGGCAAGGCCGCAAGACGAGGTGAGCACCGACCGACTTTTACACCTCGATTTACATCGAACTTACAGGCGATCCGGCTTCGTTGCGTCGCCCAGAACGTCGAGCACCGCCTTCTTGACTGCCTCCGGCTGCTGCAGTTGGATGTAATGCATGGTGTTCTCGATGACCCTGACCTCGCCCTTTTTCGAGAGCGCCGCCATTTGATCGTCAAAGGCGGCATTCACATGCGTTAGTGCATCCCAGTGGGCCTGGGTCTCGCCCGGGGGAACATTCTTGGGAAGGATCTTGGGGTAGCTCTGGACGAGTACGATCAGGGGCATGTCGCCATACCACCTTCGTGCAGCCCGTACCTGGTCGGCACTCGCCGCATACATTTGTGCCTCTTCGGACAGGGAGGCTGCCTGGAACGCGGGCGACAAATGGACTTTGGCGTACGCATCGTTCAACGCCTTGCCGAATCTCGGGAACGGTGGCGGAACGCATTGATCGTAAAGCGCGCTTTCCTTCTTCAGCGTCTTTGTCCGCGCCGCCTCAACGCATTTCTGCTCCTCTAGAACACCTTTGCTGTGGTCCGAGAAGGTTTCATCCCACATTTGCTGCCAGGTGTGTTGCTCTGGATCAACCTTCCAGTAGCTCGTCGGGAAATCTTCGTTGGCGGTATCCACCAACACCATGCCGACCACATCTTTCGGATACATGTCGGCATAGAGACGGACAATCATCCCGCCGTACGAGTGCCCGACCAGTACGTAAGGAGGTTTGATGCTGGCGGCGGCCAGGAGATGATGCAGATCGTCAACGGCATTGGCGGCCGTGCCCGGGCGATTGGCCGGATCGCTGAAGCCAAGGCCTGCCCGCTCGTAGGAGCATGCGCGCGTCTGGGCGCCAATGACCGGTTGCACGAAGCCCCATGTTCCGGCTTCGTTGCCCGAGCCTGCTTCAAAAATGACGGTAGGGGAGCCGCTCCCTACGCAGTACAGGTTGAGCCTGCGTCCTGGCGCCACTTCTACGAGCTGTTGCGCGTGCGTATAAGCAGGATTGTCGACCACTGCCAAACCTTCAGTGGCAGCGATCGTCGGCGTCGAGAAAGCCAAAAAAAGTGTGGCCAGCCCACTTATGCAGCGGAATGGCATCGCGAACCAGGAGCACGACGCGCCAACGGCGTTCGTCCGATGAAGCCTCATTCCCAACCCCTTTTTTAGACTCGTAATGCGCGCGCGATACAACGACTGAAGCTGTGCAAGTTTATCACCACGGCGTAACTTCAGTCCGCCGGCAAGGGAGGGAGCTCTGGCACCACTTCGGCGGCGTCTGGCGACCCTGCCTTGCGAATTACCACAGTCCCCGCCATGAAATCATGGGTGGTCCGGCGCTCGCTGTTGGTGAGCATGACGATCAGCAGTCCAAGGGTCCAGATGTGGAGCAACCGTTCCACCCATGGATGCCAACTTGGTGCAAGCGCAAGCAAGGTTGGGTTCCGATGGTTCCAGTCAAGCGATGCGTAGTCGGCGTCGGTCATTGCCAGCGTCGCCGCGACCAGGGCAAGGAAGCTGCAAGTGGACAGGACCAGGAAGACGATGTAGCGGAGCGAGGCCTGCTGGTAGCTGACAGGGAGTCCATTCAATTGGACGATCCGCAAGCCAAGGATCAACTTGCCAGGCGTACCGCCAAACCGCTTCACAAGGTAGACGTAGTATCCGAAATTGAACAGCCACATAAGCACTGCCAATACGATATAAGTCCCTCGCCCCAGGGCGCCCAGCGCAACGGCTAGGGCCATGACCGGGAGTATGAAGAGGATATCAAGTAACTGTGCGCCGACGCGGCGCCAGAAAGTCGAGTAGACCATGGGTGGATTCTGGAGCATCGCATCCTCTTGTCATTTCGTGTTTGAGCGCCGGCTCGTTTCAGGTCGAGCGGAATCGCTGCAGACCTGCCATTTTCTTCCTCGCAAGACTAAGCGCCAGCATTGGCACCGGCATGCTCGACGTTCATCAGTTCTCCCCTCCCCTTCTTCGAGAAGAATCTTGCTGCTTCACCTGGCGGCCCGCAAGCCGCAAGAATTTGCCGCTGGTGACGTGGCATAGTCCCCGCTCATGACACCCGCTATCACTGGTTTGAACCACCTCACCCTGGCCGTCCACGACGTGTCCCGCTCAGTTTCTTTCTACACCGAAGTCCTTGGCTGCAAATTGCGCGCGGTATGGGATGAAGGGGCATATCTGGAGGCTGGGGCGTTGTGGCTGTGTCTGTCCTACGACCAAACCGCCCGCACTTCACGGCAGCCCGACTACACCCATATTGCTTTTACGGTCGCGGACGACGACTTTCAGACCCTTGCCGCCCGACTGGCAGCAAGATGCCCTACGTGGAAGGACAATCGCAGCGAGGGGAACTCCATGTACTTCCTGGACCCCGATGGCCACAAGCTGGAGATTCACGTGGGTAGCCTTGAATCAAGGCTGGACTACTACCGCGCGCATCCGGAAAAGAACATTCGCGTTCTTTAGCGCGTCCGGGTGTCCGCCCTTCCCTGTCCGCGGACAGGGCATAGCCCCGCGCAAGCGATGCAAATTCCTTCTTGGTCCAGTCCTTGCTTTTCCCGACGAGGTATTGCAAGACAACAAAGGGCGTATCCCATGGATTGTCGGAGATCAAGAATGCGATGCGCACTCGCGGTAGCAGCCATGCTGCTCGCCGCTCCGATGCTGGTGGTCGCGCAGGTTCAGCCAGTCAACGCACCTGCCATTGCGCGGATGAAATCGGTGGCGGCGTCGTTCGAAAAGGAAGGATTGTTCTCCGGCGCCGTGCTGGTTGCCCAGGATGGTAAGCCGGTATTGAATCAGAGCTTTGGCTTTGCCGACGCTGAGTGGCAGATACGCAATACGCCTGACACGCGGTTTCGTATTGCATCCGTGACCAAGCAATTCACTGCCGTCGCCATCCTTATGCTGCAGGAGCGCGGCAACTTATCCCTGCAAGACCCTATCAGCAAGTATCTTCCGGATGCGCCGGCCAGCTGGGCCCATATCACGATCTACAACTTACTTACCCATACCTCCGGCTTGCCAAATATCAATGCTTTTGCCGACTACGCCACCGTCCGGATGACGGCCGCTACACCCGAGCAGTTGATCGCGCGTTTTCGTGACAAGCCGTTGGAATACGAACCGGGCACAAAGTACAGCTACGGCAATTCCGACTATATCGTGCTCGGCTATCTGATTGAGACGATCTCCGGTCTGCGTTACGCCGAGTTTCTGCAGAAGAATATTTTCGATCCCTTGCACATGGCGGCAACCGGTGTGGACGATGAACGCGCCATCCTGCCCCAGCGCGCGCAAGGTTACGTGCTGTCCCCCGAGGGCGTGCGTCATGCCGACCAGGTAAGCATGACGGTGCCGTTTTCGGCCGGAAACCTCTATTCGACGACCGGCGATCTGCTGAAATGGGAGACGGCACTTTTCGCAGGGCGCGTGATCAGCCCGGCGTCGCTGAAGACGATGACTACGCCCTTTCACAACGGCTATGGTCTTGGTGTATTCGTGAACGAGCACGACGGCCATCGTGTGATCAGCCATACGGGCGACATCGATGGCTTCGGGGCGATTCTGGCCTATTATCCGGACGACAAGCTTACGGTTGTCGTGCTGTCCAACTTGTTCGGCGGAGCTTACGGCCTGGTCGCCAAGGATCTGGCGAAATCAGGTTTTGGGCAGCCCTTTATCCTGCCTTCGGAACGCAAGGTCGCCGCCGTCCCGGCCGCTAAACTGGCTGAGTATGCCGGGACCTACCAATTGACGCCTACCGTCAGAAACGTCATTGCCCTGGTGCATGGCGGCCTTACGTCGAAGATCGGCAACCAGGCGCAGCTGGAGATGGTGCCGGAGTCGCAGACAAAGTTCTTTTTCCGATCGGGTGAAGCGGAAATTGAGTTCTTTCGCAATCCGGCGACTGGTTTGGTAGATCGAATGGTGGTTTATCAGGACGGCGCCTCGTTCGAGGGGACCAGGATCCCGTGAGGTAACATACGCCGCGGCGACCTGCTGATTCGCCTCGCGAAGTTCACCATCCACAGGGGGAGTGGTCATGCGTCCAGCAATGGCAGTAGTTGCAGCTGTCCTATGTATCGCCGGTTGCGCTTCGCAATCATCGCCGAAGGCGAGTACCGGAACTCAGGTTGATGTCGTCACCAGCCCGACCACTCCAGGAAGCGATTTCTATGCGCTTGACGACGACGGCCAGAAGATTGTCCACGCCATGCAGATGGTCCAGGGCGGCAAGATCCAGGCGGCCATAGACGGCCCGATCAACGAAGTCATCGGCAAGTTCGAGAAGGAATACGCCGGCAAGCAGGTGTATTCCGCGCGGGGTACCGCAGAAGGCCTCATGTATGGAGCGATGGGGGCCGTTGGTGCGGCCAAGCTAGATCCCAAGGCTCAGACGCATATCGTCGTAGTCGGTCCCTCCTGGGCCATGGCGTACTGGGCCCGATCCTATGCGTTGACCGAGATGAACCGCACCACGGAAGCTGAAGCCGACCTTCGCAGGGCGCTGGCGCTCTCGCCGCTGGACAGCCAGTACAAGAACGAGCTGGCTTACCTGATCATGCGCCGCGGCGAAATATCGGAGTCCCTGGCGCTGTACCAGGAGGCCGAGACCTATGCCGAGATGACATCGCCGTACCCCGTGGATATCAAGTGCGCTGCCTTGCGCGGCCAGGGCTACGACCTGGTCGAACTGCATCGCCTCGACGAGGCGGAGGCCGCGTATAAGAAATGCATGGCCCTGGTACCGGACGAGCCCAAGTCCAAAGCCGAGCTTGGCTACATAGCCGAGCAGCGCAAGAAGGCTGCCAGCAAGTAGTCGACGCAACACCACGCGCCCCGTACCGCCGGTGTTTCCCAGGTAAACCCTCCCGTATCAGAGGGACTCCATCAGGGTCCCCGCACCCCTCTTCACCCTTGCTCGAGGGAAGGGTAAGTGCCTTGGAGGATTCTTCGCCAGAAGGTCCGCGATGTCCGCGGCGGGAACGGCATGACCAAACCAATAGCCCTGCCCTTGCGCGCATCCGTTTCGTTTGAGGCAGCTCAGTTGTTCGGCATCCTCAATGCCCTCGGCAATGGATGTCAGGCCGAAACCAGCGGCCAGGCCCACGATCGCACGAACCACCACGAGGCTGTCGTGGTCGTTGACGACATTCGTGACGAAGCTCCGGTCGATCTTGATCTTGTCCAGCGGGAACGACAGGAGTTGGGCGAGCGTGGCATAACCCGTCCCGAAATCGTCGATGACGATGTGCACTCCGTGACCGCGCAGGTGCTCCATGGCAAATCGCGCGTCTTCGACATGATCCACCAGGGCGCTTTCTGTGATTTCGATCGCAAGGCGAGGGGGGCTGAGCGCATACTCCTCAAGCACAGCCAGAATTCGAGGGGCGAGGCCTGTATCCCTGAGTTGAACGGCCGAAACATTGAATGCCAGGGACAAATCCCCGGGCCAGTCGCGTGCATCGACACAGGCATGGCGAAACAGCTGGTCTCCAAGGACGCCGATCAGGCCGATCTCTTCGGCAAGCGGAATGAATATGTCCGGGGGCACGTCACCAAGCATGTCGTCGTGCCACCTCGCCAATGCCTCGAATCCGACGATCATGGCGTCGTCCAACGACACAAGTGGCTGGTAATGCGGGACGATGGCATCACGCTCCACTGCCTTGCGCAACCTTCCTTCGACAAGAATGCGTCGATCGACGTGCGCGTCCATGTCCGACTCGAAGAAGCGGATGGACGACCGGTCGTCGTTCTTGGACCGATACAGTGCGCGTTCGGCGCGTTGCATCAACGTCGTTGATGTCATGCCATCGTCAGGCGCAACGGCGATGCCAATGCTTACGCCGACATTCACGGTGGTGTCGTTGATCGGGAAAGCCTGCGACATCGCCACGACGATGCGGCGGGCCAGCCCGGCCGGCTCGTCCAGCGAATCGATCTTCGGCATGGCTATCGCGAAGGCATCGCCTCCTGTCCTTGCCAGGATGACGCCCTCGCGAAGCAGCGATGCTGTCCGTCCGGCAAAATCGATGACCATCTTGTCCACGACAACATGACCGTGTAGTTCAAAGACTCGTTTGAAACCATCGATAACCACCACCAGGGTCGCCGCCCGGTCTCCGTCAGCCATGGCACCTAGGCATTCGTCCAGTCGCTCGGCGAAGAAGCGTCCATTGGGAAGTCCCGTCAGATGGTCATGCCCGGAAAGCATGTGCGCCTCACGCTCGGCGCGGAGTCGCCCCCTCATTTCCCGACTGAAGTCCTTGTAGCGACGAATGCCGTAGGCGGGTGCCGCCACGCTGAGAACCATACATACAAACAGAAGATCATCCATCTCCCATTTTCGGTAAGCCAGCGCAAGGGCGAATATTCGCTGCGGCAGGTCGAAGAAATGCGCCAGCGCATAAGCAATGCCGGCGACGGCGATCAGGAGCATGCCATCGCGAAAGTCGCGTCGCATCCATGTTGCGCGGACGACATTCGAGTGCAACGCAATCCGTTGGTCGAACCACTTCATCATGACTCGACTCCCCCGATTCGGTTGGCCTTCAAGGCCGGACGTTGATCCGATCTACAAGCGCGTTGATATGCGCACGAACCAGCAGTATGGGTGGGGGATTATGAACGCGCGTGCCGTCACACGTCTTTCACGCCACCGTGCACTTTTTAGCGCGGGGGTGCACGCCCCCGACACAAGGTCGCGATCAAGCTTGTGGTGGTCAGAAGCATGGCCGACACACACGGCAATAAGTCGTTACGTCGCACAGGGGCATGCAATGTCGACCTTCTTCGTTAACCAGCTTGACTTCATTTTCTTCTTCTACGGCCTGGCATTTATCCTGCTTGGCACCACCTGTCTGGCGATCGCAAGAAGCACCGGTCGCGGCGAAGCATGGGCTGTGCTCAGTGGATTCGCGTTTGTCCACGGCGTGGGCGAATGGCTGGACTTGTCGGCCTTGATCATTGGCGACGGCGCCGCATTCGCTGTCGTACGCGTCATACTGATGACGGTGTCGTTTGTTCTGTTGCTTGACTTCGCGCGGCTGGAGGCCATCCGCCTCGGGGCGAATCTTCCTGGACGATGGATCTACGTACCCCTGGTGATGCTGGTCGCATTGACCGGCGTCACCGGTGGCATCACCGCGGCGAACATTGCCGCACGCTACGCCATTGCGTTGCCCGGTGCGCTCGGGGCGGGCCTGGTGTTGGCCTGGGGGGCGAGGACGCTTCCCGCCGGCGCCAGGTATGCCGGAATCTCCGCCTCGCTGGGGTTCCTGCTGTATGCCTTTGCGGCGGGCGCCATCGTTCCGGCTGCACCTTTCTGGCCCGCCAGCATCGTCAACCACGGCTGGTTCGTCAGCCAGGTTGGTGCACCGATCCAACTCTTCCGCGGTTTGCTGGCGTGCTGGATAACGTTTTCCATCTGGGCGGTGTGGGTGCAGCAGCTGGCCGGGCAGCTCCGTTCGGCGAGATACACCGCTTTCGTTCGCCAACAATTTATCTGGACCCTGGTCGCCATGGGGACCATTCTGGTTTCGGGCTGGACGCTCACGGAGTTCCTCGGTGGGATCTACAGACAGGACGTGCAGGAGGAATCGCGTCGCGACATCGACCTGCTGGCAAGCCGGCTCAGCGGTGACACGGCCACGATCGATGCCATGGCGAAGGCGTTGGCCGGCTTTCCGGCCATCCAGCCGCGGCTGACCGGCGGGGGCCGTACGGACGACGACACCGCGCAATCATTTCTCGAACTGGCTGTCGAGGCATCGGGCGCCAGGCGCGGTTACATACTGGATACGACGGGCGCCGTGATTGCTTCATCTAGTCCGCGAGATGTCCTGCCTGGAAAACCCAGCTACGGAACGGCGGTCTATTTTCGCCAATCCATCGTCGGAGATGCCGGCAATCAGTTTGTGTTCGATGCCGCGGCCGGCGTGCGTGACTACTACGGGAGCCAGCCGATCCGCGCCGCGGATGGCAAGATCATCGGGGTTGCGGTCCTCACCAAGTCAATGGATACGTTTGAAACGGATCTGCGGGAGTTCAATCGCCCTTATTTCTTCATCGATCCGCAGGGAGTGGTCGCAATGACGAACCGCCCCGAGGCACTCCACCGGACCCTCTGGCCGCTGGCGGCCACGGCGAAGGCGTCGGTGTCCAGTCAATTCGGTAAAGTGGACGATCGCCCGATGCTCGAGCGCGAGGTCGTCGACGGAACATGGGCCACCGTCGACAACGAACGCGAGTATGTGCGCCGTCGTTTTGCCGACCACAGCCAATGGTCCCTGGTCATCCTGAAGCCAACCCGGGAAATCTTTGCCACGCGTTTCCTGGGCATTGTCATCACCCTGCTGGTGACCATCATGGCGCTGATCTACCTGGTGGGTAAGGGACGCTGGATTCATGACGACGTCCTTGCGGACAATCGCGTCCGGCTCCAGGAATTGACCCAGGACCTTGGCATGAAGGCGGCCACGGATCCACTCACCGGATTGCACAATCGGTTGAACTTCGATCAAGCGCTTGCCCTTGAAATGGAGCGCGCGCAGCGCTACGGCACGCCGCTTTCCCTGATCCTTTATGACATCGACCACTTCAAGCGGGTCAACGATACCTTCGGACATCTGGCCGGCGACAAGGTTCTTATCCAGCTGTCCCGGTTCGTGCCAAACCTCATCCGTACAACGGATTTTCTCGCCCGCTGGGGCGGCGAGGAGTTCGTAATTCTCGTTCCCGGATCCGGAGGCCCCATGGCATTCCAGGCGGCCGAGAAACTGCGCGACGCCATCGGCCAGGTCGTGTTCGAAGGCGTCGGGGCGATCACCTGCAGCTTCGGTGTCACTCAATGGGTGCCAGGCGAAACCGCGGCGGAGCTCATCGCCAGGGCGGACGAGGCCCTCTATCACGCCAAAGCCAATGGCCGGGACCAGGTGGTGCTGGCGCCGCAGTCGGGAGGGATCAACCTCGGGGCAAGCCCGGCTGGTTTGCTCTGATCGTCGCAGTTGCGAAACGCCCTAGCCGGCGGCGCCTGGCCGGTTCCGGCTTTTCGGAATCTTGAACGTGCCGCTGAGCTTCTGCACGAAACATGTTCTTTCGTCGCCCACGGTCAATGCCCACGAAACGAGGACGTCGCTGGTAGTCAGGGCATTTGAAAGATCGGCAAATGAGTTTTCCAGGCGAACTGTGCGAACGAACGTCTTTCCGGGTGCAATGGTGACTGGTGCAACACCTGGGCTGAGGAGCGGAATCGCCTGCTTGAGTTCCACGTTGCCCTCGGTCTTGATCGCGTGCAGGCCCAACATGTTTTCCCCAAAGTAAAATTGCTCCAGGGACAGTTCCTTCGCGCTCTGGTTGCTAACGGTCAAGACCAATGCGTGGAAAGTTCCGTCGGATACCAACTTGCTGGAAACGGCAGGCGCCTCGCACACGGTTGCTTCCTTGGCCACAACCGGACCGATCAGCAGTGTGCCAATCACTATCGCGTGCAAATACCTCAGGTGTGACTTCCGGCTGCTTCGAGGCATTGCGGCGCTTCCTTCCTGTTCAAGCGTCAAGATCGTGCTTTTGCTTCCCTCGAGAAATAGGATCGCAGTAGCTTTTCGGCGGGGTCGCGCCCCATGGCTTCGAGGAAGCAAGTCGAAACGGCGTTCTCGGATTGGCCGCCGGCTGCGACAGCCCCGTTGATGAGCAACGCGAACATCTTGATTTGCAACTCTGACAGGGATTTGTCTGCCTGGGCTTCGCGTGCGGCGTTATAGGCCGTGTGTAACCCTGGGTTGTCGTGGCCCTCACACCAATCGGCCCATGAGGCGTTGAACTTTGGAAGTGTTGACGCTAACAGCGAAACCACATCACCGAGCGATTGATAGTCGATGGCACGAAGCTTCCGCAAGAACGCGGTCGAGACCCGAGGGCCGACTGCGTTCGCTGCCTGGGCGAAGCGCCGATTGGAAAGCGTTGCGTCCGTCACCGATCATCTCCGTGTTTCCATGCCTACTTTATTCCAAGCGGGATCCAACGAAGCCAAATGACGTCCGTCCCCGGATACCCGGGGACGGAGGCACAGATCAGTCTATTCGACGATATTAGCCGTGACGTGATACACCCGCCCGCCCCAGCCGTCATTGGGGAAGGCATCGGACACCTTCAGGTAAACCGGCTTGGAACCATCGGTGGCGGTGCCGAGGTACGGCGTCAGGTCGATGGTTCGGTCGGCCTTGTTCGAGCCGTCGGTGATCGGCTGGGTCTCCTGCAGCACGGTCGTCCAGTTCTCGTTGTCAGAGCTCACCTGCACCAGGAATTCGGCGTCGATGGTCAGGGTGACCTGCGCCGAGGTGGTATCGGCCGGGAATGGGAACCGGTAGGTGAAGTGGGCGTTGCCGTCGGCGAAGCGGTTCTGCACGCCGTTGCTCTGCGAGCCGTCGGGATCGAACAACCACGGGTTCTCGTCGACGGTGCCGGTGTCGAAGTCGATCTTGTGTGCGACCAGCACGTCGGCCTGGGTGCTGAAGCGCAGCCCGGCACCCATTACGTTGGCGGTCACCATGTGATGGCCGTCCGTCGCCAGGCTCGGCACGGTGACTTTCAGCGGAATGCTGCCGCTGACCGGGATCGCGTTGCCGTGCGGCTGCAGGTGCAGCGTGGTGACGCGTGGCGAGGCGCTCCACCCGGCGGGGACATCGATGGAGGCAAGCGTTTGCAGCGGCAGGAACCCGGTGGCCGAGACGCCAAGATCGATGGCTATGGACGTGATACCCGACGCGGCCGGCATGATCACCGGTTGCGCCGGAGACATGGTCGCGGCCAGCGACTCATGCGGCGTCAAGGTGGGTACATCGCCGATCAGGGCACTGAGTGCGCTGGCCTGGGTGCGCCAGTCGAATACGTTGGGGTGGTCGTCGCTGGTGGCGCCGGACCAGCGGGTGCCGAGCCGGCCGGCAGCATCGCGATCATCGCTCCAGATGCTTTCGGCTTGGGCCTGGAGGAATGCCGCGTACTGGCTATTGTGGGTGGTGTCGACCAAGTCATTCCAGTAGCGCATGAAGATGCCCTTGAACTGCTTGCCGTTGTCGTCACAGGTCTGGTCCAGGGCGTCACAGTTCTCGGTCAGGATGCCGTTGGTCACCAACGCGTTCGGACCGATCGCGGCGTCTGCCAGGCGGCGCACGGTCGCAAGGATTTGCGGGTCTTTGGTGGCGCGCCACAGTTCCAGGCCACCACCGATCGCCACGCCCTGGTTGTAGCTCCATACCGTCTGGCCGTTGTTGGTGCAGGCGTCGGTAAGGCCATCGTTGACCAGCCCATTGGCATTGATCATGCCGCTGCCGGTGAACCATGCCCAGGCCGTGCGCGATCGGCCCAGCCACAGCTTGTCGCCACGGATTCGGTTGTGCAATTCGGCGGTGAGCCGGATCCACAATCCGTTGGTGACGGCGTTCTTGTAGGTGCGCTCGGCATTCCACCAGACGCCACCACCGCAGGTGCTGGTGTCCCAGTAGCCGTACACGTAATTGGCGATGGTAACCGCCATGTCCAGGTACTTCCGATTGCCGGTCAGGTCGTAGGCCTGCACCCAGGTCAGGCCCCACCACTCGGAGTCGTCGATGGCCCTGCTGGTGAAATTCCCCAGGAGAGGATCGCCCGACAACACGCCCGGAGGAAACACGCCTTTGTCTTTCTCGAAGGTATTGTCCAGCTGGCCGACATAGCGGCGATCGCCGGTGCGTTGCATGTAGTCGCCGATGGTCTGCAGGGCAACAGCCGAGTTCCACCAGCTGGATGGGAACCAGGCCTTGTCTGGGTCGTAAGAACTCATCAACACGTCCGCTGCCACACGGGCGCGGGCGACCCCTGTCGGGCCGTCGATGTGTGGACTGGGTGAGTTGGCAGGTGCCGCTGCCATCGAAGGGAAGACGACGGCCAGAACCGTCAGGCTGGCCACGGCCAGCAAAGTCCGGATTCGCATGATCGCAAAGCGCTCCTCTTGGACACCCACGAAGGGAATGGAGGCTAAGTCTCCCCCACCGGTCCGCCGGACCGTGGGTGGTGATCCGATTGGGACACGTGGACGCATGGCGCCGTTTTGAGGTGTGGGGATGCGGGTAACGGCTCGTGCGGGTCCGCGAAGTGTTGCAGAGCTATTCCCGCGATATTGAGAACCACGTCAAGGCAGCTACGAGATATCGCGTCCTGCCAGTCTAAAAAATTGTTCCATTTGTAACGACTAAACCGCCGGTCGGAAGCAACACCGCCTTGAGGCCCTATCAATGGGCTTGATAAGGCCCAAAGCGCTTGATCACTTCCCGCGTCTGGTCCGCGTCATTCAAAATAAAGACTTCGTAGCTGGATCCGCCAGGAGCTACGCGAAGAACGACGTGCCCTCCGTAGCTTCGGTAGATCTTGTCCATGATGGGTCCAATCGCGATCCGTGTTTCAGGACTCATGCCGGTGGCAAATACATCGCGCGGTCCGGGGTAGAACTCTTCAGACGCCATTCTCACCACCACCTCTTCCCCGGGCTGCGCCGAAAGCCAGTTCTGCTCGACGATGACCCGTGGTCGCAATGCACGCAGGATGGCGCCATTGGTGGAATCACGATTGCCGTGGTGATCCAGGGTCATGGCGTCGACCGGCCCGACGACGGCGGCAACCGGTGTCTCTATGTCGCGCCAGTACGGCTGCTTGTAGTCGGGGATGCCAGGAATGTCGCCACCGGAATAATAGGAAAACTTCCCGTAGCTGATCCTGATGACATTGCTGAGCGGGTTCTCGTCGAAGTGACAATCCTTGATGGCGTCAAGCGGGACGTACTGCTGGGTATCGGTGCCGCGCCCGGTCCAGATCACGCCGCTCGAGGCGATATTCCTGATATGGAAGTCCGGAAATTTTTGCGCCTGCTGCAACCGGATCTGATCCAGCTGCCCTGCCTGAAGCCCGACCACCGGCTCACTGTGCCCTTTGCGGAACGCCACCATGTCCAGGTAGTTGGCAAGTGATCGGCCGTCGTCTCCACTGGCTTCTGCGCAGGCCCGAAGATCGACGGGAACCGTGTAGTTCGGCGCCGCCCGGTCGATGAGGGTCTTGATCGGGACAAGGTCGCCTACTTCGGTGATGCCCGCCAACCGATAGGCGCCCGTGGCCGACATCGGGCTGGTGGGTCGAATCGTGCCGATATGATCGGTGTGGAAGTGCGTTATCAGCGCATAGTCGAGCGCAAGCGGCCGGCCGGCTGGGGCAAACTGGTGGATGTAGTTGGCGATCCAATACCCTGCCGAATGAGAGGCATCCGGCAGGGGCGGAAACGCCTTCAAAGGAGCCACGGACCTGACGAACTCCGGATCCGCCTCCCCCGCGTCGATGAGCATGGTGGTGCCATCGGGCATCACGATATAGGCGGCATTTCCGCGGCCGGTGCTGATGTGATGGATGTACAGGTAGCCATTCGTCCATGGCGGTAGTGCTTGTTGCCGAACGTCCGTTGAGGGTCCATCGGCCCAGGCTGTGCTCGTTCCGGCAGCCACCAGGGCGAGAAGCCCGGCGAGCACCAGGGTGCCGGCTGCGGCCAGGCAATCATTCCTGCTGAAAGGCTTTTTCCGAAGCGGCACGATGAGTTTCTCCCCCAAGGGTTGCCTGAAAGCTTAACAAGGCTCAGGCTTGGCATGCCTTGTTGAATCGCAAGTCCAGGAGCGCCGTGGCCCAAGTGAACCCCAGTGTGAGCGACAGGATGAATGCCCGCCGTGGTTGAGCGCCCTTCCGGCTCCCGCCTGGCGGCCGCCTTCTTCATCGGTCTGTTTACCCTGGTCACCGTGGCCATGCTGTATGCGCCGCGCTTGGCGCGCCCGGTGGCACCGGTGGTCGTTGCCCCGCCCCTCCCACCTTCGATGCCGGCGGTGCAGGTGTGGCTGAGCACGGAAGACCGCCGCCTGCAACTGGTGCAGCAACCCTCGATCGAAACGACCGTTCCCGGTGAGGCGCCCGCCGACGTGGTCGTCAACGTCGACAAGTCGTATCAGACCATGGTCGGGTTCGGGGCCGCCATGACCGATTCGTCGGCATGGTTGCTGCAGAACAAGATCAACGCCCTCCAGCGAGGCGCCTTGTTGCACGAGTTGTACGGGCCGCCGCCCAACCTCGGCCTGAACATGATGCGCCTGACCATCGGCGCCTCGGATTTTTCGCTGGACCTCTACACGCTGGACGATCTGCCGTCGGGCCAGACCGATCCTGACCTCACGCACTTCAATGTCGCGCCGAATACCGAGTATTTGATCCCCTCCGTGCAGGAAGTGCTGGCCATCAATCCGGACCTGCGCATCATCGCCTCCTCATGGACAGCGCCTGGCTGGATGAAGTCCAGCCAAGTCCTGGTGGGTGGCGAGCTGATGGAAGAGTACGAAAGCGCGTACGCGGATTACCTGGTCAAGTACATCGACGCCTACCGCGGTTATGGCATTCCCATATTCGCATTGACCTTGCAAAACGAGCCCGCCTTCTCGCCACTCACTTATCCCGGCATGTTGATGCCGGCAGCCACGCGCGCACGCGTTATCTCGAAGTACCTTGGTCCGAAGCTGGCGAGCCGCAAATCGACCACCCGCATCCTGGATTGGGACCACAACTGGAACCATCCGGAAGAGCCGCTGGCGGTACTGGGCGACCCCGATGCCGCGCGTTATGTCGATGGCGTGGCCTGGCATTGCTACGCTGGCGCGCCTCATGCGCAGGGTGATGTCCACCGCGCGTTTCCGCAGAAAGATGTCTACATGACCGAATGTTCCGGCGGCGACTGGGCATCGGCAGCCAACGGTGAACTGAT
>Ga0307510_10000539_pt1 | contig 37823 bp, 53 predicted proteins | sample 12_EM_MG_FD_207224 | JGI IMG/M metagenome (GOLD analysis project Ga0307510, IMG submission 207224) | Populus trichocarpa ectomycorrhiza microbial communities from riparian zone in the Pacific Northwest, United States - 12_EM | ecosystem: Host-associated > Plants > Roots > Unclassified | place...
GAACCAAGCCTTCTTCAATCCTGAACCATTTACGGATCGTAGCAATGATGGCGCGACACCTTCCATCGTTCTGGATCCGGGACCCCGAGATGTTATTGGTCATACTCATGAACGATTCTAGTACCACGGATAAGGATCTACTAGAGAGCTCCGGACCCTTATGGGGTCAGGTCCGCCTAGGTCAACTCGTGATTTTGGTAGAACTTGTCGCTCACCTCCAAGCCACAAGGCCAGATAAGGATGCCCGAGGGGTGAGATCCGTGTGATCTGAAATTTCCTAGGGCTAAGCTCTATGTCCAGTCCTCTAGCTCTGCCTTTCTTGCTCAGGCAAAGTTTTTCTTCGAATTGGAGTATCGCCTTGGTGCATTCATAGATAGGAAGGTGCCGTGTGTCCCCCATCTAGGCTTATTCGTTGACTGACATTTCTCTAAGGAACGCATGCTCCTTATACCAGTGCCCCAGAGGATTTTATTAGTTATCCTGCTTCTTGGAATTCGACTCCTTTTACGCTCCTTGAAGTCGTATGGCCATTTCCTGCGGTGTCCCAATTCTTGATCGCTGACCCCCGCGGCAGGGCTCAATGGTTGTCTCGTGTCATTTCCTGGACCCTCACCTCCGAAGTAGACATCCAAGTCGCGCAGAACGATACAACATCAATTCTCGAAAAACTTAACGAGATTTATAGTGCTCTTCAACGATGGTCACATGTTCCCCAGAAGGCAAGGTCTCACCCCTTGTTACTTGCTTTGCACACTGACTTTGCACAGCGCAAAAGCACCAATTTGTTGTCACCTTCGGGATCAGTTGATAGCACATCCTTAGCACCTGGCACTCCTACAGAGACGACCCCTCCCCTCCTGGGTTTCTTTACCCGAGAGCGACAACTAAAGGAGTTCTCCAAAGGTCTGAAAACCAATTCACTCCGTCTCCTCGTCGCAGTCTCTGGTCTGTTATCGAGAGAGGACCACGAGAGTCTTTGCGCATTTCTTTGGCAAGACTGCCTAATCCAAGCATCATGCGAAATTCAAACCTTGGTGGGTTCATTTTCTATTGGCATTTGAGGCATCAATCTTCGATTGATCATCGCCGCACAGGCCACCTTCATGATTATGCAGTGCGCAGAGAATGCCCCAACAGCCATTCAAGATCTAATTAGGACAGACATTAGAAGGTCTGGCTTTATGACGTTGCTCTTATGCGAATAGTTGATCTGACTATTGCATACAGCCCGCAGGCTTCCCGTCGTCTCCTAGCAGGGCGTCGCTTGAGTCTAATGTCGGGGTGGCGTTTTCAAATGCTGTCACAGGACTTCATTCTTGACAAGAGCCACCGGAGACCCTTCAAGCTTGCCCGGGTCCCTGTATCATTCCTGCCAACGGACGCTGGCTCTAGCTCTTTCGTCTTCAGGGAGGATCTAGAAAGAGCGAACTCCTCTAGTGGACAGGTTCTCCCACTGGAACTTCGAAGACGGCTCGCGGACATAGGTTGGACTGAAGATGAAAGCCCAATGGACCAGAAACAGGAATGGATCATGACACCGTTCTCCTTAATTTCTGCGCAGCAACTAGATAAAGTGGAGGCTAGTCTACCTACGACGATGGTAGCTCGATCTTCTCAACCTGGCGGGCTTGAAAATTCCCCATCGCCTGCGGCAGAACCTACGTCATCAACTCTGGGTGTCAAACGTCGGCCAATCTTTGTGCCTCCTCTAGTAGCGATACTGCCTGACCTCGCCTCCCTCGTGTATGACGGTGATTATGGTGTCGTCAACGCTGCTCGCGTCGCGATCATGGATTGGATGAGACATGATCCGGCTCTGATCACCAGACCCGCCCTCGACGCCTTATCGGCAGGAGAGGCTTCCCTCCACTCAGCTTTTTCTGTTCTCAGAAGCTACCTTTACACACAGAGTACACTTCCCCCTCCCATGACACACCATATGTTCAATCACTTGGCTGGTTTCCTCAAGTTCTCTGCCAGGGAAAGCGAGGGTAAGGATACATTCACGGGATTTGCCTACACCGTCCCGCTACTGTCAAAACTCGTCGCCCAAGTCAGTGATATGTCCCTACGAGAACTCCGGCGTGCGAAGATAGATGCCTTCTTAATTCCATCCGGGTCTCTCTGGTTCTCTTCTCCCAGTTACGCGGGGTCCATGTTTCCTCGTTCACTAAGCGATGTCACAAGCACTCCGGACAAGGACGCTGTGCACCAGCTAGGCAAAGTCGTCCTTATCCGGCTTGCCCAGAACTTGCTATTTACAAACATGTTGAAACGCGATCGCCAGGAAGTCCAAGCATTCCGGAAAAATATGCCTCGTCTGGTCCTACCAATCTCAGCCACCACCGTTGCTCTGTCTACGGAGCCTCGTTCTTTCCTGCCAAACAAAGAAGGAACTCCTTCATTCGCAGCTGGTTCTGACGCTGATATCGCTGGCCTTTCCCTTTTACTCTGCAGGAGTCACGTCCTCTTGGTAACAGAGATCTTTCGTTCCCTACCCAGACACCTCAATGATAGGAGCGAACTCGCCGTTCTTATTGACGGCCTGAACCAGATATTGTTTATCCATGGCAAGGACATCGGAATTGTCGCACACGTCCTCATCGGTGAGTTAATGCACATTTTTTAGCGCTGCCACACTCACTCCATACTAGCATTAATGACGGCCAGCGCACGCTTCCACCGGTTATTCACCTCTGGCGGTGGCTACACCCTTTTTATTCCCGCACTTTTCAAGGTCTACGCCGAGGCCGAGTCCAACGAGGGTGTGAGACTCGCTATAGAGTACGGTATAAATCGGTTCTACGCGGTCCATCAAGAGGCATTTGTCTTCCAAGCACTCAATATGCTTTCGCATGTTGTCATGCTGCCTGAAGTAGATGGGCCTTGGATAGCCAAGCAAATCTTTTTACTCCTCTCCACACTAAAAGACGATACCCCCGTATACGCCGCCGACATCGCCGGGATCCATGGTTCTAATAAGACCCAGGAACAGGAGGCACTGATGCTTCGCACAGCGGAGGAAAGACCACAGGCATTGCTCACCCTACTGCGGAAAAACAGTGGGTCTCAAGGCGAGGAAAAAGTTGGCCTTGCTATTCCTGATCAATATGACGGCGGCCACCTTTCTCTGGATAATTTTGTCCGGCTTCTCCTCACTGTCATTGGTCATGACCCTACGATCCGGCGAGCGGAGCAGTTCCTCCGGTTGTTACGACTTATGGCGCCATATTTCTATGATGCATCGCCTACATCTCGGGGCGTGCTTCAGGAAGGCATCAACGCGCTGAGCATCATATTTATCACGCGTAGCGCTGGAAAGACCAAGGCCACTGAAAACTCGCAGATTCGCGTCGAGGAGTCGAATCACTCATTCTCACAAGCCGCTGGCGCGAGCATCAATGCTTTTGAGTCAGCGAAAAGTCCGAGTAACTTCATGGAGATGAAGTACGACTATCTTTTATTGGTCGTGGAGTTTTCAAACTGTGGTGGACCTTTTGTGTCAGGGGCATTGGGACGCATTCTGGAACTTGTTAAGATGATGTTGAGGGACTCTGATCCTGTTGGAAGCGAACGAATGGCTTCATTCCTCGGCTCGTTTGCCCATAATATCCTCATACGGAACTCGTCCGACCTGCAACCGAAGCAGCTTCTTACCTTCCTCAAAGAAGTGGGCCCTATTTTCAAGACACATGCCGGGGCTGCCGATTTCTCCAAGTTGCTGGAAGTCGTGCTTCACCTAGTGGAGAACCCGGTCTATGCCAACCAGCCTGCGTTCTCGCATGTAGTGTTCAATCACTACTGCGCGGCCGGATTGGGTGTTTTCGAACGTCTAGCAGCGGATGGATTTGCGTTTACCTCTCCCCTCCGTCCTGTACTTGTCAGGCTGCTGTGTCGCGCGATTCTCTTGACAGGGACTGACGTCGTGAACCTGATCGAGCAGCGACCCATCACATTCGAGTTCGTTGCGGGCATTTTGTACCCGATGGCTTTGAATCTACCATCGGCAGCGGAAATCGCGAGCGACACTCGTTGGATGGAGGCCTGGAGGCGAGCAGCAATCAGACGCGCGTGGGTTTGCCTCGTTCAGTTGGCCATGCAAGCCTGCCAGAGACAAGGTCCTTCAAGCACGAGCGACAGGTCCGAAAAGTCTTCTCAACCTGAGCGTAGGCGATCACAGGAAAAGAAGAGGAATGCTGTGAAGAATTACCCTGCCGCAACTCTATCAGTGGCCCTTCAGACCCTCAAAATAATCGTAGTGAAGGCGGAGGAGGAACTATCAGTCAGTCTGCCGAGCGTTTGGGTACAAATGGGGCTGCTTCTCAAGAACGTGCTGTCCACTGGAAATGCCAGGTTCGCGACGTCAGAGCAAGGTATTTCGGTGCCGTCGTCTCCCGTGCAAGCATCAATGGGTCTGAAGCCACGGACATCCGAAGATTCCGACATGTTGATACCCTTATCACCCCACGCCCCCTCATCCCGTTTCCACTCTCCCCTGCCTCAAACGTATCCCCAGCCATCCGTGACTGACTATTTACTCTGGTCAATACTGGAATTTGTTTGCCGTCGTCGATCGCCCCTCATGCTACAAATGCGATTGTTTTTGCAAGAGGCGACGGCCACCCTCGAGGAAGAGCTCTATCACCAACAAGCTCCCGCGGTTCGAAGGAAGCGGGCTTCCTACATGTCCGTGTTCGCCAAAACGCCCCAAAGATCGGGTCGCTTGTCAAAGTCACCATCTCCCGAAGCCTCGCCCTTCCTCTCGCCGCTTCGGACATACCACGGTGACGTCCTGACCCCGCCAAAACCGGAACGCAAGCCCGGCTACGCGAGAAGTCCGACCACCCCCGGGGGCACAGAGGTGTTAGAACCTAGGATCGTACACCTAGGGCCCGTGCAAAATTTCGAATTGTTCCGCCAATCGCCCACGCCTGGACTCGGAGAGGGTGGGGCGAAGTCGCGTTGGTGGCTGATGGATAATTCCACAACAATAAGATCGGCAAAGCTCGTGCTTGCCACATATCGGCGGGTCTGCACCGTGCAGCGTATTATGGGATACACAGAATTGATCCCTGTACCCGATGGCGTCCAAGAGAGCATAGACGATGTGAGGGTTTGGTCAAGGGGCGCGGCATTGAGTGAGATCGAGGGTGAAACCGCAGATTTGATGGAGGAGTTCTGGTTTCAGGACGAGTAATGCCATCTCAGGTCATAAAGTGCGGTTACACGACCCCAATCTTTATTCTTATTCGCGAACAGTATGACTGACTTTCTTCATTTATTCATGCTACATCCAGGGCTACAGTGAAGGCCGTTCTACGGAGGCAAAATGCGTTATAAGCGTCCTGATAACTGAATACAATCCCGGAATCGATATAAAAGCGGTGAGGTCCAAGTAAGCTGCCTAGAAGATTCCACCGAAGACCAGAGGCATAGCAGCCACGAGTAACCAAGGCATGTCAAAAGAGACGCCAAGTCCGGGAGTTCCGTTGAGAAGGATAGACTGGTTGGAGAATGCAATACTGGGTGTCAGAGCGGAGGAGTTAGATCCATAGACATAAGAAGTAACGTTCGCGCCAGGTGGTATAGGATCGGAGCAGTGTACATCGACAGATTTGACGAGTGCGTAAAAGTGGCCTAGGTGCAGTTTGAGAAGCCAAATTGTTACAGGACCACCTTGGGTTCACCTGCAGCAACGTAGTCGGGGTCCTGCCAATTAATCATGCCACCAGCCCATTCGATCGTGCCTGGGGGAGATGTAGTATTGATGCCTGCTGGCCAGAGACTACAAAGGCAATGTTAAGATAATAATGAATGGTATGGCGCTGGAAGTCCACCTGATTTGGATGGACGAAGGGGTTGTTGGATAATGAGCAACCCCATCAGCATCAATGGTGTCGACTTTATTGACAGTGCGGACAACCCTATCATCAACGCGAAAGGTCAAGTTATCGAGCTGCCAATCAATCTAATCAACTGATCAGTATTATACCAGTGCACTCGGATTATTGACAGCCAGATCTTCGTACGGTGAAGGCATGGTAGTTGGAATATGTGTCAGATATTCCCGGTGACTTCACCTTGAGTCTTATTGGCTGGTAGGACGTGAGTCTCATATAGGTACGGATTATCAGCGATGGATGCTAAACTTACGAATGTTTCCCTGCCAGAAAAAGTTGGTCTGACCGTTGGTTGTGTTAGCACCAGGGAATTCCCAATCAATCTCATCTTTGATGTTACTCATGGTAATGAAGGCCGTGACAACACCGCCCCATCGACCCGTCTTCACTGATGGACAAAAAATGCGGTGCATGAGATTCAAAGAGCACAAGTGCGAAAGACCCTCGCACGTGTTGCGGTAATTTTTCCGTAGTGGACGTAACGCGTGGAAGATATGCGTGTGCCGCCATTGTTCTGAGTGAGGATAAGGGCGAGTTCGCCACCACTTGAGTTGGTATTGAAGATAGTTCCTTCATTCAGAACCCAGTCTATAAGACGATTCAACAAAGTGAGCCCGACACGTGAGATAATGACTCGCCATATGCACTGACGTTGCCATTGAACGAGCTGGCTTTGGGATAGATGCGGGAGTTGTCAGAGAAGGTATACTGAGTAGAACGTCAGACGCTAGAAAAAAAAACATGTTTCCAGAACACTGACTGTGGCAGACTGACAGACAGGGTTAGGCCTACAAGACGCCAAGGTGTTGGACGTAAGCGGGTTACAACCCTCCAGGCAAAACTATAAGTCGTGAGGCGAAGCCACATGGGACAGCGCCGCCACAGAAGCCGAAGGGACCTTCCCATTGTTAATCCGGAGTGAATAGTGTGTATTGGATCCAAGAGCTCACTGCAGCAAGGAGCTGATGCGGGACAATGATTGGTGAGGTCGCTGGAAGAGATGTCAAGCGCGGCCTGGAAATTGGCAGTTCGTGGATGCTCACCATATCCCAATTTGAGCGCTAATCGCAATGATAACCGCGGGAAGGGGCACAATAAACAGTAGAAAGTGAGCCATCGAGGGATTTTACTGTAAAATAAAGTTCCAAGAGGAATACCGTAAATTTGGAAGTGAGCAAAACCCAAGACAAAGCCTGAAGCCTGGCAGTGAAGTCTCCCAATTTGCTGAATGAATTACCTTTTTTGGTTCTTCGATTATGACAAATACACCACAACAACGCGTCAATTCAATCCATACGCGCGTGGTGGGCGCGTCCATCGGCTAAAGTTAGACGGCGACCATCCATAACCCAACTGGCTAGGTCTTCCACCTCATATGCCTTCTGCAAAATCGAAACTTCAGGAGCAGAAGGACCAAAAGAAGCAGAAAAGCCTTCTCGGATGGCTTTCCAAGTCTGCTGCCACTGCCACGAAGGTTGCCAATTCAAGCTCAGCCGCAAATGCTCCCTTTGCTGGCACGTCGTCCCCGAGTGGGCGTGATTCGATCTTTGAAACGCCCTCGACCAAAAAACGAACCACTCTCGGCATCGACCCGCCCGCAGTTGGGAGTGCTACCTTTACTAAATCTTCTGATGGTGGAAGGAGCATCGATGAAACGCCACCGACCAGTGATCCTATCGATGTGGACATTTCCTCTGATGAGGATCTGCCAGGCCGCGGCATAAAATCTGTGTGTGATACTCATATATGCGCTTCTACTCCAGTGGTGACGACCTTACGTGTAGCAGGCTCGCACAAAACGGAAGATCACTATCGAAGATTCAGATGAAGAAGGATGTAGCAATGCTGCTGCTACACATACGGGATTATCTGCATATAGGTCTTCCCGAGGACCCGGTAGGGTGGACACCTCCCCACATTACAGGACTCTTGATTGATTGGCGCCCATGACCTCAGGAACGGCGAAGAAGGCTCGCGTGACCCCCTCGGATGATGATGCTTTCATACAAAGTGATGACGATGTCACGCCTTCGGCTTTTTCTCAGTCTTTGAGGAGGTTTCAGAAGTCGCCAAAGAAAAAAGGTAGGCTTAATAATTATTATCTCCGCATATATGGTTGCATAACTCTTCGAATCATAGCCCGTCTTACAAGACTCTCAGACGATGACTATGATGACGATTTCATTGTCCCCGATGACAGCGAGGATGACGTTGCGTCGCGTTCTTCTCGAGCTTCCAAGCGCTCTTCCCACCGATCTCTTTCGAGCGGTTATGACGATGAGGCAAGTACACAAACTACCAAAGCCAAGAGCACTGTGGGGGCAATTGGCAGGCCATCGCTCAAAAAGACTCTTGGAGCTGGTGGCTCAGCGAATGCCTCTACCACCAATTTCCTCACAGCAGCAGAACAGAGAGCGCAAGCGACGAAGGACGGGAAAAAGGCCCAAGATGATCCTTTTTCCTTTTTGCTCGATGTCAGAGATGTATGGGACATTCTAGTTAGCTCTTGGTAATGTCCCCTCATCCTTCTATAGAAAGACGGCGTCCGACCAGGAGAACCCGGTTATGACCCACGGACATTATATATTCCTAAGAAGGCTTGGAATAGCTTTAGCCCTTTCGAGAAACAGGTGCGTGAGGCGTACTTTTGACATCCCTACACATGATTGAACACCCAATTACAGTTCTGGGAAATTAAGCAAAATCACTTCGATACGGTTGCGTGTCATAAATGCCTTGATCAGTCCTTAAACTAACTTGATGAGTAGATTTTGTTTTTCCAGAAGGGGTAAGCCGCTGCTACTTTACCATCCTATGTCAGAAAATGAACAAGACGCATCCTGCCCACAGCAAATTTCTCGAAGTATGGCCACGTCTTCTTTGGACTTCCTGTGATCCATGACTAATACATTGGTAACTCAGCTGTACGAAGAAGATGCCCGCATAGGGCATCGCGAGTTCGACCTTAAACTGACACAACGTGTAAAGATGTCCATGGTGAGTCCTTCCTGGCGTTGTCCTCGGAAGTTTTACTCAATCCGCATCAGGTTGGTGTACCGGAGATGGCTTTCAACTTCTGGGCAGCGTCAGTGTGACCCTCTGATGTATCTGTGTCAGAACTTGACTAACGTCTGCTCGTAGAAAATTCCTAGCAAAAGGTACTATACTCTAGCACATTTGAGTTGCAGTTGGGAAAGCCAACGATGATATGTTTGCACTAGGTTATAAAGTCGGTCGTGTGGATCAAGCCGAAACGGCCCTTGGAGCAGAGATGCGTGTTGCCGCAAACAAGTCCAGAGGGAAGGCAGGTGATGACAAGCAAAAGGAGAAGATCGTACGCAGGTTCGTGGTCATTTCTTGGACAAGGTGACTCCTGTCTGATAAGGCACACAGGGAACTCAATAAAGTCTACACTAACGGGACTCTGGTTGATGATGACCTCCTTATCGACGATCAGGCCGGTCACTGTCTCTCCATTCGCGAAGATGAGGAAGGTGGAGAATATGGGAGCTTTGGGATCTGTGTACTTGACAGCGCAACTAGCGAGTTCAACCTGAGTGCCTTCGATGACGACGTATGTCGAACAAAGCTCGAGACGCTCCTCCGACAGTTGAGACCCAAGGAAATCGTATTCACTAAGGTGCGATATGACTTTATTTGTCGTCTTGCTAGGCTTATGCTCTTCGTCGATATCGACATAGGGTAATTTGTCAGTTGCCACAACGCGCCTACTGAAGGTCATCCTTCCGGGAACCTGCCTCTGGACAAGCCTCCGTGACGTGGAGGGCTTCGGCTACGACAAAGCGCTCAGCGAGTTAAAGGGACTTTACGCTGCTAGTAGCGAGGACACCATAGACGACGATGGCTATGATGGTTTTCCGTCGGCTATTCGTGATATGCTTGGATGCAAGAATGCAATTGAAGCGCTCGGTTCCATGATGTGGTACGCTGTCGTTATCGTTCTGGTCCAAATGCAGCTGGACTAAGCGAATTTCAAGGTACCTTCGGCAGCTGAACATCGACAAAGACATTCTGACAATGAAAAATTTCAATGTATATGATCCGATGAAAAAAGGACAGGGTCTTGTTCTTGATGGACAGAGCCTAGCGCACGTTGAGGTGCTACTTAATAGCGAAGGAACTGAGGAAGGCTCTCTGTTGCAACTCTTGAGCTGTTGCGTGACCCCCTTTGGTCAGTTTACTCTGCCTCGTCTCCGTCGCTTTCTAAACCCCATGCTTCAGGAAAGCGGTTGTTCCGTATCTGGTTGTGCATGCCTTTGCGCAGTGTCTCCGATATCAATGCCCGGTAAAACCACTAGCATTCAGTGCCGTCGTTCGTCGAACTGAATGGATTTGTCAGGCTCGATGCTGTGGAGGATCTCATGAGCTATCCTACCTTTGAGACGGAATTTATGGAGATCGCCAAAGGTCTTCCAGACCTGGAACGTATTGTTTCTCGCATTCATGCGAAGAACTGCAAAGTCAAGGATTTCCTGAAAGTCCTTAAGGTGATGTTGCCTATGATCGTTGGTTTCTCTACTCAACCTTTCGACAGTCTTTCAAAGTGTTGAGCAAGGGCCTATCCAAGTTGGCAGATGCTTCTGAGGCTTTTGAGTCGAAGACAATTCTCGGCCTCCTACGTTCCGCTCCAGACCTTCTTCCGCATGTCAAGAATGTTGAAATGAGGTTCGAGAAACCAGAGAAAGGTCTGTCTACACCACATTTTGTTAAGTATGGGCCTCTATAACAGTATCGTAACAGACAATGATGACCTCTTGCCCGTGGAGGGTAAGGACGAAGCGTATGATGAGATTGCGGAAGAGATTCGTGGACTTGAGAAAGAACTGGATAAGATGCTCAAGAAACTGGAGAGACAGGCCGGGTAGGTGTTGTCTTCCTTGTTCACCCACTTGTTTCTTACCACCACGCGGTAATCACAGATCCTCTTTACAATATTGGCATAGCGCGCAAGGGAATAAGGCAAGTACTATCCGGTGCTCTGGTTCAGATTTTTGCTGAACTACCACCGTAGGACATTTATCTGGTTCAAGTTAGTTCCAATCACCGAGACATTCCGAACGATTGGATCAAAAGTGGCGGAACGAAGGTTTGTCGGAAGCTATCCAGTTCTTTCCCAGCTCTGATATCTTAAAGGCATTCTCCCGCTGGACCGTCCCCTCCTTAGCGGGCACGGTCCGACAACTCAAGGAAGCCCGTGAGAGGCGCAATGCCAGTATTAAAGACTTCAAATTTCGTCTGTTTGCCGAGTTCGACAAAGACCGCAGCGTCTGGCTGCGCACCATTCGGGTTATGGCAGAACTTGATTGCCTTTTCAGTCTTGCCAAATCCTCCAATGCTCTCGGCGAACCAGCTTGCCGTCCCCAATTCATCGAAGGTGATGTAGCGTGGCTTGACTTCGAGGAGCTACGTCATCCTGCGATGGCACTAAGAACGAAGAGCGACTTTATTCCAAACAATGTAAAGTTGGGCGGAGAGGTGGGGAGGATCGCACTGTTGACAGGTTTGTATTACCTCGACTCATGCACCTCTCCAACTAACACGAAGCTAACCTAACCCGCTCGCACAGGGCCAAACATGGGGTAAATAATTTGGCTTCCCTGATGCCACATGACGACTGATAGTAATATGTTGCAGAGGAAAGTCCACTGTAAGCACAAAATTTTCCCAGCTGGCTCCTGTGCTCATCCTCGATAGGTGATGCGCATGACCGCGGCGGGAATTGTAAGTTTCCTCCGTCCAACATCGGTACGATTTATAATTGTGTAACCCCCCACAAGATCATGGCACAGATGGGCATGTTTGTGCCTGCCCGGAGTGCCAGGTATGTATTTCAGAATGACAAACAAGCCTACCTACCTGACTCGCACTTCAGGCTATGTCCTGTGGACGCTATTCTCACTCGCATGGGTGCTTATGACAACATGTTCTCAAATGCGAGCACGTTCAAGGTCGAACTCGACGAATGGTAATGGCCATTTCTGCGTCGAGCAATCCACGCTGACCTTCTACAGCTGTAAGATTATGCGGGATGCAACACCGAAATCGTTTGTGATCCTTGATGGTGAGTTAGATTGACATCTACACCACGCGTTGACATAACAAACGACTTTTGGAAGAGCTCGGCAGAGGTACTTCAACCTATGTGAGTCTTGCCATTTGGCCACTCGACGCTTTATTAATGCTATCGCTTCGCAGGATGGAATGGCAATCGCTGGGGTGAAGCACAACTTTAATTTCTTGCTCTGTTCCATTCCAATGGTAGTTTTCTATCACAGGCTGTCTTGCACCAATTGGCCACACACACACTGGCTCTGGCTTTTTTTGCCACCCACTATGGGTCCCTGACAGACGATTATGCCTACCACCCAAATATCCGGAACATGCATATGAAGACACTGGTCGACGACGAAAAGCGGGAGGTACAGGTCCCACGATTCCACAATGTACTACCTCATTCTGAAACTTTTCTATAGGTCGTATTTCTGTACAAACTTATTGACGGCATTGCGACATCCTCTTTCGGAACACATGTGGCAAATCTTGCTGGGGTACCAATGGATGTTGTCGAGCGCGCAGAAGTCATCTCGAAGGACTTTGCAAGCAAGTTCAAAGCAAAGCTTGAAGGCAAACGGAAACAATCCGCGTCTTCTAGGCTGCCGATCGACATTCAGGCCGACTTTGCGTACCTATGCACGCTTGCAGCGGGGAAGTATGAGCTAGACTCGGACGTGGTGAGACGACGGGAGGTGCTGAGAGGATTGAAGGCTTGTATCGGACGGCAGGTAGAATAGAGTATTGAGTGTCACGGTGGGTGTGGATGAGTGTTACATAATCATAATTTGATCATTGATGATGCGTGTGTGGATTTCTTGCCTGATCGACCAGACGAACTCTCTTGTCCGTCGTTGTACAGCATTCACCTTGTCCTCTTTCTCATTTTCCCTCTTCTTTTATCTCTGATTCATTCATCACCACTAACCTCTACCTCCCCTTTCAATACTTTCATCCCGAACCATGACATCGCACTACAACCCCCCGCCCGATGATCCCTACGAATCTTCCGAACCCCAACCTCACCCCTACTTGCATGAACCTCTCCTTTACATCTCCGGCCTCCCCCAGTATGTAACCGATGAGAACTTGGCCCTCGCATTTACCACTTGCGCACCTTTTCGCCCCCGCATACCGCGCGATGGTACGACGAAACAGCTTTCGGGCACCATCGAGTTCAAGACCCTTGACAAAGGTATGCCTCCTTAAGATCGCTACTTCTCCCATATTGGTGTTGCCTGACGCGCGTCTCAACGCGTGTTTTTCAGCCGAAAGAGCGCTTGCCACGCTTCACGGGCGCCCGATCCCGAGTGTATCCCCAGCCGTCCTTCTCGTGCTCTCGCCATACCCCCCAACTACTCCCCCAACTCCTCTTCCACCCCCGAGCGCGTCTCCGCGTCTCGTAAAGCACCTTCCGTCGAGTTACACTGATTCTCAACTCTATGATCTCTTCCGTCCGTATGGCGCGCTTGCTTCGGCGCACACCCAGGCTGGCTTCGGTAAGGACACGGGTGTAGTAGAATTTTGGAGAGAGGAGGATGCGCGAGGCGCGGAAGAAGCTCTGCATTGCGCCGATGTTGAAGGACAGAACATCGCCGTGCAATTGTATCAGCATCGTCGGGCGAGTGGTGTCATCTCAGAATTCAGTCCTAGCGCTCCTCCCTTCGTTCCATCCGGGTCAGCCTATCCCGCACCTTACCCCACTCAAGTGAGTTTCCTTCAAGATGACTTGGTGGTCTCATCTTTATTCCATCAGTACTCCCCCCCGAGAGCGAGCCCATACCATGCCCGCTCACCCCTACCATTTATCCATGGCCCAGGTCAACAAGTTCAACTTGCACCCCTTCATGGCCCTGGCGCCAACAGCCACAGTGGCCTAATCGATCCTTGTAACTTGTTCTGCAAAGTACGCTTCCCGTAGCTTCCTTTTGTATCATTGCTGAAGCGTTTTCATTAGAACCTCGATCCTTCGATCGATTCAAACGGACTTTTCACACACTTTCGCAAGGTGAGCTCAGATATACTCCTGTGTGCAAGTCGTGCTCATCGTTCCGCAGTTTGGTCAAATCGTTAGGTATGTTGGAATTTGGGTACCGTGTTGATCTCCTCACTCAGTTTTCTCAAGTGCTCGTGTTATGCGCAATGAAGTCGGTGACAGCCGTGGCTTTGGCTTTGTATCGTTCCAAACGCCAGATCAAGGTCCGGTAGCCTCTACTTTTCTTTTCAGCATATAATGCTGAAACGCAGCGAACCAGCTAATGCTGCGCTGAGTGCCATGAACGGCGTTCTCTTGGGCTCGAAGCAACTTGTCGTCCGTTTGCACGAACCAAAACAGCTACGCCAGGAAAAACTCGCCGCGCGATTCGCCGGCCACAATGGCCATCCCCGTAGCGCCAGCGGTGCCACGAGCCCGACCCTCAGCGAAGGTGGAGAAAGCTACGCCGGGTGGCCAAGCCCAGGTGCCAAGTCCGCGATCCTGGGTTCCCCTGTGGCCCACAATGAACGCTTGGAACGACCCCGGAGAGGCTCTGGCAGTTATTATAACGTGATCACCAACTTTGTTCACGTTCACCGCATTCTGACTCTTGACAACAGGCGGCACTTGCAGGGACGCTGAACTTACCTATGCGCTACGACGACCTATCTGCACTTTCTCCCGTAGTTCGCAAGGAAGTCCTTACAGGCGAGCTCAGCCGACGCCTCAAGTCCATGCCCACCATACATTCAGCAGAAGTTGACGCAATCGTCGAGTCACTCGTCGGGTTATCTCTTAGCGACGTTGTGTCTGCGATCCAGGACCCTACCAGGCTAGATGACCAGATCCAGCGTGCGCGTAATACCCTAGTTATAGCCTCCTCTGCCGTAACACCCCCGGAGAAGACACCGTCACCCGCGAACTCGCAGGACTCACGTTTACTTGATCCGAATGCACTGAATGCAACCGCCTCCGCACCAGAACATCCCTCGACACCGATCTCTGTGGCTGCCTCTCTTTCGACTCCACCACGTACCTCATCACCCTCGGGTTCCGTTGCTCCGGCCACCGCCGCCTCTGAGCGAGAGCGCATCTTGGCCGCAGTGTCCCGCTTAGAACCTGCGCGTGCCGTCGATCTGACTGATCTGCTCATGAGCCTTCCGAAGCGTGAGCGCGCAATGTGCCTATTTAATGTCGAGGTGCTGCGTGCCAAGTTGGTCGATGCGAAGGCAGTTCTAGATAGCGACGACGCGGAGAATGGGCCTACCATCAACACTACTCCTCAAGTGACCTCGGAGCCCGTCACACCGCAGAATAAGCGTACCGTTCCGGTGTCGCAGGAAAGCAGTCCACGAACTCCCGATCTCTCATCACGTGGCGCATCGGCAGCCGCCTCACCCACTCCCGCGACGCCTGGCACATCACATACTGTCACATCCCTTGCCCGATTGCCCGCGACGGAGATTATCAAGATCGCAAACTCGCCGTCAACAACAGGTTTGCCACTGCCGAAAGCTGATCCATTGATCGTCGAGGCTACCGACAAATTTATTGATTCGTTATCGGACAAGCCGATTAACACGCAGAAGCAACAAGTCGGCGAGAAGCTGTAAGTGCATTCATTACACGGTTTTCCAAACAGGACTTAAAACCCTGCTTAGTCACCGTGTGATTAAGTCATTTGGCCTGAAGCAGGCGCCGAAGCTCACGATTGCACTTTTGGACGGTGAAGATCTTCGACCCCTCACCCACTTGATGAATAGCTATCCTTCAGTGCTGAAAGAAAAGGCTATCCTCTTACAAGCATCCTTATCTAAGTAGTCTCTCTACGTTCTCTTTTCCTCACACGGTTGTGTTGGCAGTCGGCAACAAGAATCCTTACGGTGCCGGCGCCACGAACCATCACTTCCTCTTGCTTCAAAATACCTTTTACTTCCGGAACAAATCTCTTACACATCACTACCTTACAATGACATCAACGGAGGCAGTTGTGCTGATACCTCATCTCATATAATCAGGCTCCGGGGCATGCGCGGCGACCATGAGATCAAATTGATGTTCGCTGTCGCGGCTGTCCCACTCGCCTTGGCCCTGCTTCCGGAGTTGGTTGGATTCCAGTGCATCTAGGATGGAAAGCTTGATCTATATTTTTTATAGCCATTACCCTGCATATTCACTGTCGTCAGACTTGTGTTGGCTTCTCTTTACGATACGCGCGCTCCTTACGGTTTTGATTGGTGTTCCTGACTGTTTTCCTTTGCCCCCAAAGAAATCATCTCATATTGCGGTCACATGATAGTCACGTGGTCTAGTTGGTCGCGTCGACGGATATTTCCGAAGGCGCGTTTGTCGTGGAATCGCGAAAGTAAAACGCTTGAACTCGGCCGCCGTCATCATGTCCTCAGAAACTGTTGATATCTTTCAAGACGAAGGACCCGTCGTCGTCGACGGGGATCTGATAGAGGCAGCCAAAGAGAACATTCAACCTCTGGCCTCTGGGCGCAGAGCGACGACGCTCTCCGCCGTCTTTTCTACTCCCCATGCGCAGCGCGAGTCTAAACTTGCGGCCACGAGGAACCGCCTACGAATCAATGTCGAAATCGCTCTCGAGGATGAGGATGACAATCCATTGGAAGCATATTGTCAACTCGTCTATTGGACTCTCGAGAACTACCCCCAAGGACATAGCGCCGAATCGGGACTGCTCGAGCTTCTCGAGGAAGCCACACGTGTTTTGAAGGACCACAGGGATGGTATTTGGAGGACAGATCTGCGATACCTCAAACTATGGGTGCTATACGCCAATTACGTGGAGAAGCCGACCGTGATATACCGATTCCTCTTGGCCAACGAGATCGGAACGTCCTTTGCATTGTTATATGAAGAGTTTGCCGCCACACTAGAGCGGAATGGGAGGTGAGCCCATTTTTTAATTCCCCTCTAGACCGCAGGCTGAATGCCACACAGGCGCGTGGACGCGGACGAAACCTATCTCCTCGGTATCAATCGCCAGGCATCCCCGATAGAACGACTGCAAACAAAATACCAGGAGTTTCAAAAGCGCATGATGCTTGCCACACCCCTAGAAGCTACGTCACCACTAGGACAGCCGCCGCCTGCGTCGACAGCAGCTACTCAGCGTAAGGTCCTAGGAGAATCGACTTCTACATCAAGACTACCTCGCTCGACGTCGACAACTGCATCTGCTCGTCCCCAGGAGGATGTCTTTGGCTCGGTGTCGGGTCAACCCCCGAGACCAAAACCAAACACGCGGATGCCGGTCTTCGTTGACCCCTCTGGAGCTTCTGCAGAAGAAGCGCTTGCAGCTGGAGATACGGGGGTGACTCCATGGAATGAGTTGGGCTCACGGAAAGAACGCGTAAAGGAAAACATGCCAGGAGTATCAAAACTAAATGGGACGACGCTGCGGCAGCCGGGGAGGCAACAGCGTGTCATATCTGCACCTGCGGCGTCGACCTCTAGGATTGCCGTTTTCAGGGATCCTGCGCCGAGTGAGGGGGATCTGATGCCTCCACCACTGGTGGGCCCTGGCGCCAAAGTAAGGGGCAAAGAAAGAGAGATTGTGCCAAAGACTCCTGCGCGTTCTGCAATCGTACCATTCAAGGACGAGGCGAAAGAGACACCATGTACGCCTCGATTCACACCATTTAAAGATGACGTCGTAAGTGTTTGCACGCTACGTCGAGATGAACTCAGTTCTCAAAGGGTGTCTCAGCCGAGTACGCCGTCTACGTCGTCTGGTGCTCAAGTTCCAGAGAGCGTCATGAAAGTGAAGACAATTGGGACGAGAGGACAACTCGCTTCTTCTGAAGCGGAAGCCCTTAGGAAAGATCCGTTCAAGAATTACCCAGACAAGCCGAGAGTAAAGGAGGATGACTGACGTCGGTGGCTTGACGTTTGTGGTAGTTTCTGATATTATGTACTGTACCTGAGCCGACTCGTTTTGTAATTGATATCGATCGCAATCTTCTTCCCAAATACAATGTCTTTCACAAGAGTCGCTCTGTATCCTGCCAATCCGACGACCGTCCGAGGGGAGTGCACTAAACTCAGTGCGAACAAAGAGACGATCGTATATACGAACGGCAAGACCGTGTTTGTGAGCCACCCCTCTTTCCATCTTTGCGACACCTCTCCAGTATAGTGATAGGAAACCTTTCTACACTCAGATACGCGACATCGCGGTTCGTGCTTCCTTCTCCGTGCATGTCATACTTCTTCTGATTGTCAGGGGGTAAATGCGTAAAAGAATCCCGGACTTGGGATAACGTACAGCGGACACGTTCAGAACACGACCGTCGCGCGTGTATCTCCCACGGGATACTATTGCGCTTCAGCTGACGCTTCTGGCACTGGTACGCTCTGCCGCCGCCGCCCCTTGCTTCTTCGTCTCGTAAAACTCGCCCTGAACCTGGGGCTGTTTCTCCCCAGTTCGCGTTTGGGACATCGTGGGCGAAGATCAAGCACTCAAAGGAGAGTTCAAAGTCATCTCTGGGAGGATGTGCGTGGCCTTTCGCGCTCTTCTCTTTTTATTTTTTTCTGCGTTGCTCATGACGCGTGCTGGGTTTTGTTTTCAGCAATGACCTGGAGTGGGACGGCGAAAGCAAGCGCATCATCGCCGTCGGCGATGGGAAAGAGAAGTGAGTGAGGCTTTTCGGCCGTGGCAACACGAGCATCTCTGCATGCAAGCAAGCTTCGCTGACAAACTTCCCATCTCTTGTACGAAACCAAAAAATCATAAAGATTTGGTCATGCGTTCATGTTCGACACTGGTTCTTCGACTGGGGAGATCATCGGACACTCCAAGGTGCGGTACACCCCTTCCTTCCTGGCCTGTGCTGCTGCTCGATCGGGTCACATTGAGGCCAATTACGTCCAACCACAGGTCATTAATGCCGTTGCGATCCGACGTCAACGGCCATTCCGCGCAGCGACAGCCAGCGACGATAATCTAATCGTCTTCCACCAAGGTAAGTGCTGTTACTTTGTACGTCCACGAACCAAGTTTCTCAATACAAAAAAAATCCCAGGGGCCCCCTATAGGTACGATAAGGCAAGGCACTCTTCTTCGGCCATCTCAACTTCCCAAATACCGTGCGATGCCATTCACTTTTTTTTCTCTCCAAGCAGACGATCAAGACACACACCAAGTTCGTGCAGGACGTCCGGTACGCGCCGAGTGGAGACCACTTTGCGAGCGTCGGATCGGACGGGAAGATCTTCCTGTACGAGGGGAAAGGGGGCGAGACTGTAGGTGAGTTCTCTGGAGGCCACGCAGGCACCACCGTGAGTCAGGCACCGCTTCGCCTTCCCATGACAGAACGCTAAGCCGCGTGTCTTGCCGGTCATACGTTATGTTAGTACGCGCTAAGCTGGAGCCCTGATAACAAGGCCATCTCGACTTGCTCTGCCGATACCACCGTAAAGCTGTGTACGTTTGATATGTCAAAAAAATGCGCTTGTTTCAGCATTGACGTTGTCGGGCCACAGGGGACGTGGAAACCCGCAAGGCGACTACGACGTATACCCTCGGAACTGGCCTTCAACACCAGCAAGTAGGAATTGTGTGGACTTTACCGGACACTATTGTGTCGCTGTCATTCTCAGGGTACCTGAACGTCTTCGACAGACGCAGCGGGGAGAAGCCCGTGAAGGTGTTGCACGTACGTGATGAAATAACACCAAAAGTTGAACAATCCCATCCCTATTATACGTTTCGGCATCTGTAGGGTCCCCAGAAGGCTGTCACTTCAGCAGTCTCGAACCCAGCAGGAGCCGAGACGTTTCTTGTCGGGTCTGCCGATGGCCGCGTGCTCTCCTATGGTTCTACGGGCGAAGCGACTCCAGTGACCGGCGAAGGACACACGAACCTCGTTTCCGGACTCGCATCTACGCCAGACGGGAGGGTCGTCACTGCTGGATACGACGACCGCGTTCGCGAGGTGGACGGAATCAGCTTCACGTACACATCTCCGCCTTCTTAATGTTCTGATGTGAACAAAAAGAAAAAAAAAAGAAAACGCTGACGAAACTCCACACGCTGTCCCACAGGTCATCTGTCTTTTCCACGGCCTCTCAGCCGAAGGCGCTGACAGCTACGAGCGACAACACGACATTCGTGGTGGGAACCGACGCGGTGGAAGCCGTGCGGAACAATCAAAAGGTTGCCGATTTTCGGCCAGGAGCGAACCCCACCGCTATCGCTGCGACGGGTTCTTTAGTTGCGATTGGGTTTGCAGTGCGCAGCACAATGCCAAAGTCCGCTCATGCCGGGATGTTTGCTCACCCTCCCCCGTCCCCCATCTTTTTTTTTTTTTTTTAGGATCAGAAAGTTCGGCTGTACGACTGGGATGGCAAGGCGCTCCAGGAGGTTGGCCTCTTGGATGCCAACAAGGGTCTCGTGAGCGCCCTCGCGTTCTCCCCTGATGGTCTGAAGCTCGCTGCTGGCGACGTGAGTTGAATTATCAAAAAAATTTGTTCCCGCGTTTACCTTATACTTTGTTACCCCCGCCTTGCGTGCACGTGTGCATGTTGGTTGACGTGTTCTCACCTGTCTCCAGTCTAGCGGGAAGGTTGTCCTGTACGACGTGCCCAAGCGCGAGTTGATCACCTCTCGCTGGTCCTTCCACAGCGCACGGGTGAACGCGCTCAGCTGGACCGCGGACTCGCAGCATTGCGCCTCTGGCGCGCTCGACACGCACATCTACGTCTGGAGCGTTCGGAAGCCGATGAAGAACATCGCGATCAAGAATGCCGTACCCGGAGGCGTCAACGCCGTGCTCTGGTTGTCCTCTCAGACCGAGGGCACCGGCACCAGCGGCAGCAGGTTGGCAGGGACTGGAGCGGACGCGGCTATCAAGGTGTGGGAAGTTGTGTTCCACGCCTGAGTAGAGTCAAGACGGCATGTTGGCCATGGATGGGTCGATGATGGGTCGAGACCCGTATTCTGTAAATTTTTGTTACTTGTCCATAGCAGGAGATATAAGAAGGAAAGAAACGTGCAAAATTCAAAGAGGGAAGGTGAACTCGGATGTGTGGGGAGGATTTGACGGATAGACCTACCGATCGGTTTACGCGACTAGGGACAGCGCGCCTCACTGAAGAAATGCCCACCCTCAAACCTGCTGCTGTGAGGTGTACTGCAGGTTTTGATCTGATGCGCGCTATGACGGCTGACACGGAACCCTGGTGACTGTATTCCGGAGCGGCGGAGCCTAATTGACAAATGAGGTATGCGGCAGTGTACAGCACTATCAGAGTACTGTAAATGCTAACATAACCGCAATGCAGCAAAGGCTCTCACTATCCCTTGTTCGCTCCTTGACTGACACCTTTTCAACTCCGTGATCGATCAACCCAATTTATATTTACGATCCCTTTGATCACGCTCTAGTTTCTTTCCCTCAAAATTCAGGTGCGGCCTCAAACCAATAACTTTAAATACTGCAATGAGGAATGCTGTCAATTTACATTGCATCATCAACATGCCCAGGGAGAAAAAATAGACGAGGACTCCATCCTAGTAGTTGCTAGAAGAAAATGCGAGCTGATAGATACAACGTTCTTAAATGCTGCCGGGGGAAACAAGAAGGAATACAATATTACACGACCTCCTTTGTCAAGACACTGCTACATTGAGAAGAATGCTTTTGCGAATATTTCCTGAATCAAAATAAATAAATATTAAAAACACAATTGCAAGTAACAGAAGCACGAATGAGAGTACAAACCTGGGACGTGGGTCGCCACGCAATGTGCCATCTGACCGGCCGGGACTCCCAAATGGCCCCTCAAGTTGGCTACCCCGATTACACACGTCTTCTAGCCGACTTGTGCGAAAACCGTCATTATCCACACTGCCGTCATGCCTCGGATCCTTGATACATGCGCTACCTTGCAGGTTTGACGGCTGGCCACTCGAGTGATCCTCCGGATGCTCGTTTGAGTTCTGGCCAACCCAACGGATACGAAGAGCACGTTGGGAATCCTTATCTGCTGGCCCCAACGAAGAATCACCTCCTGTAGGCAAGGCAGCTTCGGCCGATTGAGGAAATGATAAATGGATGCCGTGCGTTCGGATGTGACGCTTCGCGTTTGAACGCACCGTGAAAGATTTGGCACAGGACGGAACAGGGCACTTGTAGGCTGATAACGAAATGAATGTGTCAGCAGATTCGACGGGATGCGACATGACACGACGCACGTTTATCACCCGAGTGTGAATTCATGTGTGTACGAAGACCGCTCGGGCGGGGAAAGGATTTTTGACAAAGCGTGCAGGTGTGCATTTTGGATTTTCCTTTACGCTTTGGAACGTTCGTTTCCTCATGATGAGGCTTTTCGTCAGATAAAGAGTGAGGTCTTGGTCTCGAGGGCGAAAGGGACTGGAGTGAAAAGTGATAACTGTGCCCTTGGTATTCCTGTTCCTCGCTTGGGATCATGAGGTCGTGCAAAGAGAGCGGACAGGGGTCATCAGAAGGATCGACAGATTGGAGTGTGTCCAAGCGAAATGCGTGGACGGATGGAAGGGGAGGAGCAGGAAGGGACTTGGCATCGGGACTCGAAGGGGGTGAAGGGGAAGGGGAAGATTGCGGCGAACAAGTTGACGACGGAGGCGGGGGCGGTAACGAGGGAGGGTGAGGGTGAGGAGCGGAGGCGGGACCACTTGTGGGCGTAGTTGAAGGAGCCGAACCAGGAGCCGAAGAAATGGCAGCAGAAAGGGTATACGATGGAGAGGGGTAGATCGGGTCAAACATTGGAGACCGTGAGGGACGCTCATCTCTGGTGCTGTTGGGAGTGGGTATATGCTGCGCGGGAGACGAGAGACCGAGGGTTGGCTGAGAAACAACGGCGATCCTTCGGGTGAAAGAATCGTTGGAGTTAGAATAGGGTAGCATTGGGACCAGCCTCGAGTTAGAATTGCGATCGTCTTGCAAGGGTTGATAGGTGACGTTATGAAACGAACGACGGAGGGGATCCGACGGTGGGGAGGAGTGTTGCTGGAGCTCGGAGGGAGAGAGACCGGGGAGGTAGGGTGAGGGAAAGTCAGGCGCGTTTTGCCATGGATTATAGACATGAGAAGAGGAAGAGGATGATGAGGAAGAGGAAGAGGAAGAAGAAGGGTACGAGTCGGAAACGGTCAAGCCAAAGAGGTCATGATGATGGTGAAGACGATGACCGAAAGCGACGGGGTTGCGAATACCTGTCAAGTGAAGATGGTCGAGTGGGGAGTAGAACATGAAATGGAAAGAGGAAGAGGAAGAAATAAATGAGCGGATCCTCGGTGACGGACCCCAAGAGAGAAAGCCATTAGGAGTTTAAGTACGAGGAAAGGCGTGGACTCGGAGAGGCACAGAGACACCAAAGCCTTCAGCCTTTGGTCTTCATTCACTCGCTATCTTGAGTGAATCCAAACATACCAAAACAACTACGGGCGGATCCTTCTAAGAAACTTTCCTTTTTCGGAGGATATCCCGCGCGCCCGAACGCGATGAGCTCGGAATATTGCACAAGTGAGCTTCCAAGCCACCTATTCCTGGTCAATGGTCTCTTGCACGAGCTCGTAACCCTGTTCCCCTCCCCCCCTCCCCACTTTCTCAAACTTGCACAGTCAACCTTGGCCAAACACGTACCCCCTAGATTTATGACATCTCTTGTGTGATCTTTTTCTTTTCTGTCGTAGAGGGGAGGGTAAAAATAAAAATAAATGCAAAAAAGTGTGTGGAGTGCAGCAAAGAGCGGTGACAACCCTTGATACAAGAGAGAAGAACGTCATCGGCCATTCACGTGATTTTTGAGAGTCACGACACAGCCACAACGGCCTCTCGCCTCGCTCGCTCAGAGCTCTGTCCTGTCCTCCACTTCCCACCCTCTCATTCCCCTCCCAGAGGATGTCAAGACGCAACAGTCAGCTAACACGCCTCCTTCTCCCTTTTCTTCACTGACTTGTCCAGAACCTATTCATACCCATCATCGTCATGACTCCGTCCCTGGTAGGTTCAGTTCACAATCGTTCGTCCACCTGTCCGTTTCATCGTCAATACTTTATGCAGAGTTTGCAAACTTCTTCAGCGATGATATGTCTGATGACACCTCCACATATTATCCATCGATGTACGACGATAGGCGTGACCTGGACATCGCAGGCACAGCCGTTCCCCGTCGCAGGCTCAGAAAGCTTCTTCTCATGGTACGTGCCTCGCTCCCACGCCTCTCTCTCTTACCTTATCGATCTGTCATCGATATCATCATCCCGTCTAGAGCATGGCAATGACCCTGGGCATGGCCGTCCTCTCCGTCCATTCGATGCGCATCTTCACTCGAATCGGATTAGTCCCTCTCATTCAAAATCATGAGGAAATCACAAATAAGATTCTGGCCCACCTCTCTGCGCAGCTTGTGGCCGCGGGCATCATCAACAGCACTTCTTCCATGCCGTTACCCCACCCACCCCAAAGTTGCAAGTATAACCCCCAACTCTGTCAACTCAGCCTCCCCTGGCTTTACGGCTCAGTGGTCAGCCTTACCTGCGCGTTAGGCGCCCTCCAGACCATCTCCCGGGTAAGAAAGGATTCCGAAGAACATGCGCGCGAGACGCATGCCATTCGCATTGGGCTGGGCAGCGCCGGCATGCTCTTCTGCATTGGCATTTTAAAGTTCATTTTATGACACGAGTATTACCTGTCCCAGTTACTCGACCTGATCCTGATTACTTTACGCATCCGTGTAAATTTCCTTTCACCAGATGTACTGTACTACTGTACACTAATTAATTTCGTTTCGTCGTCCGCGTCATAATTGGTCATGTCGGCTATGATATGCGAGGCACGGGCGGCAGACGTCGCGTCGGCAGTGCTGTACGTGGCGTGGCGTGGCACAGTACAGCAGTTCACCACGGTATGAACTCTATTCTCGCTCTTAAATCATCTGGTCATGGCATGGTCACCACCGAAGACAGCGGTCACGCGCCATTCGATGGACGATAGATCCTCTGCTTTTACATGCAATAATACGCGCGGCCATACGAACAAACAGACCCGCCGTAACGCTCCCTGCCGAAATCCTCTCTTGCATTTTGGCAATGCATGCCACAAATCGGAGAAGTCTCAATATGCTTCCAACCCACTTCCCACCTCTCTCACCCGCCCTCTCCCCGCGGGGGCTCAAATCATACTCGGCGGGTTCACCGTTAAACCCGCTCCACATCCCAAATTGTTTTTAAAGGTTAAGGTCGAGCCCCCGCGCGCGCATGCATCACCGCGACATATTTTTCCGCGATCTGACGCACCCCTCGAGTTCTCGGACCCGTCGTCTTCTGCCTTTCTGTCGTGGCCCCTATCCAGCGTCAACGCCGACTTAACCTGGTGTGGCCCCATGCCTAAAGTCGACACCTCGCCTTCTTTACAAGTTCTCATTTCGGCGATCGCCTCCCATACTTCCGGATTCTACCAACCCCTCTCGTTCGTTCGTTCATTTGTTTTGTTTGGAACACATGACCAAGCTCTCGCCGCCATCTTGGTGCACATGTTTCCTTACAAGGGGTCACCGGTCAGCGCTGGTTAGCTCTCATCTCATCGCATCTCATTATCACTTTTTATCCTCATCGACAAGGATGAACGGTCCCTCACACGTATGGATGTGTTGCCATATCGCTCCTGATCTCTCTACCGTTCACGCCCTCCCCGCTGAACCGCGCCACATCTTTCGACTGCCGGGACTTGCCGCTCGACTATCCTCTTCACCAGCTGAATGACCGCAGTATTTTGTGCGTGGCGCACTTCCAACAGTGCACCGTCTTTTCCGCCCCTCGTCACGTATACCACCATATCACGAAACATCAACCATTTTTCCTTGTTTGGACATCGCAGGGGACCGCACGCGTGGTCTCTCTTTACGACTCCTAACTTACGTCGGTCTGCGTACGCGCCACAAACGCGGGCATACCTCTCCGACGCGTCGCGACCATAATGATACGCAAAGGGAAAACGTCTAGCTGCCAGGACCACTCACCTCACCATCTGATTCTGGCTCGCAGATAGCATCACAGTGACGGCCGTAATGCCCCGTTTCAATCAATTAAACCCTGCCAAGAGGCTTCCCTTTCTGGCCATGGCCATGGGTCCCGCCAACCTTATTCACATCTTTGAATGAATATTTCCTGCCATCGTGCTGACCTTATCCCTACTACTGCACAGCACGGTCATCATCCGCCATGCCACACCGTAGCGCGCAGCCACCGTACGGTGGCGCACAAGCACGTCAGTTAGTACAGCCGGAATCGGAATCGGGTTCCTAGGCCCCCTGATTCGATCACGGACGGACGCCTGCCCCACAACCTCGAGGCGCCTCGCATCACTCAGCTATGCGCCGCGGTGGCCACGGCCTTTGATTTTCAAACCTGCTTTTGGACTCTGGGGTCACGGATAATGGCTCCGCATTAATATTGTGCTCGTTGACGACGCAAGGCTTTTTTTTGCTTACTTACGCGTCCGGCGTGAGCGCAACAATCCTCGTGTTGAAGAACGGGCGCCGCAGGAGGCAATGGAGATAATCAAAAACACGGTGCTAGCGCCCCGTATATGCCGATGAGTGCCGAGTTGTTAAAGAAATTTTGAAGACAATGAGGCGCGCAGCATGGGGTTCGTGTCCCTAGGACAAAAAACCTGATTTTCTTTTTGGGGAAGCAATGAACACCAGGAAGGAGAAGGAGTTTGCTGCAGGGCGAGGACCTCATCAAGAAATGCGGTGAAGATTCGTTCCCAAGTTAGTTAACCGAGCGAACGATTCCAATCCCGCGGGCTGGGCGGTCAACTCGCGATACAATAAGACGTCGAGCAACGCGGCGCCCCCTGTAATGAGCGAGAAGAGTGGGATAGGTTATTTGGTCACCTCAACTTGGACCGCGCCACGTCGTTCATGGCACGCATGTCATTACTTCACACTATACACGTTAGGAATTAAAGACGAATGTGGCCTGCTCGGACGGGAAGATGGTCTTTATGGACCCATTAGTGGACCTGCATAGTTTCCCGCTCAAACTCGTTACCCATTGTGCAAGGTCGGTTGGGCTGCCCTTCTCTTTCAGCAGAACCCGGGGTCAAACGACATAGCGGAACCCAGGCGCCTGTCAACGTTCAGTGAACCCTTGAGTTTTAATTGCTTTCCAGGAAGGTGATAGCGCTCACTCTGTCAGCCAGCTCTGATGTGTCTACACGAGTGTTGGGGATGTGCTTGCCATGCACGCGATCGCGGCGCGCATTCTCGTAACGGAAGTGCATCTGCGAGCAAGAGATTCATGATGACCATCCATGTGGCGTGTCATTTGAGACGCAACGACCTACCGTAAGAATGCAGGTGCACAATGTTCCGAGGAATAGTAGCCCCGTCAAGACTAGTACAAATGGGGTTAGGATGCATATGAAAGTAGAGCGCGGAAGCAACACCGCAGCAATAGAGCAACTTGCCCGAGAAGCCCTTACTATCGGGAGTGTATCAATCAGTCAGTCAGACCTGGATACGTACAACGTCTTTAGGCTGCCACAAGACTCACATATATCTCGGCCCTTCTTTGGAAGGAAACAGGTGCGACCCGAGGATACTGCCGCATTGACCAATGGCCATATAGAGCGGGGTACCCGTGGCGCGCTTAGTTTCGGAACCAAGGTTATGAGCGTCTAGATACACTCGTCAGTCCAGGAGATAGCGATCGCGATCGCGCCACATTGAGGAAGGCGCTTACACCACGCAATGACGAGTCCGATTGTCGTGTACGTGCCGCTAACGATGCAGAACGTCGCGAAGTACCGCACGTGATTCATGTGCTGCGCGACGGCGAGTAGGAGCCTGTGTGTGCATGTCACGGCGCACGGCGCAACCTCGGATCAGCATCGAGTGGGTCGCATGTTTTCGAAATGAATCTTACAGATATCCGATTCCGCCCACCACGCTCGAGACCATGATGAAAGGCCCGCGGGTGAGGAGGCGGTCTGATGACCACGAAGAGATTGTGATGACAACTGATGTGACAGCATAAGGAGGTACTGTGAGTAGCTGGGCAAGCGCGTTGGCTGCGGCATGCCATTAGCAATCATACACGGACAAGGGATAAAGCCCACTATATCCGAACGTCTTGATGATGGTCGGCAAGAAGGCGGCTGTAGAAGCAAGCGCGGCGTTTGCCCCAAAATAGATTACGCCGCCAAGATAAACCTATGAAAAGCCTCGTGAGTTCTCCGGGAAACACTTTGCGCCACCGAAAGCGACGCACTCTCCAGTCCTTGAACGCATCCGCGATGTGGCCTAAAGTTGCATGAGCGACGCTTTCCCTCGTGGGACGAGGCACGGGAATTTACTCTTGTTCACATGATACCCTACATCTCCACTAGTATCGCGATTAGCTCGAGCCAAAGCAATCTTCCGCTCTTCCTCCGTGAAGAACTTCGTCGTTTCTGGTCGATCTGGCAGGAAAGCTATCGCGATGAAACCTAACAGAATCGTGGGAACGCCCTAACGGGAATTGGGGTTACCGAAACGCAAAATGGTCACACGGGGAACCGACCTCGATGATGAAAAGAAGACGCCAGTTCGCGATCGCAACGTGCGCATGTTGAACCCCAAAGGCAATGAGACCGCCAAAAGCACCAGCTACGGCAGCGAATCCGAACCAGTAGGCAAGGCGCAAACCCAGCTCGTGCTTCGTGTAGAATAATGCTGTAACGCACACGTCAGGGATTGATGGACGTGTGAGGGAGCAAGTGATGATGGATGCCTACAGAAGTATAGTGGGATGCCCGGACCAAACCCTGCTTCGAAGACACCAAGGCCTATCCGGGCCACCATGAGTCCGGCCTGATTACTCGCAGTTGACTACATATGCGATTTCGAAGGATCAGATTGCCGTACTTCGACACTCAGAAATGAAGACCAACCATTAGTGTGGAGCAGAGACCCCATCCTATAGCCGCGCAGCCCAACCAAAGCCGTGGAGGGGCAAGTTTGGCAAGGATGGTAGCAGGGACCATACATAAAATCTAGCCAGGTACCAAGGTGAGGGTAAGTGATGTTCGTATCTCAACGACGAAGAGTGAGGGCCCACATAAGAAAAAAAGAAGATAGAATTGACCCAGTCGAACCTCTTGCCCGTGGGATCACCACCAAGAATATCATTAGCCAGGCCCTGTAGACGAGCATTACCCAGGTTTGTTCTGTCCAGGTCTGACGTCACCGCGGTAAGTCAAGATGGCCAGAGTAAAATGGCCGAAGTACTACTGACACGCAAACAAGTACATGAGACAGGCGATAGGTAAGATCCGACCGTCCAGCTTGCGGACCAAGCGACGTTCTTCTGCGGACGCAGGACCTTCAAGTTGAACTTGAACATCTGGCTGAATGCTCGTTGATTCGAGTGCGACCTCGTCAAATTTCTCATCGGATTTTTCGTCGAGGGCCATAATGGGGATTAAGAAAGATCTCGGTACGTGGAAGGAGGAGGAGGCTAGTACCCGCCAAAGGAAGAACGCGGAAAGCCAGGTCGTCGCTTTGTACATTCCATAATTTATGAGAAGCCTTACGAGACAGGACCATGCCTAGGCTAGCCGTTTCAGTCTTCGTGGTTCGGCGTAAATACGCTTCTTGCTCCAATTGAAAGTGTCCACAACCCCGAAGTTTTCTCTCGGCCGCCTGGGATGGGTCGCGACGACTAATAGATACGAAAAGAAGGTAAGTTGCATCTGCCGTGGATATACGGATTTGCCCAAACCAAATTGTGGTAAAGAAAGGAACCGATTCGGAGGGGAGTGAGGTTCATGTGTCATCTGTGTTGTACCGATCACCGCATGGTGGTGTCGTCACAGGGACGATGTCAGTTTCAAGAGCTGTTTAGCCGGGCCAGTAATCCGAATAATCCGAACTGTGATATTGATCATTGTCATTTCGACGAGCCTTGCAATTGGAATGGCAGATTACACATCCCGACTTCCAGTTTCACGGCATGTTTTGAATGGTGTGGGGACATCTGATCGAAAGAACCAGAATCAGTTTGCTACACCCCCACGAACCCCCAAAGCTCATCATATTACTCACAAGGGAAGTCGAGGCCTGGGAGCTCCATTAATAATACTGTACATCATCACGTCCCGTGGTACAGCAATTAATGGAAAAATCCGCGCATGGGCAGTTTTGTGATAAAAACTATTTACGAGCTTGGTCGATGAGTCAAATGAGCAGGTACAAAATCATGAGCGCACGAGTAATCGAGTCGAACAATGTGAGCTTGATCCCTTTGGAAATGAAATGAAACGAAGAAGCTGGCGGAAAAAGGCGAGCGAGTGAGATGTAGTTTGCGTCTGCGACGAAGTCTGTCCCGCATCAGAGGCTCAGGGTACCGCAGCAGTAACGCCACTTAGGGCTGATCGAAATTTCCAGGAGTCACTTTTTTCTGCCGCGAGGCCTGGCAGTCACATCCCATACTCTACTCAAAGGATTAATGACGCTATCATAGTCGATGTGGTTTGCAATCGTCCACCTCTGGGTGATGCCGGAATATACGGCGGAGAGTAATGGGGATGATGTATGAGATGGCAAGCGCCATCACGGTGAACGAAAACTAACATTGCAATCCGTGGATCTGTGTTGCCCAGTAGATTGGGAACAGGGTTTACGTTTGAGAGGCCCGTGATAAACCATTAACCTGGAGCCAGAAATCAATCTAAGGTAACGTGGTACTGCATTGTAAAGCAGATGGTGCCGGAGAGTGGCATAAAGACATGTTGTGATGGGTATTAATATAGTGGGTAGTGATAAAATAACATCGTCCCTAAGGCTTCCGCGCGACGACCAGGTACATCGGTGTAAAAAGCTGCGTAGTGTATCCCGTAAGAAAAACATCCAGATGGCGGCAGCAGTCAACTCACCTTTGTCCGCCCACCCTCGACCAATGCATCGCCAGCAACACGTAACGCCTCGCCGACTTTCCATGTGCCTTTGGGGACGATGCCGAAGAGCTCGAGAACGCGCAGGCCATTGTGAGTGATCAATTTACCGGCCCAGGTCATTCGCCAGACGGTAAAGTAATCCCAGGCGGTTTGTGCCTTGAAGATGTCACCTTCGAGAGGATAATACCAAGGTACGGGGTCGGGACGCTCCGCCAGATCTTCCTCATGTTCGACGTGGAAGCCGACCGCGTCGAAAGCCTTTCTTGACTTGGACAATGGACGCATTTCGGGTATACCGTTGCCCAGCTCAATTTGGTGAGCCAAATGCTTGTGATCTGGGATGGAAGGATCCCATCTATCCGTCATACACCACTCATAGACACCAAACTGAGGAGACAAGGGTGAGGATTGACGTTTGACTGCACGCCAAGGTACTGAACTTACCACACCCCCAGGTTTGAGAACCTTAAATATTTCGCCGTAAACACCTTCCCATGTTGGAGCGTGGACGGTAGCCTCGATGGCATATACTGTGCAGAGCGACGCGATCAATTCCATAGATCATACGAAAACGCAGAGAGAGACACACACCTGCGTCAAAGGAATTTTCGCCAAACTGCTCCGAAAGCTTCATGAAGTCGCCCTTGACAAACTGGATCTGATCTTCGAGGCCAGCATCCTTGGTTTTCCGACGTGCGCGGCCGACTTGGAAGGCGTTGTTGTTCACGCCGACGATGTTCACATCCGCGAAGCGCGCAATCTCCCTGGCGGGGCCGCCGATGCCACAGCCGACGTCGAGGACGCGCATCCCGGGACGAAGGGTCATCTGCGCGGCGAGGTAGTGCTCGTGGCGAGCGAGGGACGCCACGAACGACTCGCCCTTGTAGAAGCGCGAGAAATGGAACGACTGGCCCCAGCCGTACTCATAGAGGTCCGTTGCGCCGTCGTAGTAGCCTGAATAGAAAGGGGAGGAAGGGATGAGCCCGGATGACACGGCGCGCGAAGTGCACGACGAGCAGCACCATTTACGACTTCAGTATAGTTTTCGAGGCGGACATCCGAGTCAACTTGATCTTCTTTTTTGACGTCTTTCTGCCAAAACTCGCAGTAGTTTTCGATGCGCGTGCCGACACGGCCATCGTCGAGTTGATTTTGGGTCATTGAGGGCTATGGAGAGAGAGCGGTAAAGTGTCGCTTTTTTGATATCGCGACTCGCGCTGGGCAGAATGGATAAGGAATGACGGGGGTCGGGAACGAAGGTGAGGGTGTCTGTCCTTTTTTAATGCGACAAGAGATTTAAAAAAATCGGCCCATTTGACAGTCAAGTTGCGTAACTTAAAGCCCTCACGCCACTTTTTTTTCATAGCGCCAAGAATAATTTGGAAACGTGACGCGACATTGCAAGGTTCCTTTATTTTACAACTCCAATAATGAGACTATACAACAGCATCCCTCAAATACTACTCGTATAATGTATGACTCAAGGAGGGACTGACGCCGATCAACGCTTTATACGCTTAACACCCGTCCCCCCCTCGACCGGCAAATCCCTGAGAGGCTCGCGCGTCCCACTACTACTACTACTCGCAGCTAACCGTTGCTGTTGGGCTGGACTGACGCCGATGGATGGTGGATATTGTGAGCTGGACACCATACGTCATAAGGACAGTCTTGAATGAGCCATGGTAAGTAACGCACTGTATGACCTCAGCTGGCCGTTTCACACCAGCAGCGGCCAACGAAGCTGTGGAGGCTCTTATTGCCCGGCGAAGGTTCGACATGGGCTGATCCGAGGAAAGCGCAGAAATCCTATTACTGTTGATCACCTGCGATCGTTGTCAGCCGAGCAGGTCTCTAGTGATCTGGTCTCTTAGTAAGTTCACCGGTGTTGGAGCGACCTGAGGGCGTGTTCCGCCTGAATCCCTAGAAGATTCACTCCTCGTCGCATTTCGGTTGGCATCGCAAGCTCTGTCCTGCACGTTATCTACTATAGCAGCCGGCTCTACACCCTGCATCGCGGAATCCTCAATGGCAAGGAACGCGTCGTTGTCCTCGTCATTGAAGTACATATCAGGGTCAGAGTCCGGTACCTTGAGAGGGGGCGGCACGGCAACATTCGTATCAAGTCGTCTATGCGAAGAGATAGAAGCGACGTTCCGCCCGGAACTCGACCCTTGCGGTGGCGACTGCACCTGAGGTGGAAGAGCCCTATCTGCGTGGACAAGACGAGCCCTGTCTAGAATGGCTGCACGAATCCCACTGGACGTTTGGTGTTTCGACTGAGCGGGGCGTTCCACGGTGGTAAGCGTTCTCGTCAGAACATCCGAAGCTGGCTGTCGTTTGTCCTCGTCCATCGATTTATGTGCCCTTTCACCCAAAATTGCATTCCGAAGAGGACTGGGCCTGGAAATGGCTGAACGCATTGGGGCCGTAGTGGCAAGGATAGGTTTCTTATCTTCAAGTGGCTCGGCAAACGATATAGACGAGACGTCGTGGGCACTACTCGCGGTTGGCACAGCGCTAGTACTAGCAGACTGTTGCTCCCGCCGGTGCAGGTCAGACTCATCAAACTTTGGCTAGGCGTAGTGGAACACGAAGTCAATAATGTGGGTGAATGTATGCGCATCTGGTGGGCCTTCAGCGAGTTACGGGCACATACATGTTGGGGTTTGATCTTTACGACCTCCTGCGTGAATGACTTTTCGTAGAGACAAAGACCCAGAAGGTTTCCAAAATGACGGAGCGCGCGCTTCACGGCGTCGGTCACGGCCTCTTTCTTCGCCTGTGCAAAATAGTCATGACAACGACACGGCCCACAGGTATCGCACGACACACCTTGTCCAAAGCAGCACCCTTGCTCCTCAGATTATCCCCTGTGCCATAGCCAATATCTTCGTGGTAGGTTCCATCCCTAAGTGTGATTTTGACGAGGGCTGTGACCCCGATACTGTATCTCCTCGATTCGGGGTCCATGTCGATGAAATCTGTCTCGATTTTCGTCACGGTCGAGCACCATCCGTTATAACCAAAAACCTCGTTCGCCAGTCCTATGATTTTCCATCCTTCCACGTACGTCAGCTTTGGTCCCCCGCCAGGTGCCGGCCGTTGGGAAACATATTCTGGACCGAGGCGTCTGTTGAGTTTCGCTTGTATGACTGAAGCCGTTGAGGCGCCCAATGGTCCGATATCGAAGAGAGGCGGCTTGATTTCGGAGAAGGAGTCTTCCATAAATGTGCATGGAGTCCGAGGTTCGGAGAACATGTTGTTCTCAAAAGGATTGGAACGAACCGTTGTTGAACGGGCGCGTCCGCGCGAGTCAAAGTCAAACGCGTCTGGCCACGTGATGGTAAATTACCACCAATTAGCCGATAGAGAAATTGCTAACTTAGGAGATAAAGCTGCTACGAGGATATCAGGTCAAGCCATGATGCATGATGTCGTGTCTCCAGACTCGCCAGTAACACCTTCACTTGTGGATCCCTTCAACTTCCCCGTTTCAGCCCCATAGTGTACATTGTGACTCGCCCCTCGATCTAATATAAAGCCCCGCGTCTGGCCTCGTTGGAGGGCAGGCAATCGTTTGGCCCCATTCCCCCTTCGTTTCCGTGTGTTTTCGACCCCACGCAACCAACTGACAATCACTCAAGCCGACAAGCCGTCAATCGTTTGTCTGTCCTGCGAACTCGTACACTTCCTTTCTTTTATTCTCTTTCTTAACTGACAGTATACGCCTCGACCGGTGTCGTTTCCCTACACCATCGCTCGTGCCCTGTCTCCCTCGCCCACACATTCTCTTTCAGAACGTGGCCTCGGATCCTCACCAGCACACACTCCTTCGAACTCACCCGCAGAGCAACTCTCTGCCTTTCACCATGAGTTACACCTAACAAGCAAAAGTAGAAAGAATTACTCACTGGTCGTGGAAGCAGCGGTTTGTCGACGTTGTCCTCCTCCTCCCGCAGAACTCTGGCCTCACCAGTCTCTGGGTGTGAGGCATTGTTGACAACGCACTCTATGCACCATCGAACCCGTTGAAGCTCTCCCACCCAAAGCAAGGCTTGCAAATACAGAGACCGGAGGTTGATTAAGAGGGCTGGTGATAACACGGTGCGAATCACTGTTGACGACGAGGAGTCGAAGGGCAGATGAGCGGATGGATGAAGTGCCTCTTGACGCTTGACGCCGTGGGCCGTGGCAGTCGCGCAGAATATGGCGGTGGCGGCGATGGCGGAACGGCGTGCTCTACAGGCCCGGTAGGAATTACTGACGACGGCGTAACGGGGAATGAAAGTTACCGAAGAGTGGTCGCGGGTGGAGATACAATAGAGGGAAGGGTTTGAGGAATGATGCTGGGTGGATCTGGTTCAGAGACTGGCTCACTTGAGGCAGCAGATGGTTGAGAAGGAAGTGCGGATGGTCAGGAGCCGTGGAATCTTTGGTTTCATCTTCCGCGGTAAGTTCGCGGCCCAGTGAATCCAGATTCATAGGTGGGATTCGACAGTAGGGGAGCAGGGGAGCTAAGAATCGTCAACAACGAAGAGATGAAGACAGGAGTGAGTGACCGGAAAACTGTACTAATAAATCGTTGACATCACAAGACAAGTACATACACCTCTGTTGAGCAACTTTTTAGACTAAATTCGTCTACATATACATGTTGTCGGATCGGCTCGATCCACCCAAATCTAAACATTCTAAACACTACTCTGGTTTTCTGAATACATCCAACCCCAATACATATTGGTGCACCTTTCCAGCCCATTCTCCCCGGGCAGTATCACCTTTCAACGGTTGCAATTCGAAAGACGCCTCGTCGCGTGACGGCACAATGAATATGACGCGCCACGGCCTATCGTCTGAAGGGCGGAGATCCGCAAGCGGTGTACCACGTCCGAGCCAGCTCTGAATACGCTGGAGACCTGATACACTAATAGGGTGTTGGCAACTGACCGTGATTTGAATACAGGTGAGAAATTCATTCGGATCGTAGACGACCGAATCAACGGCCGGAAAGTTACGAATTGATGGTATCAAATGCAGTGGATTTTCGTTCTGAACCGCGTTGGTGATTGCACGGACGAAGTCCGGACCCCGTCGAAAGTTGAAACATGGAATAGGACCACGAAAAGTCCACGTCGCTTGCCCAGGGATGGACAACCCACGCATCAGAAACTCGTGTTCGGCATCAATACCAGCCAAGTTCTTGAGTACCAGAGTTTCGAAAACGTGGCCCCAGAGCGACGCTGCATCAGGTATCCTTGAAATATAACGGTAGAAGTCAGCGGCCGCAGTAGCCTGTCGAGTTTCGTATGCTTCGAGAAAGCAACCCAAAGCCCATTGCGAGACATAGCTAAACTTGCATTGTGCGAGGAGCCGTAATTCGTCTTTCGGAGAAATTTCAAAAATCAAATAGGAGACGTTGGTGTCACCCGTTCGAGACGAGTTTAACACTTGCACCATATTGCTCTGCTTGGATGAAACGCCTGTGATTCGCGACTTGGTCGCCTCCTTCGTCTCTTCCAATTTCTTCACAGAGGAGGCAGAATTAAAGCATTGACGAGGATTATAGCCGAAATACGTGGTGGACTCCTGGAGCAACGTGGGAGAGATATCAAGGGGATAAAGGAATACCCTAAAGAAATGCATCAGTTGAGCGCCGAAAGAAGTAACCTTAAGACAAACCCAGCAAGGAAAAGCTCTTGGGGCGACCATGGTTCAGTTACAATGAGCTTCATGAGAACTCCTTGCCGTGTCCATTTTCCTGTTGTAGCTTTTGGGGATGGTGCCACGATAAGCTGCACTCCCCTACCGCAGAGCATAGGGTTGGGTGCGTAGCCGTCCCCGTCGCCGTCAACGAAGGCCACAATCTCCTCCTTTGACGACCAGGATCGGATCACCTGAACACCGTTCTCATTGCAATGATAGACAGTTCCGTCCCAGGCTTGGTACAGGAATGGACGACCTTCGATCATGAACTGGATGATCTTAAGATGGAGATACACGGTCTTGCCTTGATATCGGCAAGCTGGTTAGATCCTGTGAGACAGGGAGAGAAGAACCTCACCCGTTCCATTTTGACCACTAACAAGAACCGAACCGTGACGATTTCGAGGTTCGTTCTCGATCAGCGTCGAGATATAATCATATTCTTTTCGAAGGAGAAGTGGCAAGGGTAAGCGGTCCGATGTGTGCGCCTTGAGACCCAATATTGACAAATCGAGAAAGCGGAGAGTGGATGGGAAGATTGTATTGGTTTCAGATCCGCCGTCATTGCTTGCCTCTGGCTCATCAACATCCATTTCAGATCTGTCGCTTGCATCGGGGGCATCGTTATCATCTACTCGATCCTCATTGTGGTCGGGATGTCGTGGTGAGTTTGCCGGGGGGGTCAACCGAAGGACATCAAGTTTAACGCTTTGGACATTATGTCGCCTGCCATCGTATTCCGGGAAGTCACGATCGGGGTGTTGCTCCTTCAGGCGCCTTTGTAACTCAGTATAATGCGCTTTAGTGACCTCGACCTGTCGGAAAAGGTCCGGCTCAAGCTCTTTCCTGTTCCAGATCTTCGAGTGAACTTCCTCTAACCAGGAGAAATCGGAGACATCGCTGGAAGGGGATTCTTCCTGTGAAGCTGGTACGGGTGTTCGTGCTGTGTTCGTCAGATGTCGTGGGCGGGCTAAAGAGACGTATGACGTACCCGGTAAAGTGACATAAACGTGGAGTTGGTCCTCGGAAGGCGGCTGGGGCCACACTTGGGAAAGTTTTTTTGTATCTCGCAATGGTTGCTCGTTTACAGTATTGAACCGGTATTTGCCAGCATATATATCATCTTCTATCCCAACCAAGTCCACATCGACCTATGGGTAGAGTGGTGTCACCCATAATGTCAGAACAAATCACTAGAAATAACGCACCTTCCAGAGA
>Ga0307510_10000540_pt1 | contig 37798 bp, 18 predicted proteins | sample 12_EM_MG_FD_207224 | JGI IMG/M metagenome (GOLD analysis project Ga0307510, IMG submission 207224) | Populus trichocarpa ectomycorrhiza microbial communities from riparian zone in the Pacific Northwest, United States - 12_EM | ecosystem: Host-associated > Plants > Roots > Unclassified | place...
TTAACATAAATTAACACTGTATAATATATACTCAAAATGCTTGGAAAAAAGAATAAGAAAATCAATTCAAACAAATTTGCAACAAATAAATAAAATAAAAAAATAAATTCAACTAAAAAATTAATTCATATGAAAAAAATGAAGTTGCAATTGCTAAAAATTTAAAAATCCTATAAATAAATCTACTAAAAATTGATCTCATATGAAAAAAAAAATCTCACAACAACATTTATACAATTATTAAGAACAAAAACAATTAAAAATAAAATAAAAAACAAATATAGTGAAAAAAATCATGAAAAAAGAAGAAAAAAGAAAAATCTTACCTTAATGTAGTTGCAAGTGAAGCTAAGGAGAGAAAAAAAATTTCATTAAGCATATTAATTAAAAAAAAAAACTAAGAGGATAAAAGAAGAAAGAAGAAGAAGACATACCCAAGCATGGAGGAAAAGAGAAGGAGATGAGGAGAGAAAAGAAGAGAAAGAAATAGATAAGAAATGATGTTTTTTACATAAAGTGAAGAAGAAGAAGAAGAAGACATACCTTAATGATGTTTTTTACATATAGTGAAGAAGAATAAGAAGAATAAGAAACGGGTCTGTCTCTTGTGAAATAAGGGCATTCAGGCTTTTTATTGGGACGCTTTACCGACGGATTTACCGACGGATAATTAAATATTAATATTTTTAATTATTCCATCGGTAATATTTAATTTAAATTTTCAATTTCGTAAAATTTTTTCAGAAACCGCCAAAAAATTACCGACGATTTTTCAATCCGTCGGTGATTCCGTCTGTAATATTTAAATGAAAATTTTAAATTAATTGAATTTTTTCAGAAAACCGCCAAATAACACCGACGACTTTTCAATCCGTCGGTGATTTTGTCCGTAAAGAACAACAATTAACAGTGCAATTGGAATGTGAACAGTTCTGGAGCTCTCTGGAAAATACCGACGGGCAATTCCGTCGGTGATTCCCTTTGTAATTGACATGATGAACAATGTTCATATTTTTACCAACAAATTTACCAACAGAATTACCGACGGAAGAAATTCCATCGGTAAATCCGTCGGTAATTCTGTTGGTAAAAATGACACGTCATCATTTTTTTTTGCTTTGTTTTAATTTTTTTTCCCACGGTAATTCCCTCGGTATTTCCATTTGTATTTATCAATTTTCTGGTAGTGTTTAGTCTAAATATTTATTAGGTTTTTCTTGATGTAAATCTTTTGAAAACCCACACTTCCATCTTTTGTCATTTCACGAACAAAATAATATTGGACATTTACGTGTTTTGTTTTTAAATGAAACGTTGGATTTCTTACAATATACAAGACACTATGACTATCATAATACAATAAAATCTTTTCGTGTTTGTGCCCAAGCTCCTCCATGAGTCTTCTTCGTCGTTTTGCTTCTTTACAACCTTGGGTAGTTGTCATGTACTTAGCTTATGTTATGAATAAAGCTACAAAAAATTTTAATTTAGAAACTCAACTCACAATTTTTCCTACAATCATGGACACATAGCTTTAAATGAATTTTCCTCTCTTAAGGTCACCAACAAAATATAAATCAACGTAACCTCTGATAGTGAATTTTAATCCTCTATAACATAATATAACATCTGAGATACCCTTGATGTATCTCAAAATCATCTTAATATTTTAATCCTATATATATATATATATATACACACACTACATTTATAATTTTATCATTTAATACACACACCTCAAATGTGTGTATATATAGATTACTATGTTTTATTTTATATTGAATAATACATAGCTTTTAAATAATAAATACTTATATGGATATCTTTATGAATTAGGTACGAGTATGTGAGAATTTTCGTTACTCATTTATGAATATAGTTGAAAATAGACTCTTAAATACCTATTGTCATCCTTACAGTGAATAAATCAAACCAAGCTTCTTCCTAAAATTTCAGATGAAAAATTTAAAGTTCACAAGTTAATGTCTAGTGTAATGAGAAACAATAATACAACCCCGAAGAATATAGTTTAACTGGTTAGACTCTAGGTTTACTCTTTAGAGATCACCAGTTAAAGTTTCATAAACCTGAGGGCCATTGGAGACTTACATGGTTGTTAGCTTTAGGACTCATGAGATTAGTTGAGGTGCGCGTAAGCTCGCCTGAACACCCACGTTAATAAAAAAAAATAACAATAATATTAAAACGTTTTTTAAGATGAACAACAACACTGAACTTGATATATATAGCATCAATTGGAAAAAAAACTAGGCAACCTTGGGAAGGGAAATGAATGTTCTTTATCATTTTCAATGGATTCTGAATTTAATCTTATTTCATCTTATATCTATTTATTTTAAAAATGAAACCAATAAAGCGTCCGTCTGTTTTTAAAATGAATTAAAAAAAAAAACCAATAACTGACTTTTTTGTCAGCAGTAATTGCTTATTTGCAACGCCGATACGTGAGTCTGGGACTAATTAATTAACATTGGAAAATTTGGTTGGTTCTGAAACGGTTAGAGGGATTGCAGCTGAAATGAGAGCAAATGCATTTGGAAAGAAAACCTTGGTAGATGGAAGGATTCATGCTCTCACTTATTATGAGGGACCACAGGGAATATTGGAAATCAGTGGCTGTTTTCTGAATGCTGTCAAGTGTCGATCGAGCGTTGTTCTTTCAGTCACATTCACGCATGAATTAGGGAGAGGGAGAGAAGAAACCTGGGTTTCCACACCATAACAGTGACGAAGATGCAATCAATGCTACCTAAAATGGAGTAAGTTAGTGTTGTTCTCACCGAATTATCTTTATTCTTTTCCAGAAAGACCTTGAGATCACTTCATCTTGTTGAACGTTCTCAAGAAATTGCATTATTCCGAGGGGGGAGAATACATTGAATAAGGAAAATGGCATTTACCAAGCCCAAATAGAGCAATGTATGTGTGTGTTTTTTGAATAATATCGTAAGATGACGCATAATGCTAGAATTGAAGGAAATAGCGAATACAACAGGTTTATGAGCTGCATGATCAGACTACTTGGAATGAATGATTTTCACATATAAGGCCCGTTTGTTTGCTGGAAAGTATGTTTTTTTTGGAAAGTGAATTTTGGGAAAGTGAATTTCAGAAAAGTATTTTCTAATATTTAGTAGTGTAATGGAAAATAAGTTGGAAAACACTTTCCAGTGTTTGGTTATGTCATGGAAAATGAGCTGGAAAATAACTTATTAATGTTTTATTTTTCTCAAGTTTATTAAAATAATGAGGAACAAATCTTACAAATTAAAAAGTTGAATGAGAATGAAATTGAAAAAATATATAATTTTATAAACAATCTCAAATAAAATAAATAATAATCAAAATAATAGAGATCAAATCTAAAAAATTAAAAAAAAATGAAAGATGAAGAAATTAAAATAATAATAATTAACATTTCATAATTTATTTCAAATAAAATAAGTAACAATCAAAAGAATAAGGACCAAATTTAATAGATAAAAAATTTCAATAAAAAAATGATGAGGAAAAAGCAAATAGCAATTATAAAAATAACGATCAAAGTTAATATAAAAATTAAATTTTAAGAGATAAAATTGAAAAATAAATATTCAAAACAAATTATATATAGCAGTTAAAAGTTTGAGGATCAAATTTGATATAATCAGCAAATAATGACATTTCTAAATTTTTCACAACTTCCGGAAAGTGTTTTCTGCCTAAATTTTCTAGGAAAACACTTTCCTGAAAACCAAGCCAAATTTTCCTTTGGCCGGAAAGTGTTTTCCGTTGACCAACTTTTCTAATGCCAAACAAACACGGGAAACTTAGGAAAGTGATTTCTCGGAAACCACTTTTCGGAAAACAAACACAGCCAAAAGGGAAAACATTTTTCTGGAAACCAAACCAAATTTTTCTTTGACCGGAAAGTGTTTTTCATTGATCGGAAAGTGTTTCCGTTGACTGGAAAGTGTTTTCCGTTGACCAACTTTTCTAATGACAAACAAACACATGAAAGTTTAGAAAGTGGTTTCCCGAAAACTACTTTCCGAGAAACAAACATCGCCTAAGACTAATTTCAAAATCTTATCCATCTTTAACACAAAGATTTAAACCAAAACCAAACTGCTTTTCACTGTGAAAGATCTACCTTAAATCACATCTAAATAAGACTCGAAGTTTGGATTAGTCTCAGGAGCCCTCGTCCTCGCCTCTCCTCCATTTTAGAGGGGAAATAAAAATAGAACGGTGGCATGTGCGAGGGCATATATTCAAGCCGGCTCTCCCCGGGGCCACCGCCCTCGGTTGCCAACCAAACAAAGCACATGGACCTCCAGAGGTGCAAAACTCGACTGTAATCCACCTCCCACGTCGTTACCACCTTTAGGAACCTTGCCAATCAATCATTTCCGTCTCTTTGTTTTTTTAAGACGACGATCTTCTTAAAAGAACCTCTAAAGCTTGACCTGACCCTATCTTTTCCTTCGCCTTCAAAGTGCTGATAAATTAATGGTGGCACATTTGCCAATAAGAATCCAATCTACTTTCACAGAGATTTCGAGACCATGCAGTTTTTTTTTAATTTTTCGTAAACATTAAACAATGGATTTATTTGATTGGATTAACAGAATAGAGACTGCTTAGGGATAAGAGTAGATTATAAATTAATCTTAATTTCTAGTTTTGCAAAACGAACTAAATAGTTTTTCTGTTTCCAAAAACTAATTAATTAGATTCTACATTTTATAATCTAATTAATTTTGTCCATTCCATGTTCTTTTTTTTTAATTTTATTTTAGAGGATGGAAAAAGTAGATCATATGAAAAAGATTGATGAGAAAAGAAAGTATTTTTTGAAATAAAAAATTAAAAATGATCAGTATTGGTTAAGGGATTAATTAATTAATTTCTAAAACTAGAAAAACAACTTAATTCATTTTGAAAAACTAAAGACACTAATTTATAATTTACTCTTGGGATAAAACAAAAGGCAAATTATGGGTTTAGCCTACAATAAATAGTAAATTCAGAGATTATATATGAAATCTAATATTATAATATATTCTCTCAAACCTAATAGATTTCAATTTCTTAAAATGGATTGCTAATTTTTTTTATTTATATTTTATGCTTTCTTACTCTTTTTTTTTTTTTCTTTTCAGCTATGGATATTTCCTAACGTATTAGAAGATGTATACTGCTGGTATCATTAGCACGTCTAGTTTCAGGATCTTATTTTTTAAAATAGTTCCCTGAAAAATCCTTGATTTATGATAATATTAAATAAAGATGAAATCATAAAATTATAATAAAATTAATTTAAATATAGAGAATAACAAACAACTAATTCAAAAGGTAAAAATAACATCATCCGTGTACGAAAGTATTTGAGAATGTAATAACAATTATTTTTTAAAATAATTTTTACTTAGAAATATATAAAAATAATATTTTTTTAATTTTTATGTTAAAATAATTTTAAAATATAAAAAATTAAATTTTAAACAAAAATAATTTTTTAAAAAATTACAAAACACTGTTTCACAGCAAATACAAGCAATCTTTCCATCTTTTGTATCTCAAGGAGAATACATCTTTTGTATCTCTACATTATTTTTTTTCTTTGAGCAACAAAAAAATACATCTTTCGAGAATTACACATGTAGCATGGTGGTAGACATTTCTCTGACCCCGCAGCCTTCATTTATCCTGCTTCTTCTAGCCCGTAACAAAAGAAAAGCTTCCGCGTCTCATCAGGCATTTCTAAGTAGATTTTTTTATATAAAAAAAAGGGACGATAAATTGGATGACTTTCTAAAAAATAGCTGTAAGTACAGAAATTAACTGAAATTTTTATTTTTTAATAAGGAAAAGAAAAGAAAAACCTCTGCATTTATCGGTTAATGAGTTTCTGATCAATTTAGAAGCAACAGAGGAAAGAAAGAAAGAAGAAGAAAAATGAAAAAAACAATGGGGTTCATTTTCAAGAGAACAGGGTTAGGAGAAGACGATGGTGGAGGGTTATAATAATAGAATGGAAAGTAAGGAAGTATAGGGTTCGGTGGCGGAGGCGCTGGATAGTTACCATATCTTGGCGGCGGATAAAATCCAGCAACATCAGCAGGTGGTGGCGGAGGGGAGTACGCGTACGTGGGCACTGAATTAGGTGGCGGTGGCGAGTAGTAAATTGTGCCTGAATTTGGCATTGATGGTGGCGGTGGGGAGCCTGAGACAACCGCTGGCGGAGGCGGACAAGTGGAGACAGGGGGTGGTGGTGGAGGAGTAGATGGAAGGGGTTGACATGGGTTTTCACAGGCAGAGCACATTGTACATTGTACTTGGTCCTTGGAAACTCCTGTAATGTTCGATGTGGTTGATGAAAAGTAATCGGTGTGCAAAATGAAGAGAATTAAGAATGATACTGATAGGGAGCTGGGGTTAATCATTTTAATTTCTAATGATGGTGATAGGATCCTTAGAAACTGGTGTTGTTGTTCATAAGATTTTTGAGGGAGGGAAAAGGGATTGGGAGGACTGAGGATGGGGAGAATGGTGCTGAAAAAAATGGTGGTGGTGGTTGGTATTTAGCAATGAAGAAGGGCACACCGGCCATGTGTAAATGTATTGGTGACTGTACTATGACCTGGTTTTTTTTTATCTTCTACGCCACCATTATCAAAAGACGAACAAGAACAAATTAAAAAATGGCAGCCCTTATTCCTTCCATATTTTGAGTCAATCCACCCACAAGGGTAGCCAGTAAGTATTACGAGTGCAAAAGGGGACCGAGGCCGGTTCATCCCCTCCCATGTGTCCTCCTTTCCGAACAAATAACAACGGCACCAGAAAAATATCATCGTGACAACGCCATGGTAGAGGCACTACTACACAAATTGCACGATGCCACCAAAATATTTGATCGATATTTAAAAAGTTTTCATTGTTATTATAAATTGTTGATTGAATACAAAACTTGTTACTGTAAATAATGTTAAATGGATTACACTAGACATGCGGGTTTTCATGGTTAGAAGATTTAAATAATAAATTCATATAAATAGTAGTATACAACAATAAAGCAAAATTTCATACATAAACATTTTTTAAAAAAAAGAACAATACATTAAGATTCAAGCAAGAAATCATTAAAATTACAATTAAAATACAATCAAATAATTAATATAAAATATATATACCCGGTACATCACATCAAATGTGTTAAAAAACATGAAGGAGGAAATCCTTAACTAGAAGGTCAAAAAAGGGACAAAAAGATAAATTCATAGTTGCACTTAGTTGAGCCCAATACACCCATAGCATTGATCGATAACTTCTACATTATATGCTTTTTCATAATCATCTTTAAATTCACGGCATTATCACTAACACTATTATTATTATTAGAAAAATTAGTAACGCTTTTGTTGAACTTGAACTTAAACTTGTTTCTTCTAAAATATATGGTACCTAGAATGAAATAATAAACACAATTCAAAAGGTTTATTAATATAACCATTATTTTATCACCACTACCACACTATTGTCGACCACATCACCACCACTATCATTTTTTATCAATATAATCATCATTTTATCATTATCTCTTCATAACTTTTCTACATCTTCACTGTCAAAATAATAATCACCACCTTACTGTCACCGTCACTAGTTATTATCACCACCCTCCCCACCACCACTACCGTCACTAGTTATTATCACCACCCTCCCCACCACCACTAGTTGACATATCATAGTCACTATCAATATTATCATTACCATAACAAACATCATCACTATAACCGATATTATTATTATTATTATTATTATTATCATAATTGTCACTATAAATGTTATCATCATAACTACTATCATTATAATCACTATCTTTACCATAAACATCATAAATTCTCATATCATAATATCATCAATAAAATAATAATATCAATTAATACCATAATTGTTCTAAATTATATATTAAATTAATTTTTCTTAAATTTTCAACAAAAATCATAATTGACTAAAAGAGACCCAACTAGTTATCCATTGTTTTTTCAATTCAAACTTATTCAACCTAAATTAACACCTTTAGTTATTATTATTCCATACAAAATCATTTTTTTCTTAAATTTCCAACTTTAACATAAAATTATCACAAAATTATTGGTAACTATTAAATTATCCGTCATTTCTTCAATTCTAACACACCTAAGTTACAAAATCACACTCAATTTCATCAAGTGATAAATTAAATTCATCTCTTCCAAAACCCGAACAAACTCTAGAATACGGATAATATATTAATAGAAAAAAATTGTCATTATAAAACAAGTAAAACACTTAAAAATAGAAGAAAATTATAAATACTACACATAAATTTTAGTAAATTAACTTAAAATATAAATGAGTTGGTTTGCTTACTTAGTGGAGTGAAGCTTGACAAGACATGTAATCAAGAGAGAAAAGCTTATGCTATTGGAGAGAGGTTGCATCAGAGATGGCAAAATGGGTGGCTAGATTTGTAAGGAGGGCTTGCCAGGATTTGATGAAGTATTTGACAGTGTGGTTGCGGTTGCTTTTCAAATAACTTTTTGTGCCGAAATGCATGTCAATGATTTTTTTTTAAAAAAAAATAAATTATTTTTGACATCAGCACATCAAAACGATTTAAAACATACAAAACATATTAAATTTTAGTAAAAAAAAAATTGAATTTTACCCAAACGTATTCGAAATGGGAGAGAGAGGATCGTTGTAAAATGAAAAATAAAATAGGGACAAGTTTTGTATTAGGTAAAATTTGTATATTGACTTTAATATAACATGCAAAAGTGTGGATATTTTTTTTTAGTATCTTAGGTCAAGGAGATTTCATCATGGATTTTGCAGTATAAAAATTATTTTTCAGCTTATTCCCTTCAAGTAACATGTTTTTTGTTGTTCAATGATCCAGTCATAACCAACCTCACTTAATTCATAATTTAACTTGATGGTAAACACTTGTTCAATAATTGGAAACTTACTATAAGTTGTGAACTCATCCCATAACAATTCATTAGACTTTTAGTTCTTCACCTAAAAGAATGTTACGTGAACCTTGTATGCTGTTGGAAGTTAAAGTTCAGTCAACCATCCTTTTTAACATGGTTTCGTAAGAAACATAGGGTTCTTCGTGTACAAACCAATATAAGTATTTCTCAACGAATTATTTTTTAAATATATGCATCGTCACAACATCGTTATGATGAATATTTTTATTTTTCCACTTCGCACATAGACATCTAATCACACTCCCGCTAATATTCTTTGGATTAGAAAGTATAAAAATAATAAAACCCCAAATATTTTAAGATAATCTTGCCTATACAACCCTTATTTAGAATCTTGAAATATCCAATAACAATCATTCATTGCTCATGAAACCTATATAAAATTTTGATGACAACTTTTTATTAAAAATAAATTTGTAATCCAATAACTAATTATCAATTCTACACAAATTTCATTTTCCATCAATATGTGAACTAAACAAAAAAATTAACATAAAATAATTAGCACCAAACTAGTTATCCATCATTTATTCAATTCAAACTTATTCAACCTAAATTAATACATTTTAATTATTATTAATTCCATAAAAATCAATTTTCCCTAAATTTCTAACTTAACAATAAAATTAACAAAATATAATTGATACCCTTTAAATTACCTATTATTTATTTAATTATAAGAAACATAAATTATAAAATCAAATTTAATTTCATCAAATAACAAATAAATTCAATTTTCTCCAAATCTATAATTGATACCCTTTAAATTACCTATTATTGAAGGAAGAGCTTAAACTAATCAAAGACAAGACAAGCGTCTAGATGTTACAGTCAAACACACGCATGAACTGGATTGATGTGGGGAATAAAAAATGAAAATTACATGCTAAATTCGCATTTGGGATTACAGATTTATGTATTTTACTATCTTAAATATGTATAACATGCATGAATATTTATTGAACAATTACAGGGGACAGGAAACAGAAAAATCCTTCATATATAGAATTGACTGCCAGGCGCTAAGCCATATTTCTTCTTTTAGATTAGCAGTTCCGGGGCCTGCTGCTTTGTTAAATGGAATTTCCTCTCCTCTGAGTTCCAAGCTGCCTAAGAGGTTAATTTTTAGAAGAAGCATAGAAAAGTAAGCGAAAGAAAAATACAGAGAACAATGGACTGCAGCTTCAAATGAACGGATTTGAAAGAGAAAGAAGGTGGTGGGTTGTTATTGTCAAATGGAAAGTAAGGCACTGGATTGTTCCCGTAACCAGCTGGTGGTCCATTAAAGGAATAGCCAGCACCCGGCCAATACGACTGCTTAGGGGGTAGCACAGGCGGAAATGGTGTCGGTGGTGTTGGACACGCAGGGCACTCATTAATAGGAGCTGGTGGCGGTGGACACTCGGGGATAGCAGGTGGCGGTGGAGAAGGTGGGGGAGGAGGCGGTGGACATTCAGGGATAGCAGGCGGAGGCGGCGATGGTAAAGGCTGACAAGGATTGTCACAGGAATAGCACATTGTGCATGGTATTTGTTCTTTAGAAACTTCAGAAATTGTTGATGATAATGAGAAGTTGATTGTTATGACAGTGGAAAGGGTTAATAGCAGCATTCTCATGCGGTTTGCCATTACTATCATAATTGGTGAATAAAGAGTAGTGAAAGATGGAGGCCGGAGATAAGAGAAGGGTAGCAAATCATGAACTTTTAATGGTTTTTAAAGACGGGAGGAAAGAACCAAAATTTAGAGCAAGTGTTCTGGCGACCACACCATTTTTGTTATATTTATCGTCAACAATGAAATTAGAATTGGAAAAATAGGAACGTGGTCATTATTTCTTATAATTAATTAAATTTTTATCGGTATATCTTTAAAAAATAATCCTTTAAATTAAAAAAATTTACAAGTATAAATTTTCTAAAACATAATTACATTTCAAGAAAAACATGCTGGATTTGGCAATAGCAAGAACCAACCACAATTGAGCGTGGTCATATATCAAGTCTCGAGTATACCGGAGTTGGCAATATATTAAGCCTTGTGCGCGTCCAAATTTTTTTTTATTAAAACTAATTAATTAATCAATTATTCAATTTAGAAGCTATATTCAAAAACTGATTGGATTTTTAGACATCGTCTTCTTATATCAACGTTTTTCATCGATCACATCAGCGGCCTATCAAATATCAATTGCAGAAATTTACAGAACAGTAAATTAGTTTGTCAGGGATGAATAATTCTCAAAACAACAGCAATGAATATAATTAAAAACCGGCGATGCGAGATGCGTATAAATTGATCCGAACATCCACATTAAATAAAAAAAAAAAACCAGCGGTTTTACCACTAATTAGTTAACAGACTGTCTTACCACTAAGTAGGAATTCTGAGTTTAAATTTTTTTTTGTTCTTTTAATTTAACTTTTACCAGATGGAAAATTGTAAGAAGAAATGGGACTGAGGGTCGCATTCGTAGTTTGTCTGGGAAACAGAAAGGCAAAAAATCATTATCAGATAAATTGTTACATTAAACATTTATTCCATGCAACTTACATCAGCCATATTATAACATTCCATACCATGAGGAAATAATTTTTCAGGGCAAAAAATATTTGTAAAAAAAATAAAATTTTTTTTGTTTAAATTTTTTTTTTATATTTTTAAATTATTTTAATGTTGTGATATGAAAATAATTTTTTTTAAAAAAATATATTATTTAAATATATTTTCAAAAAAAAAACCGTTTTAAAAAACAAAAGTTATGACACCCTACTAGAAAGTGTGACCGCTGAACTTACTATTACAGTGTATATTCTTATTTGTATTACATTACAAAATATAATTTCAATTCTGAAATTATAACACTTAAATTTGAAATCAAGCACAATTCAAAACCATGCTTCTATTGTTTGTACTCAAACACAACCAAGTATTAATCTCCGTCTTTAGAGGTCAAAACCACTCTCCTCGAAGCTCTCTTAAAACCCGACCATGTGGTGTATCAGGATCACCACGCATAGCATTCTCCATCCAAATCCTTCGAGCTCTCTCGAGTGCCTGCTCAGCCGTGTCAAGTTGCTCTGGCAACGACCCAATCACGTCTCCAGGTTCTTTATAAATTTCTTCACAAGCAGTGCCATCGGTTGCCCTTGTTATCGGCTTTCTAGTATCCGCCACCTGAGTTTCTGACAACGGCGACGCCTTGCGACGCCTGAAATATTCCTTGTCATCTTCTACTTGTTCTTTGGTGCTTCTCTCATCCTTTGGCCATGGGGCGCCATCAAGTCCAGCGCAGCTAACTGCTTCTAGTGTCAATGTTGAGTTCTTTCGCCTTTGTTGGACAATGGGTTCTGCTGGATTGTGAACTCCAGCATTTTCCAGCTTTTTAGTAGGCACATGTGGCGGTTTGGGTGGTGCCAATGGTTCGGTATCTTTACTGAGTCTGTATTCTGCTTCTGTTTGTCGCTTGCCAGTTTCAGGCTCGTAGTTTGCTGCCATTTCCTGCAAATTATATATAAATTGGTCTCTGTGGATATCACTTTTCACTGATCAATATATCAAATGACTTCTAAAAAAGATAAAAGAGAACGAAAATTTTACTTCAGGTTTTCCAGTGGGAACAGCATGTTGAATTTCATGTTCACGGTCAGCGTAAACCTCAGGATCAGCAGGGCGACCAGTTGGTTCTGTTGCAAATCCTCGAACTCGAGCTAGATTGTAGGCTAAAGAGAGGGACCTATACGATCTTGTTGCGGTTGCAGCTAGTCTTGACTGGATCATCTTCAAATTCGCTCCCTGATGCTTGAATTATACAGTTAATTAGCACTTTTGTTTCGAAGTTCAGAACCAAGAACGAAGGCAAGCTCCAACCAAGAAAAAGAAGCGAGGGGGACTTTCTAGAGAAGAGAATATGTTTATGTGGAGACACGTGTCTTAAACTATTGACGTGGCAATAGCATGTCGTGCCTTGCTGTATTTTACATGTCACTTCTTTATAGTCATCTTTTCTTTGTGTATCCATTGTGAGAGAGGCACCTCGAAGCATTCAGAAGTTTCTTCCTGCTTCTGCATTTGAAGGAAGTAAGGCATCCACTCGAATTCTCTAGTAGAAGTGGGGTCGATCCAATCCTCTAGGGTTGGTTTTTAGCGTGAAATGATTAACAAGTAGAGGCCCATGAAGCCTGCCTGTTCTTCCCCTCACGTAAGCATGTTGGGTCCTCAGCATGTGTTTGATGGATCTATTCAGCGGGCTCAGGAGAATAAAAATTATAAAGAAATATAAATGAGATTTTTTGAAATATTTAAAAAATAGATATTTTACATATATGTTTGACAAGTGAAGCCTTGTATAATTTTTATTTTATACTTGACCTCTTTCTTAAATAAAAGCTTCTTGGGATCTTTGTTAAATAAGGACTTTAATCATTGCTTAAATAGCCATTAGCTTAAACGGGGCACATTCAAGCATTGTTTTTAAGCCAGTCTTGGTGGTCAATCCAGTCTAAGACACGGGTCATCGGATTTTGACTAGGTCACTCGAGTCAATTTTAATTTTTTTTACAAATCAAAACGACATTGTTTTGAAAAAAATAATTAATCAACGGGTTGCAACCGAGTTTTTGACCGCCAGGTCAATCAGGTCAGCCAGGTTTTTAACCACCTTTATTTTTTTACAAACCCGATTCAGTTCCAGCTCCGGGTCAGCCAGGTTTTAAAACTATGCATCCAAGTGCTAAAGAGAAGTCAATGAATTGAACTTGAGAGTGCTTGATCGCATTATTCAATGTTGCAGATCTCATGTAGCTTTTAAGTTCTAATAATATCCATTATCTAAAGTGGCATCACATAACAATTACAAGTGGGATCATATAATAATTATGGGTAGTTGCTTTTAAATATGAAATGAATTATTTGGCAAGTGTCGCCTGCTGCTAGAAGTGAATCATGTAAAATCATGACTCAAATGGTGGTTCATGTCCTCTCATCTATTTAGAAGATATCGGCCGAAGAAACCAAATCACATCTTTTCAGTCTCGATGCTAATGGAAGGAGCTCTTGGGCTACCGTAAATTTATTTTCTTTAGAGAGTTACAATCATTTGGGGCATTGGCAGGCATAGTCTGCTAGCAATGAAAGATTGTCTGCCTCCGCAGGAACTGAGTTTTACTGCCATCAAAGGTTAATCCTTGTTCAAACTGCTGGATTTCGTTCGGTATCCCGAATGTTTAACGATGAACAAAAGAATCTAATGTGAAAAGAAATCATTGTTTGTATTCATGTAATTGCTTGATCATTTTGCAATTTTACACGTTGCAATTTCCCCATAAAAAAACATTGAATATTGATTGGGGTTAAAACTTGAAGACAACTAGAAAGCTACGCAGAAGAAAAATGCTTTCCTTTATCTTATCCTAAGCACGGACCAAGCCACAAGATAAGGCCATCAAGAGTATAGCAGCCTGTTCTTCCTCTCCCAGTTTTCTCTTCCAATCTTCCTGCAATATCCCATCTCTTCTAAAACCCATCAAATCTAGCTTCAATGAAACTCCTAGCTTACTACTATTGCTACTTTTAGCAATCTTATTTTTACTCCTCTCCGCTCCTCCTTTGTCCGACCCATGAAGTGCTCTCCTCTTCTTCCTCTGTCTGATCCCACATGCATTGCACAGTGTCTGCAAATAATAAAAGTATACATTATTAATAAAGCTAATCAGAATCACAATACAGAAACTTAAGGAAGATGATCATTGCAAAGTGAATAATTACACACACCCTGGGACCAGCCGGACCGCCTCGCCAACATGGGGTTCTTGTAGTTTGGCAATCCATGCATCTTCTTTTGATCTCGTTACCCTTGCTTGATTGAGTACTATCCATGTCCTCTGACTCTGATCCCTGTTTAAAAAATCGAGGACATTAAGTAACAAGAAAACCGAGCAATAACCATCACTAAATTAAAAAAACTAAAAGCTATGGAAAAAGGATAAGATCACTCACTTTTGTGTTGAAATCCATGATCAGTGCAAACAGGTTATGCTAGAGACTGAAGACAAGCACTTCAAAATAAGTGCTATATGAGATAAGTTAAGATTCAACAGACATGAGACTTGGAGAAAGAAGAGAGAGGTAAGTGTGTCTCAACTCAAAGAGACCTAAAGCGAAGAGAGCAACAGCATACAAAAAAACATTCTCATTAGGTATTGAAGGAGAGATATAAATGCAGCGAGGGAGGTGTTAATAGGAAAGAAGCAGAAGAAACATGGGAATGGGAAACAGGGCACTTGAAGAGGCTTGCAAATATAATAACAGCTGCCTCGTTCAAGAATCAAGACGGCTAGTTTTCTACCGTGGGGGCTGCGGCGCAGAAACCCTAATTCAAATTTTCTTTAATAGACTAAAATACCCATATGTGGTTGATTCCAGGACCATAACGTTTTTTTTTAAGGATAATTTTAGAATTCATTAATTAAAAAACTTATATTCTAAATAACATTTCATGAAAATTTTAATAAAATTTTTAAAATTAATTTTTTAAAATTTTTAAATTTTTATTATAATCAATACTGATATTAAAAATAATTTTTTAAAAATAAATATATCTTATCTTAATATATTTTCAAATAAAAAATATTTTAAAAAATAATTATTATAACAATTACAAACATCATTTTATGATCACAATCAGTAACAGAAAGTTTAGTCACCCTCCATAATCCAAAGATTTTCTTCTACCCTTTTGATAATAGTTGTTTTCAAAATAGTTTTTTTTTTTAGCAATGTTGTGCATTTCATATGAAATAACGTGGAAATTATTATTCTTTTAGCGTTGATTTATCATTTAATAACTTTAATGTCTACAATTACCCATTTATCATTCATGACATGTATTTTTAATATATATATATATATATATATATATATATGTGTGTGTGTGTGTGTGTGTGTGTGTGTGTGTGTGTGTGTGTGATTTTTTTCTCTTGAGAAATAAATCTCATACATTAAATGATAGATTCCATTAATAGATTTATAAATTCAATATTTGAAAACTTTTAAGAAATGATTTGGTGATTATTTCTCAGTTAATATTTTCCCTAAATGCCAAAAAGAAAAATATTCCAATAAAGATACAATTCGGAGGTGAATGTGAAGTTGAAGGAAGAATATTACAGCAAAGAAATAAGCTCTATTTTGCTTTGTTTTCCATTAAAATAAGAAATTCCACTCGATTTTGTGCAACAGGAAGGATACCCTTCTGCACTGATCACACACAGTTTTTTTTTTTTTTTTTTTGTATTGGGACCCCAAATGCCAAAATCAAGAGACGCTTGAACTTTGATGAATAAAGCACAGACCACGCTATCAAATCACTGCACAGAAGAAATTAAGGATTGAAAGCAAGAAATGCCCATGGCTCCAAGCGAAAGGTGTCGATGGACATTTTGGTAAATGGGTTGTGACAGAGACAGTGAGATGAAGCAGAATCAAGACAAGATGCCACCTTTGTTTCTTAGCAGTTGTAGATGAGCAGTGGGAGGGAAAAGAAAAGGTTATGGCAAAGCTTGAGGTTGTAATGAAGAGATAACGATGGAAGAAGAGACAAAAACCCAGGCCACCGATTCTGGACCAGACGCAGCCAGCCAGCCATGCCTTCATCGTTCTTGTCCTTAGCTTGATAAAACGAAAGGAAGGAACATCCTGTGATTGTTTGCTATTGATGGTTTTTTAGACTGCGCTTGCCGCTTGGGTTTATTCGTGTCTTATACCACAAAAATATATATAATAAGAATAAATATGTACTTAGTCAGCGATGAGATAAATAAATAAAAATAATTGTTTTTTTTATCTTAAGATGTTTGATCAATATAATATCTTGCTTTGAAATAGAAGCAGTTGTCACTTTAAAAATAAACATTTTTATCCTTTTTAACAAAAAAAGAATTTTTTAATTAAAATAAAAATTTCTCCATCATTTTTTTTTATTATACATACCAATTATGCTAGTGTTTTACATAATTCTATTTCATTTTTTTATATTATTGATTATATTAAAATGATATGCCTATAAATATTGTCATCCTATTTATTTCTTTTGTGTTGAAACTTAAGAATTACTTTTATAAAAAAAATATGTTCATATGCTGTATAAGTTTAAGAAGTCGTAAATTATTTAATATAAATTAAATGTATTTGTTTAAATAATCAGTACAGTTCTTGCTGGTCATTTCATATATCAAAATTAATAATAATAAAATTTAACCAAATACTAATTAATTATTTATAAGTATAATACAATAACCAGTTATTCAATAAATACTGTTTTAATATCACAGCTCACCTTAATATAAAAATGAAATCGTCACATAATGAAAGCTTGTTTATTTTTGTGTTTCAAAAATATTTTAAAAAAAAATTAATTTTTTATTTTTTTTACTTAAAATTAATATTTTTTAGTATTTTTAGATCGTTTTGATATATTAATATTAAAAATAATTTTTTAAAAAATATAAATTATTTCAATACATTTCTAAATAAAAAATATTTTAAAAAACAACCGTTATCACAATATCAACGTAACATATAACATAACAATTCCAAACACGCCGCGGCATGTTGATGCTAGCTATTGCTGATTTTTTTTAATGAGATTCCTGATTTTTGGTATTTTTAAATTGTTTTTATATGTTAATATCAAAATAATTTTTTTAAAAAAATATATTTATTATTTTAATATATTTTTCACAGTATTAAACACAATATCAAACATAATATATATATATATATATAAAATGTCAATACCAAACGTCGCTGTATGTTGATGCTACTGCTGATTTTTCTCTATGAGATGCCTAAATAATTATTGGCTTTACCGATAATAATTGAATGATTGAGTCACGACATTGAACTCCCACTCGTACTGCGGAAAAAGAACTGTCCTTCGAAGTATCACGAGTCCACAAGCCATGCAAAAGACCAAAACGGTGTTTGTGTCGCGGCAGAAAGCTGCATGCTCCTCGATAACACGGAACCATGTCTGCAACCATTTCATTGAGTTCCGCCTTCGGAAATAACATGAATGGTAGCATAGATCACTAGGATGTGCAAAATACTAGTTCTTCTTGCATAAGGGACCAAACACTTGCTACTGTCCTTTGTTGTATTGTGGATGGCAAACAGGAACACTTCTCTTTTGAAATTCAAATTCTTAAGAAATTTATGAGCAGTGGTATTGTCCTCTACCGTGTTCAAATTGTATGGACTCTCTTTTGGAATGTAAGAGTGAAATACTAATTAATGGCTGCAAAACTAAATTAAAAGATCAGCTCACTGCTTCAGCCTCTGTCATTAGTAATTTACATCAAATATTTTAGTCAGGCCATCTAAAGTCTCATGGAGAGAGTCTTGGGTGCAAAATAAAATAAAATAAAATCTGTACTAGTTAGAGTGATACACAACAGATTGAGCAAATTAGACGCTTCTTGCTTTCAGTGCTTCAACCTATCCCTCTGTCCAAGTTTTGAGCAAAGATCAGCGAGGAAGGAGAAGAGAGCACCCATGAAGCACATTAACCATGACAATACGAACAATGCCCAGTCCTGGAGGTTTTTCTTTGGAGAATGCCCCCTGTCTGAGATGAGCAATGCCCTGTATACAGCTTCAGCTAAGGCATACGCTGTAACCGGATCAGATTCTTCTGCGAGAAATCCATATTCTGTGAGGCAAACAATGTCATACACTCCATTAGTCTCTGATATTCCTAGACGCTCGCATAATCTGAGCCTCATGTCCATCCTCTCTTCGGTTGTCAACAAGTCACCATGTGTCAGGATCAAGATAGGATTCTCGTCTGCGAGCAAAATGGAGCCAATTAACTTGCGTTATTTTGCATGTTAAGCATTCCCATATGAAGTTGTTTGTTCTTGCTTAATTGTACTGTCACAAAAGGCTCAGAATTTATATTTAATTTTACGCACAACCAAATGAGCCTACTTCTGTGTCTGTGGCAATGCTTTATTTTGAGCAGCATGGTTATGTTTAAGTATGATTGAAAATTCACTCAAACAGTAACAGGATAAGAAATAAATGCAGCAGAGAGTATTAAAGCTATGGTGCAAGCAGGTAGGGGCAAGGCAAACTGCAGAATGAATTCAAACTCTTCTGAGTCAAGACCAGTAAAAAAAGAAGAAAAAACTGATTAAAACATGTTTGACAATCCACACCATGTACTCAAATAGATAGGTAATTAAATGTTCTGAAATTGAAAGAAAAAACTAAGTTCTCTTTCTGCTATGATGTAAATTTCAAGACCATCATCAGCTGCAGCAGTCGAAGCTTAGTGCAGATCAATAATTACAATAGCTCTAGGAAGTACAGTAGCGTAAAGTGCACGTACAAAAAAGCTTTGATATGATGTTTGATGCTTCACGAGTCTATGTGTATTGGTCCATTTATTATAATGACAGGAATTAAAAAAAAACAGTTAGTGTTGTCCGAGCTGTCATGGCTGAATGTCAAAATGATAGCACCTTAAACGAAGAATTGATGGTAAAGACTAAAGCTTACTGCATTTTCTCAAAGCAGGGGAGTGGAAGAGTTCTCTTGTGGCTTCTAATGGCTTCGAATCACTAGCTTTTGAGGCTTTATGGACCTCTGCTATGTTAACCACCACCATTGGAATATTTACTGTCCTTTGTACAAACTTTGAAGATGACCTCAAACCAACAGTTTCTGTGTCGGCTTCCAGCAATACATCATCACCTGATCTCAGGCACAGCTGGTTATGGTGAATCCCATCACTCATCCAACTTGACAATTCCTCAAGAGCATCACCAATTTTACCATAATTAAACCCCCTAGAATCGTACACACAAAACCCACCTTGCATTGATCTCATTACATTGTGCTCTTCCATGTACATGGTGGTGTATTTGGTAGCACCGCCTACAAATACAAAATCAAATTAATAGTTGTGCTGCCAGAAATGTTTCATACTCCACAGTTTTGCAACTCTTTGGAGTATAAATGCAAACTCATGGCTGTGCTATGCTCTGCACAATAAACTTACCAGATGAAGTTCGAGCAAAAGGTATGAGTCCAGACCGACCAAAAACACTGTACATAAGGTTCACAAGTGAGCTCTTGCCAGAGCCAGAGAAACCCACCAAGAGAATAGTGATTACTGGTGGAATGTCCATCTCTTCCTTCTTGAGACCTCCTGTGGGCACCCAGAAATCACCTGAACGATACATTTGTAGCTTGTATCTGAGCTCATTGAGTCCTTCATGAGCAATCAAAGCCAGTCTCTCCAACTCTTTAAGAACTCTGAGTCTTGGTGTAAGGCTTGCGATGTGAGGGAGGTCAAGCTTAAGCCTAACACATTCATCGAACTTTGCTGCCGATCTCCACCAACAGTAGCCCAGTCTTGACAATTGGCACTCATCTTCATCATTGGAAGAGAGCTGACTCTTCATGTCTTTGGGACTCAACTTCAGCAAAAAAGGTGGCAGTAATTTTATTTTATTTTGGACTTTTGAAATTGAACAGTTTGATCTTTCTACCATGAAGGCTCTATTGCAAAAGAGAGATACGAATCAAAGGGACAAGGGAATTTTCTACCACAAGGCCTTGTTTGTCCAAATGAGTACTATTTTGCTCACGGGTTTTCCACTAGTTGGCTGTTGCGAAGGGCTATTTCCAGACTTTCTGGCACTTGTGGTGGAGCAGCTTGAGAAATGGCATCCCATATTACCGAAATACCCACGTTCCTGCCGTTCAATACCATCAGACTTGCTGGATAGGAAGGTATTTTAGTCCCAACGACCCTGTAATGGTAGGGAATGGGCAGCGTACCGCTACAGCGCTACGTCTAGATAAAAATTTGGACGTTATATACATAGCAGACGGTCACAGGATGGACGTTCCTTCTCTTGTCCAATCAATCATGTCGCTTTCAGCTTAACACGTGGCTTGTAATCCATATTCAACCAAAGCTCTTCCTGCACATTTATTGGTTTCGCACATGCCTTTGCCATTTTAGATTCTTGCAAGGATTCTGTCAATAATTAAGCAGCCATGCGGATTAGGCTAATTTCGAAAAATGTACTTCCTGGTTCTCTCAAATGCGCTTGTGTGCATATGTTAAACACATGCCTACTGGTATGTGTCAAAATGACCAAAAGCACAAGCAAAATGAGCACAGTGCGCAAGGGATATCATCTTTCTTCAGAGAAAAGAAAACCATGCAGAAGGATAAATCAAGTTTTGCCGCGAATCAGAATGCAATAATGGTAAATTTTATATCATAAATTCTTGTTTTTGTTTCACGGACAACAAAAATTGCCCCCTCAAAACTGAAAATAGAAACATTTTCTAATAGAAAGGCAATCCTTAGATTCCAAACTGTTCTGAGAAGACCTTAGGAAGAAGAACATATAGCAACGCGTATCCTTCCAATCATCGCTCTAACTTGTAAACCCGACAGAAGGATGCAAGCTGTGATGAGCAGCTTCATCCAAGGCATGACAAAATAATGCCCAGCAAAATAAAAATGAGAAAAAGTAAAAAAAAGACTCAAAACTTTCTGTAGATTCCACCAGCAATGGCAATTCTTGACTCTTCACAAACATAAAGCATCTCTGTAACAGAGCATCTTTTGAACCGCATAGCCAGAGAACGATCCTATGGCATGTGACTTCCCTATCCAAAAATAACAATCATTGATTTAAACCTGGACACTCAGCTTCATTCCACCATGAACTTTAGGTGCTGCAAATGTCTGGCACAGAAAAGGTGACAGTACAAATTAACCTTTGCCATAAATTAGTGTGTATAAAAAAGTGATTAAGGAAATAATCCTAAGACTACAATAAAATTGGAAGAACGCGGTAAAGTTACAATAAATTGTAGAGCTTTATAAAATGATAATTTACTCTCTATGATGATGTTTTACGAAATATAGAGAAGCAATCAACTGCAAATATCAAGACTATCTATAGATTTTTCAAAATTTCAATCGGATATCAAAACAGGTATGTAGTTTCACATGTGACTTCTATTAGTGCAGTTAACACAGGGTAAAAAGTTGAAGGCATCCCCCCGCATGTGTAGAAACTAAACAAATGAGAGCACAAGACATGTAAATTCAGAACTAATATCCACAAACTTACACATTCCCAGCCAGCTAATTGGGAAATGCCGGACCTCGATCTTTGCAAGAATATTGATAGAAAAACAAGCACAAACAAGCAATCCCTATTAAACAGGAATTGCTCAGCCTTGGTGTGAAAGTTAACTGTCCAGGAGGTGCCTTTGTCACTTGTAAAGAGAAAATGTACCTAGAACTTACGAACTAGGTGAGAGAAGTTGCATACCTTAAGTGAATTTAAATCCATTAGAGGAAACAGGAACTTCGGTCCCACCAAACTGAAATCCAGATTGGGAAGCATCACCTGGAGGAAATGCCTCAAAGTCATCACCATCTTCCACCCAAAATGTCTCAAGAATCTTCACTGCTTTCTCATATATTTCATTGTTGTCATGACTCTGAAGGTTCTCAATCTTTTCTAAACCCTCAACATCTTCAATCATTTGGGTATACAGATTTGCATTTCCTGTGTTGCCCAAATTCTTTTTAGCTTCCCCAACCTTTAGAATGTTCTCTAGCCCTTCTAAGCAAACCGTGACAATTCTTGGGTCAGGACAAATCAAAAGATCACATAATGGCTTGATGCACCCCTGGTCCACCAGAAACCTACAATGCGCAAATAGAATTGAATCTTTTAACTTACACATAAATCAAATTAACCAATTAATGGAGAAGAATGTCATGAAAGAGAAAAAAGATACTTGATTTGTTCATGGCTTCCACCAGAAGTTGCATTTGAAATTGCCCAAGCAGCCTCTTTCTTGATCTCAAATTCAGCATTTTGAAGCAATTGGACAAGAGGGCCAATAATACCTGCTTCAAGTACAGCCTGCGCAATTTGCAAATGCAAGTCTCATGCAATGAACATTACAACAAATAGGCGATAAAAACATCTAATAGAGAGTTGAAAGTCTTTTTTTTGGTAGCTATCATCCTCAAGATATCCTCACTTCAAAACAATCATTGGATGTAAACAAACTGAGGGTACATAAAACCATCATCAACTCAGAATTTTAAAGCAATTGAGACAGGACAAATAACTCCATTTTACCAGATGGGCTAGAAAACAACATAATAAATAGCTCCAAAAAACTTTCTGTAAATTCCTGTATCCCTCAAAATATCTAAGCTTTAAATAATCAGAAGATTACAGACATTGTGACAAAATTTAAGGACATACTAATTTTCATCCAAACCAGGGATCCACTGATGATATTTAATGAGTAGTCTTGCTCACCTGTATCTGATTTGCATTTCCAGCTGTGACGTTTGAGATTGTCCAGCATGCTTCCTTCTTGATGCTTTTCTTGTAATTATTTGTCAGCAAGTTCAAAAGACATGGGAGAGCTTGATGGTTTATCATACACTGAAATTAGGAATGACACAAAGCATTACATCATTGGCTCAGAAGCCAACATATTTTCAAGTCATGCAAACATGCAACATATCAGACCACTAAGACACGCTGTAGATATCATCAGATGATTAATCGAGGTATGCTGAAAATTATAAATGATATCATCTAAGTAATTCTCAAAAAAAAAAAATATTGAGCCCTTTTTCTCCTCTCTGGGATATTTTTGGATAAGTTTATTTGAGTTGTCTCATTTCATAGTGCCATTTGGCAAGCAGGCAGTTGGGGAATGTTACACGCCTTTGAGCTTTTCAAATCTCTAGAATTTCATTTCTGAATGGGTTCCAATTTTTTTTTCCTAGTTAACATGCAAGATCATTAGCTCTGCCAAGACATAAATGCAGACTTCATCTCAACCAAAAACCACTACTCGTTCAAGCATGTTTCTTTCAGAAAACAGAAACGAATAGTTACTTCCTAAAAAATTAAGGCATGTCTGCACACATCTCAAAACAAAAGCGAGACATGAATTCCATAACACCATAAAATAACCTCCTAACAAGAATTAGACTACATACTCAATCGAGAGATTAGAAAATAGATTGATTTCATAATCTTCCCTAGTCATGAGTTTATACTAATTCTTCCACTTCACAGCTAAAATTAAAGTTCGTCTGAAGCATGTCCACATTGTTGGGGAAGGAAACAATCTGATGTTTTGTAAATTTGGAAATTTTATCAAATCTCTCAAGTTGGTCTCCATCCAATTGAGACCTTCACGTACAGGAAGTTTCACTCAGACTCAAGTCAATGAAAAATAAAAAAACCTACTCTGTACTGTTTGGAATCTCATCTATTAAATGGCTAGTCAAAAGCTGGAGGAGGGTGGTTGTGGGTGTAGACACCATAGAACCTTTAGACCCATCCTTATCAATAGCCATCAAATATGAATGCATGGCAAGTATTGACTTGAAAACTATAAAATGTGACAAGTACTGATTTCAAAACCAGAAAACCATAAGCAACAGCTGAAACAAACCCATTACATGCTATCAGAATTAGTGCAAAACAGCATGCCAGGTTGTAATGATAAGTTGTGAAATTGTATAGAAAATGCCAACTATTCTAGAATATTAAAGCATTAAAGAAAAAAAAGCATGTCCATCTATATTTTCAACCTGTGCATCTAAAATGAGCAATGCAGGCACGTACAAGTATTTCCATCTTCCAAGATCAGTACAAAACTGTCGGAGGAGTATGTGATTGGTTTTAAAATAAACAAAACCATGCCAGTTATGAACTCATGACTAAAACCAGGGGAAGAGAAATTAAGCAGTAAGAAAAATAAATAGGGGGGGGTTTGGGGTAATTAGAAAAATAAAGGTATAAGTATAACCAATACCTGAGTCTGCATGTCATCTCCAGTAACAATATTTCCAACTGCACGTAGCGCAGGGATGAGCACTGTTGGAGATTGATGACTGAAAACAGAAAATGTACAGAGCGTTTCAACTTTCAGAAGCAAATGCCAGGAAAAAGAATCATCTGACACATATGAAGAGCAAACAGAGTTTATAACTCACCGTAAAAGTTCAACGAGACGGGGGCAGACCCCAGCCTCAATAACAGCTTGGATTTTCTCATTGGATCCATCTGAGAGATATGACAGTGCCCAGCATGCATCTGTGAGGACTTCGTTGTCATTTGAATGTATAAGACGCTCAAGAGCTGGGAGAGCAGGTTTTGTCTGCTCATTGAATTTCAACAGCACATACACTAGCAGCAATTAACAAATTGGGGAATAAAGTACTGGAACTGCATTTAAACAGTCTATCTTGAAAGTCAAACCTGGTCAAACAAAGGTTGGGGCTTGCCCCTGCAGAAGTTCGATAATGTCCAAGTTGCATTTCTTAACATAGAAAGCTTTGCATGTTCATTGAATTGTGCAAGCAAAGGCATCAAAGCCCCATGACCAAGGACTAGATCACGGCATTTTGGTGAGTCACCAGCAACATTTCCTAATGCCCAAACAGCCTATAATCCCAGCAAAATGTAAGTTTGCCATTATCGAACCAATCAAGAAATAATTACGATGGCCCCTTGACATTACTTGAAAGAAAAATAGATTACATAAAATAATAATAACATCTACCTGTTCCCTGACATCTTCAGCTGGAGAACTTAAAAGTTTGACAAAAATCGGGATTGCCCCATGGTCAATTACAACCCTGGTGTTTTCTGATGTCCCAGAAGCAATATTCGTGAGCGCCCAAGCCGCCTCGAACTAAAATATAACATTAAAAAAAATACAACACGACAATTAAAAAGAAAAGAAAAAACTAAACCGGCAGGTATGATAGATACAGCAGCAGCTATAATGAAGCCCTGTCCAAAACATAAAGCAACAAAGATCTAGCACGAATCCAAACCTGAAGCTGTGGAAAATCATCCCTTGCAAGAAACTCGATGAAGCGGGGGACAACCCCTGATTGTATAACTTCATTGATGGGAGGACTGCGTTCTATTGAGAGCAGCTTTCGGAAATGAGTAGTTCCCTCAAACTGTATATTCTTGTCATCTGACCAAACACCAGCAATCATTGCTGGAAGAGTGTCTAGCTGCCATCAGATTAATTTAACAAAACCATCAGCTCCGTTAAAAAAAATATTTTTTTATTTAATAATTATCGGTAACAAATGATGATTCAGGATTGATCCAACAAATTATTAAATCAGGGAGCAATTCAACCTAACTATCCACAAAAATTAATGAAAAAAAGGTGAAGTAAAGAAACAAAGAATACCGGCTTATCAGAAGCGGAAATGTTAAGAGAAGAGGTAACTTGTTGCTGTTGCTGCTGCTGTTGCTGGGCCTGAAGTCCCTCACGTCGCTTCTTAAGCAAGCTTTCTTCCCTCTTATTCTTTCGGATCTCCACCAGGTTGTCTTCCCTTCTTCTCCTCCCTTCATCTGCATCCACCGCCACCTTGTACTTGTTCCTCCTCACCTCCACTCTCGCGTTCGGCCTCAACGACATGTCGTTTTGATAAGCACTGCACTGCACTGTAATGTGGATGTTACAGTGAGGGAAGCGAAGGGAAGGGAAGAAGAGGAGTGGTAAAAGTGAGGAATGTGGAGGGGGGGTTTTGGGATTTCTATTTGAATGGACTTGGAGCCAGAAGGGTGGTGCTATTATAGAGGTTTTTCAACTACCGACGCTTGGGAAACAGGGCTTGGATTTTGTTCTTATTAACGAGACCACCATTGGTTTTTTTCGAATTGGAAGGAGAGGGAGCTCTAACGGACCTCCGCCGCCGTCAATCTTTATTCCTTTTCTGCCGCTGTAGATAATATTATATTTTATTAATTTTGTATACGATAAAAATAGTATGTGAAAAGAAAATGAAATTAAAATAAAATAAAATAAAATGGGTGGACAAATTAAATCAGCAGGAGTAATCTATGATATTTCAATAGAGATGGAGAGAGATGCATTTAAAGGGAAATTGGATTTTAATTAAGTATTGTTATTCGTTACTAAATTCCAATATAGTTAAAGATTAAAAAAAATCCAATATAGCTTAAGTCGTGTATTTTTATTCAAAAAAACAGCAAATAACAAAATAAATTAAAAAATATTTTTCACGACACTTCTAAAATTTAACATTTTTATATTTATACGATCAACTATTATTTATTAAAAGATTATAAGAATATATATATATATATATATATATATATATATATATATATAAATGCAAATTACATTTTCATTCCACTTCGCACCTAGTGGTTTTAAAACTACACCTCGCATGATTAGCTGATAGCAAGTAATAATTTTTGGACCCTGGGCTGGGTTTGCGTATCGGTAACATTTCACGCTTGTTATTTGAAATCCTCGCCGTAAAAGATTTAGATTTTTATACCGTTGCGCAAGTACTATTACTTTCGTAAGGAATTTAAAAGAAAAGGAAAATAATGTATTGTTTGAAATTATAATAATAATTATTTTTTAAAATATTTTTTATTTATAAATATATTAAAATAATATTTTTTATTTTTAATATGAACATGTCAAAGTAATCTAAATATATAGAAAAAATAAAATTAAAACAAAAAAATAAAAATATTCAAAAACATATTTTTTTTTATTGTAAAAACAAATACACTCTTGGTGGTTAGGTGATCATCCTAACAAGTTTCAATTTCTGTCGAGGAATCTTGTTCTTATTGGTAATGATATAATTATGATTACTTTAAATTAAAAAATCTTGCTTTAACCTTTTGCCTCACATGTCAAAGTTGGGGTTGAACAAGGGTTTGTATAAAATGAATATTAAAAGTTTTTTTTGTTTTTGTGTTTCAAGAAGTGTTTTTTTTAATTAAATTTTTTATTTATTTTAGATTATTTTTTTTAATATTTTTAGATCGTTTTAATGTGTTAGTGTCAAAAATAATTTTTTAAAAATAAAAAATATTATTTCGATACATTTTCCGGATGAAAAACACCTTGAAAAACAATCGTTACTATACTCCCAAATACTCCCTAAGGATATCTTAGTCAATTTTAATTGGGATTATCTTGACATCATCAATTAAATATCTCATAAATTTAAAAATTATAAATTTATAAAATGTAAAAGGAAGGTGAACCAAGGATTTTAGAATTCAATCATGTTACTTACAATGGACGTGATAATTAGCAATCGTTATCACACTTTGAAACACCTCTTAAAAATATATTTGTCAATTTTAATTGGAATTATCTTGACACCGTCGATTAAATATCTCATAAATTTAAAAAATATAAATTTATAAAATGTAAAAGGAAGGTAAACCAAGGATTTTAGAATTCAATCATGTTACTTACAATGGACGTGACAATTAACAATTATTATCACATTTTTAAACACCTCTTAAAAATATCTTTGTCAATTTTAATTTGAATTATCTTGACACCGTCAATTAAATATCTCATAAATTTAAAAAATATAAATTTAAAAAATATAAAAGGAAGGTAAACCAAGGATTTTGGAATTTAATCATCTTACTTACAATGGATGCGACAATTAATAATCGTTACCATACTTTTAAATATCCCTTAAGGATATCTTTATCAATTTTAATTGAAATTATTTTGACACTGTCAATTAAATATTTTTTCAATTTATAAAATATAAAAGGAAGGGAAACTGAGAATTTTAGAATTCAATTATATTACTTACAATAGACGCGACAATTAATTTTTTTTTCTGATTTTGTTACTGTTTTGAATATTAGAGGAGATTGTGAAATCTAATTGTTTTGCTACACGTAATCGATAAAAAAATACAAAACACGTGAACATTATGGTAAGATTTTAATCATGATATATACGTGATTTATTTTTTATTTTATTTTTTTGTTGATTGTTATAGATTAAGTGATAAGTTATCTTCGATAATAAATATGACATCTCAATGGCAACCTATTTATCAAAGAATCGGTTGTGTATCTGCCACACAATAATATCATAATTACCATTTAAAAAGATGTGGAATCTATAGTATTTTGGACTAATTTTTTAAAAGAAAAGTTAATAGTTGAAATGACAATCTATATTCACTTGTTAAAATACTTGGAGTTACGTTTGCACTGAGTTTCATTAAATTTTATTTTTTATTTTAAATTAATATTTTTTTATTTTTATATTATTTTATTTTGATATGTTGATATCAAAAATATTTTAATACATTCTAAATAATAAATATTTTAAAAAATAACTTCAACTACACTTCCAACCAGATACCTAAACCTAAATTAAAAAGACATCATGTAATGATAAACTTATATTTTTACCCACATAAAAATTTGTATGTTTTGTTTTGATTTCAGATTTTATTTTTGTTCTTGTGATTCATGGATGAGATTTATTAATTTCATGTTTTATTATTTTGCGATATAATTTTAGATGATTTTCATTAATGATATTTTTTAAATAATAGGTTGGGTAAATGTCAAAAAATCATCTCAAATCAATAATTTAAGTTGTTAGGTGAGGTCCCAATATATAATTTATATTATTTTTCAACACATTCTACAGAGTAAAAGCCCTTTGTGCTTGAAACTTGTACATACTCATATTACTTGTGCTTAATTTTTATTAAATAAATTGGAATGATGAGATTCAAACTCGTGACCGCTTGATCATTAAGGCTTTGATATTATGTTAAAAAATCATCTCAATAGCTTAAACTGTTAAACAAGATTTCAATATATAATTTATATTATTTTCTAAAAATAAACAAAGAACTCCAATTAAATACAATGCAAAATAAAATGATAGTTGTAGATTTTACAGCTTAGGTTCACATTAACCTTATCACGTGACATGAGGTTGTTTGATATTATAATAATAATTATTTTTTAAAATATTTTTTATTTAGAAATGTATAAAAATAAAAAATTTTATTTTTAAAATATATTTTCAATTTAGTGTATCAAAACTATTTAAAATACATTAAAAAAATTAATTTCTTTTTTTTTTTTTTGTCAAAAAACACGGCAACGCGTTGCCAAAGATGCTCTATCCCCATCTGGAAACTCTCAAGAGATGGAGTAAAATGTATCGCACTCCCTTAGTTTATACAAATCAATTTAATTGTCCCATAAAATATAAAAAATTATGAAATAGTCCCTTGACCAACAATTCACATCCTATTTTAGTAATTGTTTATTCCAAAATGCCTTCCTTTTCTTATTAAATTCAATAATCTTCCCTAATTTTCCTATCTTTTTTCTTCACTATTAAAAAAAATGAACTAGAACATAACATGAATGAAAGAAATTGATGAAACGAAGTAAGTTACAAATAAATTTAACAATATAAGGATTAACCATAAATTCTTTTGAAACCACAAGGACCAACTAAAACAATGACCAAGTTACGATAACTCCAGGAGCTACCGTGGAAGTGGTGAACGCGCATCCTGATTGGATCGAACTATTTTAAATGGGCCCACGTTCGACCTGAATTAAGCCCATGCCAGTTGCCAAGCCCCAAAATCTTACGTTACATTTAACCGGGAGAACACCGAAGATAAATCGGAGAACTCGAATAGCAGAAGACAAGACAAGGGAAGATAAGAGAGTGGGTACAAAATTAAGGCAATGGAGCAGAAGCTATCCTCAGTGGCGAAGACTTTTACTCCTTCACCAATTCAAGAACTCTCCCATTTAGCTCAGAGAAGCAACGCTATCAACCTTGCAGAAGGATTCCCTGACTTCCCTGCTCCTTCCCACCTAAAAAATGCTGCAATTTCCGCCATCAATTCTGACTTCAACCAGTACAGGTGATTGCTTATTCAATTTTCTGGAAGATTTTTTTTATTTCTTGGTAATATCAACCGAGAGAGCCTAGCTGTTTTGTGAATTAAGGCATGTGCAAGGAATTTGTGACCACTTGGCGAATATTATGAAGGAAATGCATGGTTTAGATTTTGATCCTCGGACTGATATGGCTATTTGCTGTGGCCAAACCGAGGCATTTGCAGCCGCAGTGTTTGCTAGTATGTTGTGCACTCTAATTCTTTGTAAATGGTAGTAACTTATCCAGATGTTTCGCTTACTAAATTATTGTTCTGTTTGGACAGTAATAGACCCGGGCGATGAGGTTGTGCTATTTGACCCTTCATATGAAACATACGAGGGATGCATTAGGATGGCTGGGGGAATACCTGTAAGTTTTTTTTTTAAGAAAAAAATTGGTTCTGAACTGTATTATCATGGTTAAAGAGTTTTGAATAATTGAAAATTATTCGCAGGTGTATGTTGCACTTGAACCCCCTCATTGGACATTGGATCCTGACAGATTCATCAATTCTTTTACTGCAAGAACAAAAGCTGTAATATTAAACAGGTTAGAAATTCCAATCAAGGGGACAATATTGCCTTTTTATTTTTAAAAAGAGTCTATTAGTTTCAAAATGGAGGTTCAAATGGCAACTTTTCATTGATTTTGAGTAAAAAAGTTGGTCATATTCTCGTAAACTATTCCTCGAAAGAATTCCTTACTGTCTGTAAAAAATTGTCTGTCTTGCATATTTGAATGTGTTGTTTGTTACCATGACGAGAATAAGAGCGAAATCAAGAGAGATATAAATTGAAAAGTGACAGACAATGCTAGGACAACAATTGGCCTAACTGGATGAAATCCAGGCAAATGCTCTGCCCAAAAACCTCACATTAATTGCTTGCAAAGTCACAGGTGGAAAAAAGTTCTTTTGGATTATTTGATAGATCACCCAAGAAATTGCTTGATCAATAGCACACTCTGAGTCCATAACTATTGTTATAACCTGACAATTGGTATTTAGCTATAAAGAAACTCAATCAAAATTTTAGCATGTTAAACGTGTGATTATTTAATTTGTTCACCATTTATTCCCAGTTACAATACTTTCGGATTTAGAGACTTACTAACATGAAGTGGCACAGCCCTCATAATCCAACTGGCAAAGTTTTCACTAAAGATGAGCTTGAGACTATTGCTGGAGCTTGCTGCAGAAGGGATTGCATGGCTATAACAGATGAAGTATGACAATCCTTTTGCTTATTCCTGGGAAAATTAACTGGATTGGCTATAGGCTAGTCATTCATTAGTTGGTGCTACTAATTCCTGCTCCTTCACCATCTCTGTGAAAATCGAATTTGCACAGTTCTTTTCACCAATTGATTTGATCCCTTGCATCATCTTTAAGTAATAAAACATGTAAAGGTTTTGTATCTCTGGCAATGATTTTTTTTCCCATATCTCTTCCCTTTCTGTAATTATGAGACTGATGCAAAAAGGAGGAGATAACATTGTCTTTTAGGTTACTATTTTGCCTTGTTTATAATAGTGATTTGAACTTGTTTGAACAGGTGTGGTTTTGGACCTTTTGGCTAATATATGAAGCTACGGCATGATTTGTCATCTTGACCCTTGTAGACATTTGAACAGGCTTTGATTTGTTGAGGATGTTAAGGTTCTTGAAGCTAAAAATGTTCAAGACATATGTTAACTATCCATATGACGTTCAACATGTTTAGAAAGTTCAGAAGTTTCTCTCTTAAATTATCATTGTATTGTGCTGCTAGTGTTAGTCAAAACGACTAGAAGCAAGAATGCATTGTTTCTCCTATGTCAGAAGGGTTGTTTGTCTCCTGCAGGTATATGAGCATATTACATATGACAACATAAAGCATATATCCCTTGCCTCTCTTCCAGGAATGCAAGAGCGGACTATCATTACATCTTCCTTATCAAAAACTTTCAGTGTCACAGGTCAAAGCTGCCATCCTACTCAATTAAGTTATCCTCAGAATTAGTTCATGCTGGAAAATCCAATTCTTTAATATGTGTGGGATTAAATACATCTCATTTTATTTATCTTCCTCTGTGCTCTCTACATCAAGTTTCAATTATGTCATAGATTTGCACTCTTACTTCTGTATGCTGTTTATTAGGATGGAGAGTGGGTTGGGCAATTGCTCCAGCTTTCTTTGCCTCTGCAATAAGAAACATTCATATTAAAATTACAGATTCTGCTCCAGCGCCTTTCCAAGAAGCTGCCTTGACTGCTTTGAGAAGCCCCCCAGAATACTTTGAAAAATTGAGAAGGGTGGGTCCTTAAAAGCTTTAAATGTACTTGGTTTTGGTGAAATTAGTGCCACAATATCTGTTTGAATAAATCAGAAGAGTGGTCCCTTAAAAGCTTCTGTTACACCTGGTTTCATGAAAGTGGTTCCTGCAACCACTAAGTTTTCAGTACAAGAATGTTAGCATATGAATTTTTCTATTTATTGTAATTTATGCTGACAAAACATATCTTTTGACGCACAGGAATACGAATCAAAAAGAGACTACATTGTTCACTTGATTGCGGGAATTGGTTTTCAGATTAAGTTTAAGCCTCGGGGTGCATTCTTTTTATTTGCAGAACTTCCTGAAAATTACTTGCTTTCTGATGTAAGTGCACTCTTCACTCTCTCTTTCTTTTTAGTAATTTCTTTGTGAGTGTTCATTACTTGTAGGCCTCACATGAGCAAATATTTGTAAGTGGTGTTCTCCCATCTGTTATCCTATGAAGTGTTAATTATCCATTTGGATTGTTTCAGGTAGAATATGTCAAGGAATTAATAAAACAAGCAGGGGTGGTGGCCGTACCAGGTTGTGGATTTTTTCACACAACTTTGTCTACAGAGAAATTATCTCAGGTAGGTTGCAGTTACCAGGAGAGATACATCAGGTTTGCTTTTTGTAAAAGCAGTGCTACATTGGCTGCTGCAGCACAAAAACTTGCTGAGCTTTCAGATGCTATGGGGTGTGTCACTGGTGGGAAGAATGCATGATGTTCCATGGATCTAAAGTCACCGGGAGGCAATGTAACTTTTGTGGACCTAGTGTGAATGACGATCTGGCTAATTTTATATTTTAACTAATCAAAGCCCTACGAAAGTGTTGGTATGGGGAAGTATTCTTTCAAATGGTGAAGACTCACTATCTGTCATCCTATCAGACAATTGAAAAAAATTCATCTAATCATAGTTACTTTTTTTACCGTGCTTGAGAGATGTGTTCAGAAGCAATCTGATCATTGTGTCCAAGGTGCTGGTGTTGGGGGTCCATATCATATGTTTACGATGGAGGGGTTGCATAGAATGTGGTGTTCCTGTCAAGCTTGGAAGTGCTTCCACCAGACAAAGCCACTAGTGCAGCTGCCAAAACTGCATTTCCTGCAATGGCTGGCTCCGTATAATTATTGGAGCGGATATCCTGGAAACCATTCCAGTTATCAGGGGACAGCAACCATGGCTTCAACAATAGTATTTGTATTTGGTTTAGGAATCAGGACTGTCCCTTCATTTCCGTCCTTTGCATCCATACTTGACCATGTTTTTTGGAATTGAAGAGCCTCTATGAGAAATGATCACAAAGCCTACAAGATAGCTCATGCTATAAGGGGTTTTGCTTAGGATGTAATCAATCTGACTCCTTGCAAGATTTCACAAAGCTTCATTTGAGTAAAATTTAGATCTGCAATGCCATCCTGGCGCCATTTTACCTTCGAGAGACATTGTATTTCGTAGCCATGAAAGCCGCTTTCACCATATATTTAAGAGGCCGTGGTCTTCCACGGTTTAATTTAATCAACCTTCCCTTTGTTCTATTGAAGGTTTGGAAAACTGGTGAGTATGAGCACGTTATGTTTTCTACGTGCCTTTGAAATGTGCTCAGCATCTCTTCATGTGGATAACCGAAGTCCAAGAAAATTCTCATTCGACTCGGAAGCAACTGGGCACCAGCAAGCTTGTTGTCCCAGCTAAATACCCCCCGTTTCGGACCTTCAAGTAAGCTTGTTGTCATTATTTAACCAGGTTAGATAGGAATTGTAAATTTCCTCGCGTCGAATCCAACCATATACATCATGTTTTCCGCAGATCGGCCCGCGGCCCTGTGAAATGATGCTGCCTAAGCGAATTGAGGAATTGAAGGTTTTGAGAAGGTAGTCAGTCCATGAAACATTATTGTGTCTTGGAAGCCTTCCAGCTGCAATTTATTAGTAAATCGAAACAAAAATCAAGTTGAGGAACAAAGATGAGGACTACAATATGGACCTTTTTTTTGCCATATTCCCAGGAAAGCAAATTAGGCTGCCCGTGTTAATTTATGGGAATGTGAGATAATCCAATAGAGGATCCACTGGTAAGACTAATTGATCCGATGATTAATTGCCAACTTCTTTCATTTAATACAAAAATATAATTAGTCCAAATAAGAAATTAATGTTGAAATTCAATTTTCATTCATTCAATTCAATTTGGGGATATATATTTGGAACAGACTGATTGAGAGTTAAATTTCTACTCCAAGATATCTGAATATTTCAGGAAAAAACTAGTTGTTGTGTTGGTTTGATGGTGCCATGTATTGTGCATCGGGAGAGAGAAAATTGTGAATTTCAATAATGTTTTCCTCCTCCTCCTCCTCCTTTTTTTCTGTCTTTGGATAATTTTTTGTTTGACTTTTTTTTTATCCCCTCCTAGTATTATGTGAATTGGGATTTAGGGCTAAATGATTTGTGTCGATTTATTTTTTATATAATTATTGTTGTGTCCAAAAACCATCTTAATATTAGATTAGGGTTTGATTTTATAAAATAAAATTCAATTTTATTGCTTGCAAAAAAAGTTAATTTTAGTATCAATGGATTTTATTTGACAAAAAGAGTTTTATTTAAGTTCTTTTTACCCCTCATTTTGACGGAAAAAATAGATCGAGACCCATGATTGTTTTTTTATTTGAAGTGAATTTTAAGTTTTTTGACTGATTAAATATTGTTTTTTAGATTTGATATAGGTCTTATTAAAATTTTTGTGGGTTTCCTAAGTGTTTTCATGTGAAAAAAGAAGAAGCTGAAAACAAGTTTTTTAGATACAATGAGTTGTTACCTGATTTTTCGACGTTCTTTCAGCTACCTAAGATGATTGGGATATAACTAGTGGATGATGCATCATTTACCACTTCAAACGGCAAGTCATTTCATTTCTTTTTCTTAATTAAAAAAAAAAGGTTTTGTCCACCCATTTAAAGAAAAAAAAAAAAAAGCAAATTGCATGGGCCTAGGTTTTTTGTATTGGGCCATGCACGCTGACCTAACCAATCCCAAGCATTTGATCTTTTTTTGGTCTTTATGTATTGGTTTTTATATTTTCCATCAATTTTAATATAAAATCATTAAAATAAATTAATCATAAATATATTTGAGGTGTTAATTTATTAAATACATTTAATTCTTACTTTGTTTTGAATAAGATTATAACATTTTTTAAAATATTAGCCAACACTATTTTTGTACACCTCATCATGAACATTTTTAAAAAATTTATTTAGGTGGCTTTAGTGCACATGTATTTTTTTTATATAACTAAATAAAAAATAGTTTGAAAAAAAAAATAAAGTTATCAAACCCAACTAGATTCATGAACTGGGTTGCAATAATGGTGGATTAACCTGCATCGATAAAAAATAGTCTTCTTAATATTTTTTTAAACATCTAATACGATGATGTCTTGAAGACTTATCTTGATCAAAATATTATCGTTTCGATATTTTTAAAAATAAAACAATGACAACTTGAAAACTTTTAAAAATGAGCTGGGTTCTAACCAGGTTGATTGAGTCGTGTTTGGAATCATCAAATTAATCGAGTTAACTTTCACATTGTTTAATTTAAAACTTGAGATAAATAAAGAGCTGTGTAGGGGTCTCCAGCTTGACCCGCTAGACTGAATTAAGTTTAGTGATACTGCCAAAGAATTTCCCATGGCAACTCGTAAACTATATATTATTGAAATATTATTCTTGTGTTTTTTAATATATCCATATCAAAAATATTATAATATTATTTTTCTAATTACAACTTGCATTTATTATTATGAGAAGATGTTGTCTAAAAAAATATAGATGTTATGGCAAAAATTGTCATAAAAAAATTGAGTATGTTTATAAGATTGAGAGGTTTTAATTAGAGAGTTAATGATGCGAAACAAAGTCCCCGTTTGTTTCACGAAAAGTGGTTTTCTAGAAATCACTTTTCCAAACTTTCCTGTGTTTGTTTGTCATTAGACAAACTAGTTAACGGAAAACACTTTCCAATCAAAGAAAAATTTGGTTTGATTTTCAGGAAAGTGTTTTCCTTTTATTTTGGGCGGAAACACTTTCCGAAAGTTGTAAAAAATTTAGAAATGTCATATTATTTGCTTACTATATCAAATTTGATTCTCAAACTTTTAATTACTATATATTTTGTTTTGATTTTTTTTTTCAATTTCATCCCTTAGAATTTGATTTTTATATTAACTTTGGTCCTTAATTTTATGATTTTATTTGCTTTTTTCTTATCATTTTTTTAATTAAAATTTTTTATCTATCAAATTTGGTCCATATTCTTTTGATTGTTACTTATTTTATTTGAAATAATTTATGAAATTGTAATTATTATTATTTTAATTTCATCATCTTTCAATTTTTTTATCTGTTAGATTTGATCTTCATTATTTTGATTGTTATTTATTTTATTTGAGATACTTTACAAAATTAGATTTTTTTCAATTTCATTCTCATTCAACTTTTTAATTTGTAAGATTTATTTCTTATTATTTTAATAAACTTAAAAAAATAAAACATTAATAAATTATTTTACACGACACAACCAAACAGTGAAAAGATGAAGA
>Ga0307510_10000541_pt1 | contig 37792 bp, 44 predicted proteins | sample 12_EM_MG_FD_207224 | JGI IMG/M metagenome (GOLD analysis project Ga0307510, IMG submission 207224) | Populus trichocarpa ectomycorrhiza microbial communities from riparian zone in the Pacific Northwest, United States - 12_EM | ecosystem: Host-associated > Plants > Roots > Unclassified | place...
CCTTCAAGCGTGTGGGCGCCTCCAGGACGATCAACAGGATATACAAGCTTGTCCTAACACTATCCGTCGTCATCCAGCTCTCGCTGTTCTTTGTTGTTGCAGCAGTGGCTCTTTGGCTAGATCAACTTTTTCATGGTGCCATTGCCATCATGGCCACGCAGTCAAACACCTATCAAGCGCTCTTGATGGTCGTCATCGTCGTATGTTATCGGTTCCCTCACATGAAGCCAGTTAATACAACCTTTTGTAGATGCTAATTCCTTGGCTTTTGACTGTGCGTCATTGTTTGTATCATTTTCGTTGATCATAGCTAATGCTATCTTTAGGGTTGGTTTGCTACGAGAAAGGAGTTGAAGGCCCCGATGCTGGTATTCCTCGTCCTATCTGCCCTGTATCTCATTGGATTCTGCCTTATGTTCGATTCGACCACGTTCCGTTGGACCTTCGTCCAATGGGGGTTCTTTGGCGCGACGGCATCTCTTTCGGCGCTTCTTGACATTGTCGGTTTCATCGTTGGCATTATGTGCCGCTTGAATTTCGATAAGGGTTTGGTCCAGTGTTGTAAGTAGACTATCTTGCCTGTATGGATCTCGCCGTATTTCTCACTTTGCTCTAGTGAAAGCAGAGGAACCTCTCCGGGAATGCAGTTTCATTCAACCTGTGGAGGGCGGGGAAAACCCATTCGACGAGAAAGTTGACTTCCCTTCGACACACTATCCTACCCTAACGTTCTCGGACACTTTCGGGTTCAACCACGAAGGCCCGCTGGCCAGCCAACTGCGGTTCCAGAACGGTCCCCGATTTTTCAATCAGTCCGTGGCCCCATTCGATTTGCGGGTCGACGTCGAGTCGGTCACAAGGCCGTCTGTAGCACATCTATCACCAGAAGCGGACACAGATTCGGCTCGCCCGTTGACCCGTAAAGGCAGCCAGAACAGCACTTCGAGCCACGCCAGCTCCACCGCATCTGGGGGACGATCCCGTTGGGTTATTGAGTGACCCATGTCCTGTTATTTAGTACTTTCGCTGTACGATGATTCCTACTGTAATGTATACCGAAGGGAGAAGATAATCGGGATGGCCGCAGTTTTGTGAAAACCAACACAGATATGACCAGTACTCCTACACGTGCCAGTTCTGGAAAATGACGTACAAGGAAAAGAAGCCCCAAGAGAAATGTGTCATTTATAGATCGTGTATGAGTGAATGAAGTTAATGAACGGCTGAGGGCGGCCCAGAAGATTCGTCAATCGACAGATTGCAGGTTTGGGTCGTCGACTTGAACTGTAAGTAATGAGCTCTCGCTTAACGAAAGCGAGCTCTCCGCAAGCGAAGGATCTGGTGGTGAAGCGCTTTTGATGGCTTCCACCTCCTTCTCTTGAATTATGGCAGCCCGCCGCGCGACGGTCGCAGACTCGTAGGTGTCTTCCGGTGGCATCTCCGCAGGAGGGATCTTGGCCATCTCGGTCTCATCGTATGTTTGCAGTGCCTTCCGGAAGTCCAGCATCCACGAATGATCCATCAGTTCGAAAGCGCTCGGCCTCCGTGTCGGATCCACGGTGAGGCACTCTTTGATGAAGTTGACACCCAATTCGCTCAGTTGATCCGGCTCGGGAAGCGGTGGATGCTGAGTGGCGACGCCGATGTGATACATGATCGTCCTAATCCGTCCCCAAAAATAAGTATATGCTCAGGTACGGGGTTTCTACGCCCGCCACCGATACGTACCATTCATTATCCAAGTGACTCCACGGCTTTTTTCCGGTGGCGAACTCGAGCACGACGCACCCCATGGACCAGATGTCCATCGCACCGTGACGACCGCGGGTATCATTTTTGATGACCTCCGGCGACATGTACATCGGTGTGCCCGTTAGGCTACTGCTCAAGCCAATCCCGAGACCACCTCCGAAGTGGCCTTCCGCTGGACGACGAGATCGCATCATCGTACGATGGTTCTTTGCAAGTATCTTCGCTGCTCCAAAGTCTACAAACTTTATCACGCCGAGATGATCCAGTAGGATGTCTGTTGGCAGAGATCACGTTTAGTTAGAATACGTGACGTTAGAGGTCTCTACTCTACTTACTATCTGGCTTGATATCACGGTGCACGATGCCCTGGGAGTGGAGATATGCGAGGCCTTCCAGCATCTGCATGGTGTAGACTTGTATGATGTGTTCGTCCTCGATGCGTCCGAGCTCTAGGAGAGCAGCCAAGCTTCCACCCTGACAAAATTCCTCAAAAATATAGACTTTGTCCCGGTGCACTTCGATCCCGTAATACTCGACGATATTAGGATGGCGCAATATCTCCATGACACGAAGCTCGTCACGGATTTGTTGGTAAAGACTCGGTGAGCCGGCGAGCTCCTGGAACTTGATCTCCTTCACTGCCATCAAGGAGCCAGAGTCCAAGTTGACAGCAGTGTACACGGAGCCGAACGCGCCTGCGCCAATGAACCTCCCCTGCTGCCAGCGAATGGAGATGTTAGAGCTGAAGGAAGCAAGGAAAACAGCTGATTGATCCTCCAACTTGTCATCATCCAGTACGCGGCCGGCCATACGCTGCTCTGATGTAAGGGCGGCCCTGTCGTGTTCGAGTCTCTCCACCGCATGTGAGGTCCTGTCCCAAAATTCAGCGATGGACGGATCCAAGTAGCCGGCAGCAGCCAGCCGTTCGTTATTGGCAAAGGAAGAGAATGTCTCGGCATCCAAAGGAGCTTCCTGCCGTCGCTCACCCTGCCTTTCCTTCTCCTTGCTCGCCTCCAGGGTGGAGCGCGCCCCGAGAATATCGAAGTGACCAATGAGAAGCGTCATGCAGCTGGCCACTTTCTGTCGGAGCATCTCGAATTGGTCATCAGGAAGCTGGAGGATGTTGTTGCGTGTACGGTGAAGAGCAAACTCCAGTGCGTTCACCGCCCACTTGAAGGTCTTTCGTTCGTCTGGGTCGCAATAGTCACAAATGAAGGATACCCATGAGATTGCGAGTCTGACGAGGGACCGATTGAACTTCAGAAGTGTCGACCTGTCCATGGACTTTTGGACGTGTTGGCCATGTTCAGAGGCAAATAAGTACCAGCTCTCGAGAAGGTCCTGGTGCTTGCTGGTTTCTCGAAGCGTGTTGCGCACCTGATGGACCGATTCGGTAATAGACTCCGCAAGTCGATTGATGGCGCGATTTATTTTTTTCATTTCTCTGTTGACGGCAGGTAAGTGGGCCTTTTGTTCTATGATGCAGATCGGAGGCTTCATATTAATTTCGCTTTCCTCGTCCACAAGAAAAACATCGTCGAACTCTTGCTTTGCCAACGCCAGCCTATGTTGACCACCGTCGGCTATGAGGCGAACCCTGTCGTCCTTCAAAGCCAGATCGATCCTCGGAATTTCCAGCATTAAAACAAGCCCATTCCAGAGGAAACGGCTGCGAGGGGATAAAATAAGGAGATAGCCAGCTTCGTCTGGAAATTCCGTATGAAGGTCATAGATGTCGACGATTTTGCGGCCATCATCTTCAAGTTGTTCGGTTACGTGAAAAGCTTCCAGGAGCATTCGGCGAATGTAGTCTGGGTGATCCCGTAAAGAGCTCGAAGCAACGATGTATGTCCCTTCTTCCTCATATGTTTGAGTGAAGACAAGACAGTGGTCCGTTTCCACAAGTTGTGATATAAAAAGATCGATTGGTACGTCCTCCAGGGTATACTCTGCAGAGTTATTGAGTCTCTGGCAGACAAGCCTCGACGGATGTCAAGTACAATTTGGAAAAAGAATACTGGACACTTACCGGACAAAGCGATGCAATTTGCGAGATCGCAGGCGGACACTATCCAGAACTTTGCCATACCAACTGGTCATTTGTTCGTCGCCTACGTCCTGCTGTGACCCTGCACGCACAGATCCGTTAACATTGGTGCCGGGTTTCCGCCGCTGACCCGACGCCGGCCTTTCCGAGGCAGGCATCCGGAGCTGAGCGTCAAAAATGTTGGTAACCCGAGCGATCAGCTTATAAGTGAGCGCACTATTTGATAAGTTCAGACATATAGGAAACTGCAGATATGAGTTTGCATACCATAATTGCTCCGCGACCATTGACGTCCCTCCAGGAACAGTCAAGGCAACATCGTTGAAGGTCGGCCATTGAGACTCAATCAAGTCAGTTTCTTTGAAGTAAATATCCTTCGCGCCACTTTTCAATTTCCAGTGTATCAGCTTGAAAAAGAAACTTAATGCGTCCAATACGACAGTATCGTAGTTGTCGCTGATACAAGGAGGTAGGTTCCAATTACCTCCAGGATCGGGGGAAAGGAAGGCCTCGTATTGTCGTTTCAGCGTACACGCTATCCCGATGTTTAGTTTAAGGTCGTCGGTCATCTGGTCAATAATGATGACAGCTGGTTCCTTCAGCTTCTGCGCATAGTCCAGTCGAACGCGTAAACTAGCCAGAGCAAGTTGCGTTGGGAAGGAGATCAAGGGAACGAGCTCGCGCTCGAAGGATGGAAGATTCATTTTCTTCAGAAGGTGGGCCAGGTTGACTTGGGCGTCTCGAGACGCGCCGATGAGGGAGTGTACTGTTGTCATGAAACCTTTTGCAAAGGTCATTTGGATAGATTCCTCCTTCATCGCTCTCTCAAGGAACGTGGTACCGTCCACAACAGGGCCATTATCGCCGGGGATGTAGCGCGACCCCAAAGGGCTGTCTGTATTGGTAACTGGCGCAGTGACGTCCAAAGTCTCGTTTCCCGTCCACTTCCGCAACACATCAATCTGTCGGCGAAGGGATGTGAATAGGGTGGACCACGTAATAAGGGCATCCCTGTGAGCTTGGAAATCTGGTTCGGCAACAATAGGTTTGTCTAGGTGGAGGGCTTTGTGTGTCGGATATAGCGAGTGCACGATATCCAGATGCCGGAGCACTTCGTTCACTTGTTGCAGAGCGATGGCCCCTGGATCATCCTTGTCCTCCAGATCTCTAGCGCGGAAGGTCAAGACTTCATTGATGGCAGGATCAACTGTTCTGAGTTTCAAATCCTCAAGCCTTTTTCTCTCTGCCTCCTCCGAGGTGCCCATGATATTGGCCCTGATGCCCAACCAGAGGTTATGGTTATACTTGTCTTGCTCCTCGCTAGAAGTGGCGAGCGCCACAGCTATCCGCGTCTTTTCAGACTTCAAGACATCGCCGTCCAAGACTGACGCAAGCATGGTCTGCCACTCGAGTCGCTCTCTTTGCTCCTGGGTCTCTGGCTCAATCGGTACCGACACCAGTAATGAAGAGAACATGTCGCGTGCATCACCGGAGCTCTCCAACAATGTGCGTCCAAAATCCTCCTCATCACTATCTCCAGCATCAACAGGCTGATTGAGGCCCCTCTGAAAATATTGACTCTCGGGGTCATTTCTAGGATCGTCGGAGCCGGAGCCAGACCCGTATCGCGTGAGGAATTGAGAAAAGATGTCATGATACCTCGCATAGTACTGCGGTACTTGCGTGGAAGAAGAGGAAGGGGCATTAAAGGAACCGGCAGGAGAGTATGTCTGGAGGCGTGACTTCAAGTTGAGCCGAACAGATCCCGGCAGTGTGGAGGAATTAGGAGGCGTCGAAGGAGAAAAGGATATGGGTCTCGGGGGCTGCTGGATGTCCCATGTATCCTCATCTTCTTGGGGTGTACCCGCTTCTTCATGGGGGTACAGCGTTGGTATGTGTCGTAGCATTTGCTGAGTCTGACCGACTCGGAGCTCACCACGGAAACTGGATCTGGAACTTTCGTTGACCGGTCCGTATATTCCGCGTCTATCTTCACCAGACAGTATCACCCTCCGACCTTGACATATCCCATCTACTATCATGGGCGTCGTAGAAAAGGTGCGTCCTTTGTCATGTTATCGAGTACCTCTGGATCACACGTACTTCACAGATCAAAGAGATCGAGGGTGTGTCTGCTCACACTCCTCCATATCCTTATGCTCGTTTACCAACCATCGTCGGTCCACAGAGGAGATGGCGAGGAGTACGCGTTTAAAACCACTTCCCTCGTCGAATGAGTGCCTCATCCGTCCATATAGCGCAGAAGAATAAGGTGGTTTGAGAGTACTTTGTTCTCATTGAACGACTCAAACCTCTTTCGTACTAGGCGACCGAGTACCACCTAGGTCTGCTAAAAGCAAAACTTGCGCGTTACCGCGCTCAGCTTTTGGAACCACCCACCAAGTCCGGTGGCCCTGGAACTGGCTTTGATGTGCAAAAGTCAGGGGATGCTCGTGTCGCCCTTATTGGTTTTCCGTCCGTTGGAAAGGTGTGGTCCTCCTGCATATAACTACATTGGACTGACACCCGTTAGTCAACTCTTTTAAGCAAAGTGACTCATACCGCTTCCGAGTCTGCTGCTTACGAGTTTACAACTCTTACCGTGGGTCTCCTGTAATGGCTCTCCAGTTGCAAATCGCCCACAGAACATTTGTTAGGCCATTCCAGGCGTCATTGAGTATAAAGGCGCGAGGATACAGCTCCTTGACTTACCAGGTATTGTGGAAGGTGCCAGTCAAGGTCGTGGTCGTGGTCGACAGGTCGTTTCAACCGCAAAGACAGCGGATTTGATCCTGATGATGCTGGATGCCACCAAGTCGGAGGAACAACGACGGCTGTTGGAGATTGAACTGGATGCTGTAGGAATCCGCTTGAATAAGAAAAAACCCGACGTCGTCTTCAAGCGGAAAACAACTGGTGGGGTGAGCATTTCCGGGCATGTCGCGTTACCCAATTTCTCACCCACAATCTCTGCAGATTACCGTACGTCCCGTCACTCGCGTCCAACACCGTTCTTACAGATCGCCCAGTTGACTTCTACCGTGAAACTTACCAAGACCGACGAAAAGACAATTCGGACAATCTTGGCGAGCTGTATATAACTTCTCGTTGCGATTGACGGCTTTGACGCTTATCCTCAGATAAGTTACATAACTGTGATGTAATGATCCGTGAAGACGTCCGTCGTATCCCTACTGTCACCCAGGCTACCGGACTGACCATTTAACAGATTACCACAGACGAATTTATCGATGTTCTCATCGGTCCGTACTCTCCTCATGAGTGTTCAATCCGTCTCATTTGTCTAATAGGGACGCGCAAGTACATACCGTGTCTTTGTATGTCCAACACCTACACCTACTGTCACCTAGGGCCCCCAGAAACTCACGCATATGATCCTTAGATGTCTACAACAAAATCGACGCCATTGGTCTTGAAACGATGGATCGCTTAGCTCATGAAGACCATACAGTCGTCATCAGCTGCGAGATGGACCTCAAGTGTGTTACAGTTGGTTTTGCGATATCCCATTACTGAATTCATGCAGTTTGGGCTATCTTATTGATCGCATATGGGATGACCTCGACCTGGTGAAAGTCTACACAAAAAAGAGAGGCGCACCCCCCGACCTCGATGACCCGATCTGCATGCGTAAAGGCTCTACCATTGAGGTATTTTCTGGAATGCACTCAACCGCCTTTCAGCGCTAATATCTCATTTAGGATGTTTGCACCGGGATCCATCGGTCGTTGGCTGCAAATTTCCGCTATGCGCTAGTATGGTTAATACTATTCATTTCCATCACATAACGAAAATTAATCACTGATCAACCATTCCCAGGGTAAGCGATCCACGGAAGCCCGGCCATTCGGTCTGATAGGCACTCTTCCAGGGGAAGTCATCAAAATTTGCGCCTCATGCGCAAAAGGTTGGGCTCAGCCACCTCGTGCATGATGAAGATGTAGTTTCGAGTGCGTCTTTCGATGCATAGCATCCTGAAGATCTTTTTACCGCTTTTCCTTCTGCAGTATTCACCAAGTAGTCCACAATTTCCCCGAAGAGCAGTGTGTCGTGTGTTCTGGTGTTTACACCGGCGGTCCTTCCCTGCTTTCTGGCCATAGCAACCTGGAAACAGAGGATTGTTGTACTCGTAGATGTTCCAATGGAGGTACTGTGATATGGAGTAATATGTACATTATTAAATCCTGGATACCGCCGCGATCTGATGCTATCAGCATGAGGCGCGAGGCGCTGAAGTGTGCCACACTAAGGGGTGAACTAAGTATTGGCAGCTGTTGCACTGTGTACCCTTCATCGATCACGCCAGCGCTTGGAGTGGCGTTTCAAGAACCATGCCAGAGCTGTTCGTTGTTGCATTTTTCAAGGCGGTTTCGAAACACCGAGCCTGTTGTATGTGGCACCCTCCTTACAATAGGCTCCTCTTCCTATAAAAACCCGACTCGAAGAGTGCTAACTGCCTCAGAACCAACCGAATATGTTTGACGCTGAACACTCGTCTCAGACCCCGCACTCATTTCGGCCCGCCTCCGGGATCGAATTCATTTTCTTGGGCACGGGCACGTCAGGTAGCTTGCCCAATGTGTCCTGCCTTACCGCACCAGAGGGCGAAACCCCTTGCAAAACATGCCTTTCCACTCTAGAGCCGGAAGGAAAGAATAACATAAGGAGGAATACGTCGGCAGTCATACGTGTCGAAGGAAAGGATGGGGAAAAGAGGCACGCCTTCCAGCCACATAGCCCAATGCATCACTAATCAGCAACAGGACTATTGTTATCGATGTCGGCAAGAACTTCCAAGCTGCGGCAGTCGAATGGTTCCCGAAGTATGGACTACGACGAATCGATGCCGTGTTGATTACGCATGCCCATGCTGATGGTATGTAGCCCTTCACCCTATTCCTATCGCGTCATTGTTTAATAGATACGTGGGGGACCGCCAGCAATGAATGGGCTAGATGACCTTCGGGGTAAGTGAGGTGCAGCACCATATATTGTCAGTCAGGCTCACGGATCATTCCGTCAGTGTGGACTCTGAGGGGGCAAATACAACAATTTATTGACGTCTACGTATCTAAAGCAACTTACACCGAAGTAGTGCGCTCCTTCCCCTACATGGTTTCTAAGGAGTTCGCCTCAGGAGGTGGTGATGTAAGAGAACCCCAACAAACCCGACCCCACCGCGGTCCCTGACCCTTCGCGTTCTCAGATTCCCGAATTCAAGTGGCACATCTTCGAAGACGAGGTTCCTATTGACGTCGCGGATTCTGGAATCTTGATTACACCAATCGAAGGTGGGACTGCCTGCTATTTGACCGGGTTTCGGCTCAGGTTTTGACCCGGAATGCAGTGCAGCATGGGCGTGTATGGGCAACAAGTCCACCGCCTGGGTCTGTTCCAACGCCATCCACAACACCATCGACGCCAGCGCGGCCTTCCACACCGAAAATTAACCCCCCCTCATCTCCTCTGGCCCAGCAAGGGGAGCAAATCGTACTACAACCCCAATGGATTCCAAGCTCTAACAGTGGCCAGGGCGTGCCCGCACTTCATCCATACCTTTGCCATGGATTCAAGATTCAGGATTCTGTGATTTACCTCTCTGACGTGTCATGGATTTCCGAAGAGTCATGGGCTGTGCTGAACGAACCTTCGGTTGGCAACCCATCACATCAATATGCTGTCGCTGTGGTCGATTGCCTACGACCGCTCACTCATATCTCACATTATGGGATTAAAGAGGCTGTCAATGTTTCAAGGAGGATAAATGCGAAGCGCACATACTTGACGGGATTTACACACGAGGTGTCCCACGACGAGTATGTCACTGTTGGCGAATACATCGGCGGAAAGGTCATTGAGAACCCAACCGCTCAGGAGAAGATTTGTATCGACCTCGTGGACGAGGGAAAGGATATATGGTTGCGTCCTTCGCACGACGGTTTGCGGATAGAAATATCCTGTGATGGAGTGGTGGGGGACAGCAGTTACGAATGAGTGTACTGTACATATTTTGATAATACTCAAGCAATAATCTTATCTTATCTTTGGGCGTGGAAATTCCATTTCCCCGAAATGACCGTCTCACCACTCTTCCTTTCCTTTCCTTCTTTCCTGGGGTCGTTGTTTACAATGAGGTTTTTTTCCCAATCCTTTTTGTACGAGTACGTATCGGTTCTCTTTTACTTGCGGTTTCAGCCTGACGCCTTTTTAGCGATCCCTGGCCAATTGTCTCCCTCGCTTTCTTCCTGCGCTATCCGAACCCCTATGCCTCACACGTCATCTCGTGTGATGTGATCTCTCGCGACTTCACTCCCTCGGGCTCTCTCTTGACTACCCGTCTCATTCTCAAGAAGGCCACGTTACCGAGATGGGCGCCAAAGGGCATTGTCTCCCGCTCAGAAAGTTGGATCCTTGAAGAGAGCGAAGTGGACCCACACGGCAAGGTGGTGCGCTGTCTCACCCGAAACCTCGAGCACGTCAAGGCTATGCAGGTACATGAGACCCAGACATTCAGACAAGTGGGAGAGGGGTGCGTGACCTATTTCAGCGTAACCACTCCCATGGCCTCAATGCATGGTTTTCAAAGGCAAACCTTGCAGACGACGGAGGCCCGAATTGTTTCAGGGTTTGGATGGGGCCTCACGAAACAGATCGAGAACTATGGCCTTGCTCGCTTCAGAAAGAATGTGCAGAGGGTGTGTCATTTTCACGGAATCCCATACTCGTTACTTAGGTCTTTCTTGCAGTCGCGTGAAGGAGTTGCCCTCATCCTCGACCTCATCCGTCAGGGTCGTCGGCAGCCCATGCCAGTAGGTTCGTCGTATCTCAGCCCCACTAGCGCTAGTCGTTTCACGTCAGCGCGTCCCTCCTTCGACCATCATGGGACTGAGCCCCACAAATTCTTCGGACTGGACGATTCCTCCCACTAACTTGGGCTCAAGAGGTTGGAACAGGTTTCTCAAAATAATCGGAGTGCTTTGCTTGCTGCATATCCTCATGGCACATATCCCGCGCATTCTTAGGTACCTTGTCGTGTCACGTTGTATTAGTATCCTTAGTTGCAAGTATTACATTAAGTCTGACAGACCTTGCGAGAAACTGTTCCCACACACGGACGAATATTCGCCATTAGCGCGCTTTAACCGAAGCCTTCGTAGTACCCGACACGCAGGGTACACTTTGAATCGTCTGTTCCACACCGCAAATCTGCTCTGACGCGACAGTTGGTCAAAGCCCCAGTCTCTGGCAAACCGGGAAACCCCCATTGACAAATCATGTATTTCCCCACCTCCGTTGCCCGTCAATTCTGCACCGTTCCGTCGTTGCCTAATGCTTCCCTGGAATTGGTGCTCGGTATAGCATCAAGTCCTCACAAGTCACTGTTTTGTTCGCTAACAAAGGACAGTATCACGATTTGGCGCGTCAGGGTGTGTTTCGCTTCCCACTGACTGTGGGACCAAATGGGCTCAGCGCGCTTCCCGACGCCTGTTATTTAGCCGTTGGTCATCCTCACACATCTTTCAAGAACGTCAACGAGCGTGAAAGAGCACGGGGAGAATAAGTCTGCTCACTGGTCTACGGATGGAACGCGAATCGTCATTCAGGTGCGTGGTCTTGCATACCAGTGTTATGAGCGGTAGATGAAGGGACACCACTTCAGACGACAAAATCGTATCTGGTCCTCGCCTCACTGCATCAGAAACCGGATGAGACACCCTACAGTACACCCAGATTGGGATCTAGTTCCTTGCGCACGTTTCTGTCGGGTCCAGGGGAGGCCATACCGCTACAGGCGCTAGTAATACATTTCGAGGGTGTGATCCGGATGGAAGGAAACCTCCTCAGGTGAGTATTTCCACCGACATTGCCGCTGACTGTTTCACAATGGACTAGCGTCTCGCCACGAAAGCATTGCATTCTGTTTTCTACGCGGAACCCCTCATCTGTCCAACGCATACCCTGGCCTGGGACGGATGCACAAGAACCACGAGGTGGTGATGGAAACGCAGGGTGCGACTATAATAGTTGGACACTTACCGAGCAAAGATTCGAGTGGCTTGTCGACACGAACGGTCAGTGGGCGCGGTCAATACCCTGTGCATATTTCATATTCTAACATGAACTCAGTTGCGGTTTCGAGTATTTCATCGTTCCGTGGGACGGACGTCGAATCGTGGATCACATCGGACGGCCGCGCGTATCTCGTGCAGCTAGTTGAGAGCGACGAGTCCGATACGGCGTCCTCGCACTGGGGAAGGACACAAGTGGACGAAAGCGTGCGGTCCTTCTGCTGATACTGATCTCATGGCGAAGTTAATGATCACGCTTTGTGCCCCCAGAGCTTGGCAAGCGGAGCCTGGCATACGAGACAGTCCAACGACAGCGCCAACCCTCGCTCTAGCTCCCAGTGGCAGGGCTCGTGCATACATGATGTGCAGGTGCCCAAATGGGTGCAGAAGCGGAAGCAAGTTCATCCTGACGAGACAACGAGCGCAGACGATTATGAACAGCCTCGTCGAGCCGTCAAAGTAGTCGTCAATATGAAGTTTTCTCTCGTCGCGGTTGGCACACAGTGGTATGCCGATCTTTCTTTTGGCACAACGCTGACCATGACTTTGACACTCATCCTTCTAGTGGCAACGTAGAGTACACGAGCTTTCCTTCGAAGCTCTGTGTATCGCCAAAACCTCAAGTGTTGAACACCCCAGAGTCTTATCATATCAGAGATAGAGGACCTGTATGTGCCATGGAATGGAGTTCGGATGGGTACGTCCTCGCTGTCGGTTGGGAGAGGGGTTGGGCTGTTTGGAGTGTGGCCGGACGATGTCTGGCATGGAGTTTTGGTTTGGAGAATCAAACCGACGAGAGCAAGTATGAGAAAAGATCTTTTGGAGTGTGGCCAGGGCACTGAACTCAGATTGCCAGATTCAAAGACTCGTTTATGAACGGCATCCGGGATCTTGTGGGCTACTCCGTTTGTTTCTAAGTTTGCTTTCTCTGATACTCGACAGTTTTGGGCACCCGGTAATTTTGAGCTCGTTGTCCTCGCTCACCCTCACTCTCACGAACAACGTGAGTGATCAACAGGTCTTCAACTCATGGTAAGACCTAATTCTTGCACCAGAATCCGACGGGCAACTATATACAATCCCCTTTGCAAAGAGTGCTACCACTGGACAGCACACTCCTGCAAGTTTCCCTCTCCATGTGGGGTCGTGTGTCATCTGAGGAAGTTTGTTAGGACAATGCAGAGTACGCGTTTCTGCAAATGGATGATCGCGTCTTAGTTTACAGGGGCGCTGATCAACCCGACATGAGCGTGATAAACCCTGAATCTGATGTTTGGCAGCATATAAAGGCTAGTCGTCCCTGGTCACGCATGATCGCGACGTTACTCAAGTATCGTTCCTAGGTGCCTCAAAAATATCTGGCAACGAATTGGCCGATACGCTACTCGGCGATTAGCGCTGATGGGAGGCTCATCGCCATTGCTGGTAGACGAGGACTCACGCATTATAGTTCAACGTCCGGACGTTGGAAGCTATTTGGCGATGAGTTGCAAGAGCAGGCCTTCGCCGTCCGGGGTGGCTTTTTATGGTTTCACCATGTCCTCATTGCCGCTGTGGAGGTCGGCCGATCATGGCAGGTGAGCATGGTAAATATTACTTCGCAGTAGGTATCCTCATGCCTCTCCCAGTTACGGTTATACTCTCGGGATCTGGAGCTTAGCAACCAAAACGTCCTCCATCGCGAGCCGTTGATGTCACCTGCCGTTATTCTCTCCCTTGTGGACAATTCACTGTTGGTTTATACCACTGACAACACTCTGTTCCACTATCTGGTCGTACCGACTGCGGACACCATCAAGTTACATCTCGCTGGAAGTATTTCCTTCCGCGGTGTCATTGCCAACCCTAATGCTGTTCGGGTCCTGAGTTGGATGATTCCTACTGGTCAAAAACGTAGGTTCTTGTGGATGCTAAGTGGGACGAATACTCTGAACATTTCTTTCTGCTCGTTTGTAGAACTGGGAGATCCAGCGGACGACCTCGCTGTCGCGACGGTCCTGATGATGGTTGGGGGAGAGCTGGTATTGCTCAAGCCCAGAAAGGTTCCCACGTTTGACGTCTCGATTTGCTCGGTTTCTGACCAAAAAATTGACAGTCTGGTGACCAAGAAGTGCGGTATGACATGCAGATCCTGGCTGACCGGATCGAGTTTTGCTGGATACATTTACGTGGCATCGGGGGCTTGGAAAACTCTTTATGGGGTTACGATGGGCAAGGCATGCGAGTCTGGCTCAACGCGCTGATGATAGAAGCTCCGACAGAGTCAGCCTCTGAATCGCGGAGTGGTCATGTCAGGGAAAGTGTCACTGTTCCGCTGGATTTCTACCCGTTGTGTAAGTTTACAGCACATTTCTCATGCCGAGAATATCGATGTCTGACTCGATGCAGCCGTACTCATGGACAAGGGTATAATCATCGGTGCAGAACACGAAAGTAGCGTGGTGGCAACTGTGCCATTTGTGACGTTTCGTCATGCAACAAGTGTAAGGAAATGGCTAGCCATGTCTGTCCAGAGAGCATTCTTTGACCATGATGCCGTAGTCTCATTTGTTTCTGCATCACATTTTACGTTTTCACCTGGCAGCTCGCCAAGTGCAAGAGGCGGTCTCCTTCGCGTCGCACTACCAGCACCTGGTTTTCTTCGCCCACGCTCTCGAGATTCTCCTTCACACGGTCGTCGAATCCGAAGCAACTGGAGAGGACGGAACGACGAACGGCGAGGACAGCATCCTTCCGTCGGTCATTGAATTTTTAGACCATTTCGATGTCGCTCTCGATGTGGTCGTGGGATGTGCGCGCAAGACGGAAATGGCGCGCTGGCGGCGTCTGTTCGACATCGTAGGCGACCCCAAAACGTTGTTCGAAGTACGCTTCTCTGGCCCCGCGCCCTCCGCATTCACTCCCCCCCCAAAAAAAGAAACGAAACACTGAATTATTTTTTTCCAATTCTGCGTAGACATGCCTGAGCTCGCAGCGACTGCGAACGGCGGGCTCGTACCTCCTCGTCCTGCACAGTCTCGAGCAACTCGACACGGGTCACGACGACGCCTTCAGGCTGTTGCGCAGTGCGGTGGCGGCCAAGGATTGGCAGCTGTGTCGCGAACTGCTCCGGTTTTTGCACTCCATGGACGATAGCGGGGCGGTTTTGAAGGAGGCACTAGCTCAGCCTTTCATGCTTGAGGCGCAGGCGCAGGCGCAGGTGTGAATGCGAATGTGAACGAGACTCGCGTGCCACGGCTGGGCATGTTCGTAAACATTGCACGACCAACAAACCTTCGTCATCGTTATCGGGGTGGCTTTGTTGCTATAGTTATGTTGTCGTCATCACGCCTAATAAATATAATAACGCGTCTTAGCCTATTAAAGTACGCGAATCCACGTCGCGTCGGTTCGGCGCTCAGCGCTCAGCACCCGTGACTCCACCAACCGACATAACCGGAAGATACCGAGAGGCCAAATGACGGAATTTTGACTGAGAGCGCCCAGCTGGCAATTCCTTCTACTCTTGCAACGTCAACCCATGGCTGACCGCTTTGACGATGCCACCCAAGTGAGAGTGTATCTCGTTCTTGTCGTTTCTAATCCTAACCGTTCCCCGCCAATGCTGCAGAAAGAGCTCCAAAGTTTCCTCGAGCGGGAGCAGGCGCAGGCGCGTCTACAGCAGTCCATCCACACCTTTACCAGCATGTGCTGGGACAAGTGCGTCCTTTCGCAGATCATCCTCCCAACTCCGCTCTTACTCACCCACCCGTTCGCCGATATCACTCTGGCACTTTGCGCCACAGATGCATCACCGGCACGCCCTCGACACGGTTCTCTCGGGGTGAAGAGAGTTGCTTAGTCAACTGCGTCGAACGCTTTTTGGATACTAGCCTTTTCATGGTGAAGAAGGTCGAGTCCCAGAGACAGGATGCATAGATATACCTGCATCTCAGATGTTATCTCCACAAAAGTCAACTTACTAGAAATTGCTCTCGTGAAGTGCCAGTACTGTCATTATAATCTAATGCTCCCCCCACATTGATAGACACCTCACTGAAAGTCATGATGAAGCAGGTCCGGAAACAGTGAGAGAAGTTGTATACAAGGACAAAATCATCCCAGGGAATGTAGGCAAGGCGTGGAAATTGAGAAGCGTGATGAAATGCAGGGCTAATTGTTCAAACTCATACTATGCGTCGAAGTTGCGTCCACGCGTATCCTACTATAGCAGGAAGGAAAAAGCCGAACGCATTGAGAATTTCGTGCATGTGATTCAGCTGGAGCGGTACGATGACCTCAGGATGCTTGTCAAGAGAAGATGAGAAGGTGCCAGCGACATGGAATCGTTGCATGAGTTGGTCTTTCTCGGCCCACCTGTTTCGCAACCAGAGGTCAAACGTCTCCCGCTCTTCATCTGGCACGTCAACTCCGAGCGTTTGCCCGTCGAAGGGGCCGTTAAGTGGGGTTTTGGAGATGCTACCGGGGATATTGCCAATAGGCACATCTTTCGCCACATCAAATCGGCGGATGTGCATGTGGACAGCGGGAGGAGGTATCCTATCGAAGAAAATAGATCGTAGAGTGTAATATGATTGACCATATCCCATAGGTGGAATCCCTGATGATGCCAAATTAGCACACCAAGTCAATTAGAGTCGGCGTGACGTACCAGGGTACGCAACGGTGATGTCGAGCAGTTGCAGACTGGGGACACAATGTGACAAAGCACGTAGGCTGTAGTGTAGCCCTGTTGACCTTGGAAGGAGTGTGTGTGCCATATCGGACTATGAAGCAGTAATCAGTGGGAAATAGTAGGAGATGAAGGGAGGGAACTTACGATCCCCAGTTTGTCGGCAAACTTTTTGCTGATGGGCCGCGTATCTCGACTGACAAGGGTGCCCTCCGGGTAGAGAATCAAAGTTAGTGGGGTATCGTGGTCTTGAGCTCTTTGGCCTAGGAGAGCTAGCTGCTTTACGAGATAGAGACGGTCTGAAGCCCAAGAGCGGGCAAGGAAGACGAAGTCGAAGAATTGCATGCCCTATAATGGGATGCCGTAAGCGGGATGACACGTGAGGGAGTGAGGGAATGGCGAGGGAGCACTCACCCATCCGAGGACAGGGACCCATTTCAGACTTTTCTTCAAGACGATGTACACGTCTCGGTGTGTATCCATAAAGTATGTCAGACACCACGCATACCACCAGTCTGCGTAGACCTAGAAGTGGTAAGGGTGATGTCACCACTGGGAATTTGATTGAGGCAGGTACGGACTTGGTGGTTGGCGATTAGAACCGATTTCTCGGGCAGATGGAGACTCAAGACCCGCCCATCCCCATCTCGTGTGGTCATGTCACGGATCTCGTCGATTGAAAAGGCGCCGGGGCCGTCGTGCTCGAAGGTTATGACAAGGCGCGAAGGTGCGAACCATTGACACATCAGGACTAGAGATTGTGCCGGGTTAGAGATAAGCGAATGAAGGAGGACTTGATGACTTACTGAGGAGAGTACTGAAAGCACCCTTGCTGAGGCGAATTCCTGTTCCATAAAGCGGCCTTGCCGAGGCAAGTGGTAGGAAACGAAGGGGCAGGAGGAAGAGAAACTGGGAAGCATTGATCATGAGGCAACCAAAGATGAATACGACGAAGAAAATGGTAGCATGGATTGTTTGTGCCCATGTCCTCGCAGGACGATTGGGAATCTCGATAGCATGAATGCCTTTGCTGTCTGCCCTCATCACCGTTTACTGTTAGAGTCGGAGCCTCGAGCACTTCGCCAGTCACGGCGATTGCAAGGGCAAGGGTAAGTATCCCCGGCGGCCGGCCTGATCCGGGTGGTCGGCTCGTGTTGAAAACGGGGTGCATGGTTACCACATAAATCTGAGTCATACCATAGTTGGATGCCCGCAAAGGGAAGGAAGAGAAGAGAAGAGAAGAAGAAAGTGAATTTCTGACTGAGAGAGTGTCAATTTGTACGCGATCCCCAGTTGGATACCCTCTTCTCTTCACCCTCTGGACGTCACTTTCTCCATATCGCTGGTCCCCCTGCCAGTCCGCTCATCCCTTGGCACCACCCTCTCTTTTTCTCCTCCTCCTCACCTACCTTCCTTTCCTTCATGTCCCATTCCTCCACCGCCACCACCATCATGACCACCACCGGAGCCGGAGCCGGTACCGTCGACCCTTCTTCCACCGTCCCCGCTGCCACTTCTTCACGTCTACCGCTGACTGCGGGTGGTTCATCCGTCTCGTATAAAGGAAAAGAAAAGTTATCAACATCGGATCAACCGTCAGCCACGGAAGTCCCTTTCCCCGTCGGTCGTGCACCCCCCTACTTTGATCGTTATCCCCGTCAAATGTCACACCCGGCGTCCCAGAGACACAACCCACATGGTCGAGCCACGCGCGCATTTGGGGCTTCCACGAGCACCCTTCACTCTGATCTATCATCAAATGCCCATTTTGCCAACGTCACAATCACTGGTTCAAGCGGCCATTCCGATCTTCATTCGTCTTCCTCCCGTTACACCCACAGAGATGACCTCGTTCTGAAACCCCCGCCACCCAGACGCCGTTCCCGTCGAGTCTCAAACCGAAGATCCTCGGGTGAACACCGCTCTGACCATTCCTACCTCCGAATATCCGATTCCTCTTCTCTCACCCAGGTTGAGACACCTCCCCAAACGCCAATTGACTTGTCAGCTCCCAGGACCCTCTTCGACCCTTTTTCCGTCGTTGTCTCCGCTCCCGTGTCGGGCGTAGAAACCATGGATGCCTTGGTCGAAGGAATGAACAATTTCGGAAAAGACGATTTATTCATGGGCTCGGGCGGTATTTCCCGTCCCACGCGTGGCAAGGAGAAATTTCACCCACTTTACCAACCTCCGCTTCCTACCCCTCCCCCCGGCGTCACTCTCGGTGGCGGGTTAATTCGCAAAGTGTCGTCCAAGTCACGGGCCTCTCGTCATGATGATGGCGCTGATGCTGACAACGACGCCGATGAGGATGATGAGGCGCGTCCACGCATAACTAAAACACTCTCGGCTCGTCAGTCCTCTCGTTCCAAAGTCACAAGGCCAACTCCTCCTGCGGTGACTATTGCCAGTTCTCTTCCTCGTTCTACGGACATTACCCCTCCTCCATCACCTCACCCCTCTCGTTCTGATACCAAGTCCATCACGCCTTCCATCTCTGACATTATTCGTGCCTATGCTCCTCCGGAACAACAATCACGATGTCGTCAATCTACGGCCCGAGATTCCCTGAAAGTGAGCAGCCATGGTCATGAAACTGTGTACGAAGAACAGGAATCAGAGCCTGAACCTGTGTCCGCCGCGGAGGAAGCTGAACTTGTCTCGCGTACATCAGTGGATAGTATCGCCGAAGAAGTTAGGATGACCCTGCGCAACCAGACAACGTCCCCAGTCGTTCAGCCCCCCCCTGTCCAGAGCTCGCAATCATCACGTTCCCGGCATTCTTTTATGTCCGACCACTCTATGCCAGGGTCTCCATGGTCAGAAAGTCGCCGTGCAACACCGCCTCACATCGGTGCAGACACGGTTGAGGAAATAGCAACGGTCGACGTGGCGCCTCCACGGACGCCGTCGCAGGCCATCGTGGAATATCTTCGCTCTGTCAGATTGACAACCCTGCTCAAGCTCACTCGGTCCCCACATGCATCCGTAGATAATCCTCTGGTCGTGAGCTTGTCGGATCTTGGAAGCTCGACGGGCTATCCTCTCGTCGTATTCCTAGGCCTTGGTGGCGTTCGATATGTTTCCGGTCTCTATGATGAGATGGCAGAATGTCTTGGCATCCGTCTCATCACGATCGATAGGTGAGCTCATTTAGTCAAGCGTCGTGTCTGCATTTCTTATAGAGGTTGCAGATGGGGCATTGGTCGAACCGAAGTTCCTAAGTCCAAAACAGCGCGGGGCATCCCAGAATGGGCATCGGCCGTTGAAGAGGTTCTCGATCTGCTACACATCGACCAGTGTAGTGTAATGGCTCATTCGGCTGGTGCTCCCTATGCACTGTCATTTGCCAATAAAGTCCCCGAGCGTATTCGTGGTGAAATCTTTCTTCTCGCACCATGGGTTGGTGGTGTAGAGGGAGGTTTGTGTTGTCTCCTCGTATCGCGTCTTACTTCGTCTCACTCTATCTGATCAGCCGGTTACAAATGGCTCAAGTATGTGCCGACTGGTATACTGAAGACCGCTCAGGCTGCAGAATGGAAAATGCAGGCTTGGATGCTTGGGAAACCTCCAACAGTCGCCTACAGGGGCATTGGTTACGATGCCAAATCTACGAACTCAACACCTGCGCGTCGATCACCAGATAAGAGCACTAGTCCGACCCCACCTTTTCCACGCCAAAGTACGGGGCGGCGTCCCAGCTATACTTCGAGTGTCTTTAGCGACTACGACGACTTGCGAGACTTTGAAGGTCGTTTCGACAGTCGAAGTACTCTTGGCGCTAGGAGCTCTGGCTCGCAACGTAGTCGCACGTTAAGCGAAAGCAAGTCGCGGCCGACCCCTACGCGCAAGACATCAAGAGGGTTTTTAACAAGGCTCAAAGTCGGCTCTCATCATCCCCAAGCACAGTCCCCTCTTGAGAGACCGAGCCCTTCCGCTGGGGGGCGGAAGTTGAAAGCGCTACGCTCCATGGGCTCTCTCCGGCGATCATCCGTAACACAGTCAAATAAAGCGGGCACAATTGCAGCGCCCCCTCAAGTCCCCCCGCCGCTCGCCCTCGATGTCGGGCTTGGTCTCGACACGTTTAGCTGGCCAAATGTTGGTGGTGCAGGTGGTGGCTCTGACGATCTTTCCGCACCGCCCTTAGAACCTTCTAACCGTCGTGCAGCTGGTCGTCGGTCGTTGTCTCACAGTGCCACCTCACGGTCGTCCCCACCCTCCATTAGGTCTTCTCCACGTACTAACGTTCCTCCGTCTCCCACAACCGAAGCAAGGGCAAGCATCACTGCGACAAGTGCTTACCAGGCCGCACTGGGCAATGCGCTGATCTCTGCTTCTCATGCTGAATCTTCGCGAGGGATCCACGGCGATTTGCTACAAATCTTAAACCATGATCAACAGCCATGGGGGTTCTCGTATGCGGCATACCCGCACGCCGTGCGCGTGTGGTACGGCGATCGCGACGAGAAGATTGCAGAGAATGCGGTGCGTTGGATGGAACGCACTATGGGACCGCGGCGTTGCGGCGTACAGGTTGTGCGCGGGGCTGACCACGGGCTGATGTATCGCAGTAGCGTCGTGGTAGACGTGCTAGAGCGTGTGCGCCATATCTGGGAGGGTGTCGCATGACGCCATTCGAGGGCGGACGAACCACCCCTCCCGTACCAACTAGATGAGTTGTGAATTAATTTTTTTATTTACTTTGCCCCACGTTCGTTCATTATTTTCATGGCCCGTTGGCAATCTCACCATACCTATCTTCTTGCCATGTATACTTTTTTGATTGGATACCGTTCATCGAGGGCTTTTTCTTTCTCGCTGTACCTTTTTTCAGCGTAGCCTGTCCCAAGGCATCTTACTGCACTACTACTTTCACCACTTTACCACTTTTACTTGCTACATCGCATCTCCTAGCGTCGAATAATAGTACCAACCTCCCGAGAATTGAAACGATATCATACCCGGTGCCTCGCCGATTCCCTTCGGGTTCCCCCTGCTTATCGCCTAATTTGTTGCCTGACTTAATTGTACATCGTGTTAGGTACCAGGTAGTGAGGTCGTGAACGCGATGGGTTCGCCCGCGTTCTGTGCTGACTGCCGAACGCAACCGCAGATCGCCGACACCACCCCACGAGACATGTCACGAGCAAGAAACGTTACTACGATTAGAACATTGCCGGGCTACAGAGCGTAATCGTGGCTGAACGACTACTCTAACAACGGGAAACAAGAGCTCGAATGTGGTAAGCAAGCGAGTTAGATGGGTATCAGTACGTGATACAACGATCAATGTAAGCGTCTGCCCGTCCATGGCGCCACTCTTGGGGGGAGGGGTATGTGATGGTGGTATCAGGATTGGGGGACGACGCCAACAAGTGGGATCATCGGAAGTTCCACCTCGTAAGGGGAGGGGGGATCCAAAGGTATTTCAAAGTCATAAGGGCCAGGATGGACTTGAAATTTCTGTGCGGTCAAGGCTCGATCATAACCCATAAACGGTAGGGAGGATGGTAAGATTCCGGATAATGGCTTGTATTCGGGGGTGAACATCGGTAATGTCTGACGCACAGTGAGGGGGGAGGGCATGGAGAGGCGCGGTGTGCTGGAAAGAGACGGTTGATCGCTTGAAGAGGTCGCAAGCTGTGACAGCCCCATTCCCTGAAAAGGTTGAGCCATGGGGAAACGGAGGGCATGGAGAGGCGCGGTGTGCTGGAAAGAGACGGTTGATCGCTTGAAGAGGTCGCAAGCTGTGACAGCCCCATTCCCTGAAAAGGTTGAGCCATGGGGAAACGCCAAAACCAAAACCACGATGAATGTTTTGTTTTCAGAATGCGATGAACACCCGCCAAAACCGGGACCGATGAGAACAAAAAGAACAGGCACCGGGTTAATGGTGGAGGTACCAAGGGCTGGTGAGAAACATGCGAAAATTGCACCACAGACCGGGTTCGATTAAGGGTTCTTGCCAGTGCTTCGTTGCCAGAACGTTCGCAAATCGAGGGCGGTGTGGAGTTGGTTGGAGTGTCGAAGGTAGTTCCAAGAGTAGCACTGAATGGGCAGTTGGAAGGTTGAGTTAAGAAGGGAATGCGCATGAACATCAACTGACCGTATACCCGCAACGAACGCGAAAGGCAGAACTGTCGAGTGAGTTTGCTGCCGAAGCAGGTATTCGGCCGAATATCCTGCTGCATAGCTACGAGCATAGCATCGAAGGGTGAGTTCCGAGCCAAGGATTTAGGGTGCTGGTGACAATTAGAACAGAGGGCGACTTTGAGGTAGAGGTGAACGGTCTACAAGGCATGGAATTGCTGCGAGATGGACAAGGGCTGAGGTGTGTGATCATTGGACCGCATCACAGTAAACCACATGCAAGAGGGCTTGGGCGTTTGATAACAGGGGAAAGATGGCCTCGTGTAAGGCGCACTGTTGTGAAGATGAAAAGGAGATTAGACGGCGCTGAATAGGAAACTATGACGACCGACACGGGAGGCAGACATTAAACAAGCGCCGTGTTAGGTTGTCTGGACGAATGATCGACCGAGGGTGAACGGAGCGTTCATTTGGGTTTTCATCAATGAAACCAAGGGCTGGGTTGGACCTGCGGCAGACTAAAATGGCGGGACAGAGTAGGGGAAACTCAAAATAGGCGTGAAACGTACAGCACAGGCAACTCGCCCTCGCCTGGTTAGATTGACGAATAGTGTGCGTTCAGGACATATAATATGGGACCGGGAAACATTGGTGGTGGATGACCGCGGGTGTCCGGGACATGATCAAACACCGTACATTGTCGTCACCCACCCAGTATTAGACAGCACAAAATTGTTCCTCTTCTCCTTTCCATCCATCCACTCTACAACATGGCCACTCAAAAGGCCAACAAGTACGCCTCTCTGCTGCGTCGACCGTCTCCCCATAATACTCTAACGACCTTTCTCCTCTCAAGCTCGTCGTTCGCCCGCCGAAAAGCTTTCGCAATAAAGCACCAAGAGGCCGAGCCACTCACCCGACGGGACCTCCAATACGACCTCCTTCATCACATCTTTGCGGACCAAGAATGCGTCTTTACCGACCCGTCGTCATCGTCGCCGTCGTCCTCGTCGTCGACAACGAAGGAGGACGGACGTGGGACGGCGGTGACGTTCCGGGACCTGTACGTGCACGCGCTCATGGATTCGCCGCGGTGTTCGAAAGCGCTACGGGAGAAGATGCAAGAAACGCCAGACTTTGCGACGGACTTTGCCAAGATGTCGCTTTTGGCGAATGTCGGGCGAGTTAACACGACCATGACGTGTCCGTTTTGATCGTTTTTTCGCCTTTTTTCATTTTATGTTTTTTTTTTTTTCGCCGTCCGTTCCTCCGCATGTTGACCCGGATGTCCAATCACACACACAGTTCTTCCGGAAATGCGAACGGCATTACGTACATATCATCCCGTTCCCTCGTTGCAGAAAGCCGATGCGAACCTTCAAGACGCGCCGAGGATAAAGAATATCCTCAAAGCTTGCAGCCTCAAAGATGAGGCTACGACGAACATGCCTGTCACTCCTTCGGAACTTCGCTCTAGAGCGGTGAGCACTCAATCATATCCACATCGCCCCCGCTTCTCATCGACGACCCGCCTACAGGCATCTGGTGTCGTCCCCTCTACCAGCATCGTCAATCTTCTTTTCGTCCTCTCCAATCACTTCACTGTTCGTTGACCAAATCTCTGTTTTCTTCTTTGATGTTTTCACTCATTCGCCGGCTGTCAGACCGTGGCACACGATCACTTTGGTCGCCAGGATATCGATTTCCTCGATCTCTTCTTACCCATCAAACTCTCCTCGCCGTCTCGCGCTCAGGCTTTCCTTTGGCTCGCCTTTCACTATCACGAGACACCTTCTCCCAATCCGTTCGATGATGAACACGCAAGGAACAATCTCGGTCTGATCCCCGAACTGACTCCTCTCTCCGAGGAAGAATTCGAGAAGGAGAACGTTGATCCAGAAGACGAGAGGAACTACGCGACAAAGATGACCAAACTGCGAATGGAATTCCTCGCGAAGAACGCCCAAGGCAATGAAGCCAACAACGCGAAGGACAAGAAGGGTATGTCCAAGTCCAAACTCAGGCCGCCGTCTCCCGGGAAATCCATCCCTACGAAGAGAGAGCGATCTGATCCTGATTCCGCCACGGAGGAAGGCAACGCGGAGGAGACTGATCACATCGGCACGTTTCTTTTTCCTGCATCATACTCTTCATCATTCCGGTCATTGTTGATCTATGTCTTTCCTTAGCTGGCCCACCTTCACACCGAAGACGGCACAACCTCCCAAAATCACTCGAACTATCTCGCACGCTTTCGGACTCCTCGACGTCCCGCGCGTCCAATCGGCACTCGAGCGGGTCCCATCGATCGATCCTCCAACGTATGTTTCCGTCTGCTGACACATTCCGTTTCTCTCTCTCACATCTGATCGTTTCCCCCTACAGAGGCGTGGCACGTCGTCACCACAGTCGATGCCTTTTATGATTCTGATGATGAGGATATTGACGAGTCTGCGCGACATGCCTACGGTACGTCGTCCCCCTCATCTCCCTCCCACGCGCGCTTCTTACCTGACTTATGTCTCTTCTTTAGCCACGCGTCTCCAGGTACTCGCTGATTTTCATCAGAACATCGCTGCCCCCCACTTGCCCTCATCAGTGACATCAAACGAGCACCACTTGATATCGTCTTCTCACGCTTAGCATTATTGATTGCCCTTGCCCTCCTTTTGATTTGCACATACACGTACTCTTCCTAACTAAGCCTCCTGTCTGTATTCACCCTGTCCATGTCACTTCCATCACACTTGCATAAGTTATTTCCTGTTTATAAGTTGACTTGCCTCAAAGCCCACTTTCTACGGTACAAATAGCTTCACGGCTCCCACGGATGACGTGTCTAATTTTGCGAAATTCAAACATAGTCGTGCGCCCGAACTATTCTTTATATATCAGATCAGATCATAACTATATATATTGCGCATCCTTGAGTTCTACTTTATGAGTTTTTACATTGCAATCGGAGCTACTTGCCAGGAGGGGTGCGCGATTTGTTGGGTTGAATGTCCGCACAAAAAGGAAAGGGGCTGCTGATACAATGGCCAGACTGATAGGCTATGGTATGCGTGCAGGAGGGATCGCAGAGCGTAAAAGGGGGGTTGCCGGACAGAAAAGTGATATGTATGGGGGGGTGGAACGTATGGGGCCAAGTCGATATTCACACTCTCGACTCGAGCCACCAGGAAAAAAAGAGGAAATATAAAAGAGAAAAAAAAAGGTATAGACAGATAAAAGGCGACGATGTGATGATGATATGGAAAAGGGATGAACGAAGAAGCACCAGAAGATGTAAAAGATAGATATCCGCCAAGGCAATGTCGTAGTAGTCCCCGGAAAGCACAGAAAAAGAAAGAAAAAATACAGCGACAAGACCGGGACTTCCTCCCCGGTTTTTCCTTCCAGAGATATCGGACAATAAGTGATGTGTGTGCTGGTTGGGTGTAGGAATGATGTGCAAGCGAGTGTGTGGGGATGGGGATGGATGGATGGATGGTGGGTGGGTGAGGTTGCCTGTCTCTTTCTCTACTCTGCGAGCCACTTTTCGCACTTCTTGACGTATTTGTCGAGTAACTGTGCCATGTCCCGGACGACGAACGTGAGCACCACCGTGGCGAAGAATTCGGACGATCGTCGGAGCTTGTCCTCGATGGCGGATCGCAGCTCCGGCGTTAAACTAGCGTATGCGGGCGCGACGGGTTGCATCGAGATGGCGCGCGAGTGCTCATCGAGGAGCTGCGCTTGCCCGAAGAGCCGGCTGAGCCCTTGAACGTACGATGCGGGAGAATCAAGGCTAAGAAAAACAAAGGGATGTCAGAGTTAACAACGAAAGTTGGAGCTATGAGGACGCGGGACGAAAAAGACTGACTTCTTCTGATTGGTGAGCTTGTCCAGTTGGCGAGTCAACTTGCCGCCCCAGGAAGTAACCTCCATTGTTTCAAGTCAGTAAATTATAAAGAAACGCAACTCTCGAGAAGAGACGCGACAGACTCACCCCGCTATTCTTCTTGATCATGAAGCCTTCCCCGACGCCCAGCTTCTTCCCAAAGTTCGCGACGACACCGTCGCACACGTTCGAAAACTCCTCCAGCTTAAGCGACCACAGTTCGCCGTCCTTCTTGCCGATGCCTGCTACCAAGCTGGCACTCACGTTCCCCGTATCAAAGATTGCTCCGCTCGTATGTTGCACTTCCTCAAGCGACGAACACAGCACCTCGACGACGCGCACTTTCTCGGGCAAGTTCAGTAACCTTGCACCGCCTTGTGACCAAACCTCTTGTGGTACATGTAATCGTGGCGTAATATAGCCGCCTGTCTTTGACGTCATCGTGTGTCGTAGCAAATTCATCATATGGTAGGGTTTGCGGAGGGGATCCGAGGGTGCGGTAGGTGGAAGAGGGGAAACCGGTGTTGTCGGTAGGTTGCTGTGGGGTATAGGTGGTGGTGGTACGAGCTGATCCGCTGGTGCACCCAACGGCGGAGAGAGATATCCTGTAACTACAGAGATTTGGGGGAGGGGTGATATGCTCTTAGAGGACACGGACGATTTCCGTGGAAGCACCACTGACGTTGAATGTGGCACCGCGGTAGACAGGGGCTGTACCACAGCGTCGTATGAGGCAGGCAGTAACGCAGCCAGGTTCGGTCGTTGCCCTGGTTGCGAGGAAGCGCGACTGCGAGTGTGGTTGGGAAGTGGCGCATTAGTTGCGGTGGCGCTAGGCACTTTCGGCCTCAAGGCTGGAGGTGGCACGGCTTCGGCGAGTTGAGTTGGGATAATTGCAGGACTTGTCCCCGGCGTGGATGCCTTTGACCGCCTTTGCGAGATCGTGCCCAACGTGGTGGAGTCGCTGATCAAAGGCGAAGGGCTAATAATTTCTGAGCGTGTTGAAAGAGTCGATGCTCCCCGAGGCCGCGGTCCGAACTTGGCAGATACAGGCGAAGGGTCTTGGCTTGGCTCGATATCGTGCGGAGCGGCTAATGAGCCTGCTGTCACGGGGAGCGGGGGCAAGTGATGCGATCGGTTTGCAGCGCGTTGTGCCTGTGAAGGGGTACGTTGGAGACGCGAATCTTCCTCCACTCCATGGTGGAGCCGTTGCTGTGGTTCCTGAAACGTTTGTGGCTCTGTCTGCTTGTCTCCTTCCTCTTGCAGAGGCTCTAGCCGGCTGTTGGAACCCGTCCGGTTGTGGCCTATGGACTGTCCTCGTGGTCGACTGTGGGTCGCACTCAGGTGTTTGCTCGGGGATGAATGAGGAGGTGCGGGGGGTAAAGCGCTTTGAGGGGGAGGAGCAGGTGGCGGGAGCTCAGAAGCGGCGCGTGGTCGCAGCCCGCCAGAAGGACCGGGAGGCGGTGGGCTTGAGAGTCGAGGGCGTGCAAGAGGTGGAGCCGTCGACCGCTTCCCGTTTAGGGTAGATGGCTTTGGTACAGGTGTCTCTGGGTCGTCATCTGATAATTGGGACATCCTCGCGGCCGCTGCCGAGTATGGGTGATGATATTCGGATGGTTCAACTGCGCGAATGTAACATATATTAGAGAAATATAAAAGGAAGCGAGATGACCGCGTACGTTCGGACGGGTCCCTTTGTTCGAAGAGTTCCCCACGATATTTCGCGGTCTCTTGCGAGAACCTGCGACTGTTAACGTCATCGTATAATGTGGCAGAAGACTCGCGACGAGGATGATCGGAAGTCTCGGAAGACGGGGAACCTGGCGAGGATGGTCGAGTAGAGTCTGTGGAGGAAGACACGGATGATGGGTTGGCGGCTGATGGGGAGTGGGGGGGAGGGGGGATGCTGTATATTAAGCTGAGGATATTCATCCGGTCGGCATAGGTGTCATGCTAGATCGAAAATCGAGTCGATCAATAAAGGGAGAAATGTGGGGGGAGAAATGAGACGCACGATTGCCTTGAGTCGGCGGACCTCCTCTTCCTGAGCTACCACGCTTCTCGGTCGACCACCTCTCCGACGGACGGACTCATTGGGGTCTTCGCCATTGATGACACGTTCCATGACTTTGCTGAGGAGAGCAACGCTCTTTCCATAGGCAACGACGGCGCCATATGGGTCGTCGTTAGTCGAGTCGAGCTTTACAGCCTCACGAGCGAGTTCGAGAGCCTTTGTAAGGGCACGCCTAGAGGATGGGCGCGAGCGCTCGGGAGTTGTTTGAGAACTGCGAGGGGAATGTGTCGGACGATCTGAAACAGATTCCTGGTTCTGAGACGGAGGAGATTGGGTGCGTCGCCGCGGGGGGGAGCGGGATTCGTTTGTTGGTAAAGACGCCGGGATAGTCGGCAATGTGTGGCGAGCCTGTGCTTGAGGCAAGGTAGCGACAGCGGGCAGGCGGGAAGACGCAGCTGGTCGAGGAAGATTTTGCATGGTCCCCGTTGGAGAGATGAGGGTGTCATGATCTAAGACAGATAAACTGTCTGGGGTAGTGGAGATGACCGTGGTATCAAGCATTGGAACGCTGGGTATCGGCTGACTGGGAGGGGGTGCTTGTGGAGGAGGGTGAAAGGCTGAAGAGCGTCTCCGCTGAGTCAAAGAAGCGGAAACGTAAGTGGAAGGCGATAGAGGATGGGATGGACCAGCATCTTGTTGAGGGTAAAGAGGGTCCCAATCGTTGGGTTGAGTGATGACCGTGGGTTGACGGACAAATTGCATGGACTCAGACTCCGTTGTATGACCGCGTCAAAGGGGGAGAGAGATAGACAGGTAGAAGAGCGGAGTTGAGTTGTCAGTTATTGTTGTTGAACAGATTTGTTGTGTGTGTGTGAGTGTGAGACCGAGCGAACGTGAGCGTGTGCTTGAGCGTGAGCGTGTGGAGTGCCGTGCCGTGCCGATTGTTGTGTCAACCGACCCAGTTCGGTAATCACCTTCTTTCTCGACAAGTGCACAAAAATTATTTGTATTTTTTAAGGAAAACAAAAAAAAAAAAAACGAGAATTTTTTTCATCAACGAGTGTATAAGCGACGGAAGCTATCAGAATGGGGTATACAAACTCGCAATCAGTCCTCGTGCAAATCAAATCCCCCACAACATGTCTCGATCTAGTCGCGGAATTCACCCTGGGAGCCTTGAGCCGCAAGTCGGCTCTCGAGGTTCCTGGTTAGAAACATTTAGTTATACAACTCGGATCCCATCACGTTTATAACAAACCTAAGAGACTCTTCCTTGGCGAGCAGCTCTTGCCTCTTCTCGTTGATTTCACGCTGCACCTTGAGCTCAATTTCGCGGAGCTGATAGCAGAGTGGTCAGTTTTGACTAAGCGTCACACAGCAGACACACGAACCTTCTCCTCCTCTCGGCGAAGCTGCTCTTCCTTCAGGCGCACGCTCTGAGTGGCAAGCTCCTCAGGGAGAATAGACGAGTCGCTGAAAATACGGCACATTAACGATGGCGTGACACTGAAACCATTTTAGTCACGTACTGCGTATCCGAGTGAACTGTGCGCGACAGCTTCTCAGTACGATACGTTTCATACAACACATCGTGTGTCAGAGACTTGAGATCCGCTAAATGTGAACTATTTCCCATTTTAGAAATACGCTTAAAAGCAGAACAGAACAAAGGCACACTCACTTCAAAAGAGCGCTCCGCAACCTGCTGAAATCAGAGTGCCTAGGATTATCGACCTCGACGACGCCCCACGGATAGATTCTGGCGCGAACAGGCTGGCCTTCAATCTCAATCTCCTGCTCAGAGCCTACAATAGCAAAAGGCAGTAGGGCGCGAAGTTCGCTGTTGTCTTGAATCGTCTCTTCATCATCTTCCTCAACATCATATGGGAAGTTGTACACGGGGATGTCATAGTGCTCGATATCCTCCATGATCTGCATCCAAAAAATCTTAATACACACAAAAGACACGGAACTAGCTGATATGCTCACCCGCTTCTTGAAACCACGCAGTTCGCTTGGAGTCAAGGAATCAGCCTTGCCAACAACGGGGATAACATTCACGCGTGGTGAGAGACGGCGCATCAGCTCAATGTCCATTTCACGTAGGCTATGACACCACGATATCAGCGTCAAGTACCATGGAGATATCTTGATAAATCTTACGCGTGACCGGTTGGGGGAATAAAGTAGAGGAGTGCATGAACACGGTTATCCCTGAAGCGAGGATTACGCTTAATGCGTGATTCCTCCGCGAGGATATCATCGTATTGACGTTCCAGGTAGCCAACAATCTCCTGGAAGCTGATATGGGTGCTTGAGTAAGTTACTCAGCTATCAAAATAACCATACGTACGCGAACTCATTGTCAATGTTGTCACCAAAACCGGGGGTGTCCACAATTGTCAGAGCGATGCGCACGCCATCCTCCTCCAACTCTAAAAGGGTAACAGGTTAGCCCCGAAAAAAACTGTATTTGGTGGCAGAGGGGCTGCAACGCACCGACGTTAGCAGGCTTGATCCTGATGCCTTCCTCCACGTGCGCAGTCTCGGGGCTGTCGGAAATCTTGTGGGACAGAACCTCTGACTCGCAGAGGGTGTTCACGAAAGTGGTACGTCCGGTGCCAGAGGCGCCTAAAAGTGCAAGGTAAAAAGACGTTGAAGAGGCCAAAAACGAAATGTGTACAAAGAAAGACTGACCGACGACCATGACCGTGAATTGTACACCCTTTTTGACCTTGTTGCCTCTGCGTCTTCCGGCGAACGACATTGTGGTACGAGCTTGGTCTAGTGGAAGAGGAATTGACCGCTCACGGGCGGGCACGGGCAGTTGAAACCGATTCGGGCTCCGACTGAATGATTTTAACCAATTTAGCGACGGTTGCACACTCCGTGGCCTAACTCGGAAGGTGTTGGCGTTCGCCTCAATCGTTGTCTTTTCGCATGCTCGGTTTGGTTTCAACAAACCGCCATGGCTTGAAATATCTTGTTCCTCGTTCCCTGCTTGATCAGTTATCACCTCAGAACTCGTGTAATTCACTTCATGCTAAATCTGCGACGACAAGCACCGTCCCAAAGCCAACCATTACGAAAAAGAAATACTCGGAACTGCCTGCTCTTTATGCACCATGTGAACACTCAACCGAAAAGATACCCGGCTCTCAAGGCGCATCGCATACACTCCTTGCCCTTCACACACCTGAATGTGCGCCTTTCGCTACAACGAACGTTTATGGCCGTCTGTTAACCTGGTTATTACCCCTTCATGCTTCATAGCGGGGATTTCCAACTCGCGTTTGACTGTATCTCAGCAGTTGTCACCGTCTGAGATCAAGCCAATATCTGTAGAATCATCTCCAAAACAGACCGCCCGCAGAAGACGCGTCCGACGCGTCAAAGCTGCCGAGGATTCCGGTGTACCTGAACCGGTGGAGCAATCGAATTCAACCGGAGAAGCTGAGAATGCTGTGGCCAGGAAAAAAAGAGGTAGGAAGGCATTACCACCAACTCCAACGGGTGAGTAGTGTGAATGGCAACGTACCTCAGTTCCTCAATGCCTTAATTTTTAGATAATCCGACTGGACATCAACCTCGAACTCAGCTTGCAACAGAGATACTGAAGAATCTATCCAAGTTTCCCCATTGCATTCTACTCACGCGCGTCGGGCAATTTTACGAGGTCGGTCTCCCACATTATTTCTGTGACCCTCCTAATGGTTTACGTAGTCATATTTCGACCAAGCGGCTGAAGTGGCGAGCCTCCTAAATATCAAACTGACATCTCGGAAATGGGACAAGCAGACCGTCCTTATGTGTGGATTCCCAGTCATGCATCTGCAGAAGCACTTGAAAACACTTGTTCAGCAAAATAACCGTTTCGTTGCACTGTGTGAAGAATTTGCGGTCCCTGCGTTACCTGGAATCAAGCCCTCATACGATCGACGGGTCGTTCGCATCGTGACACCGGGAACTTTGATTGACGAGCCATTCCTGAATTGCTGTGAAAACAACTACCTCATGGCAATCACCCCTGTTGTATCCCCCACATTGAAAGAGGATGGTGATTTGGGTTTGGCATGGATTGATGTATCAACGGGCGAGTTCTTCACGAAATCCACCACCATCGAGAGCCTATTCGACGACATCGTCCGAATCCATCCACGCGAAGTCGTCTTGCCAAGAAAGATGGAATCAGTCGACGAGTGCCCTGTCCGCGCAATCGTACGAGGCGAGAGTATCGTCGTCTCATATTTGGACATAGCCAGCCCCGCACACTTGCAATCTCCATCTCAGCCTCTACCCGTACCTGACGTCCCAGTAAATGCGAGAGGTCTCGCAAAATTTGCCCTTTCTCCTCAAGAGAGTTCAGCTGTCAGCCTTCTAACGCGTTACCTTCGGTCAAACCTTTTGGACTACATGCCAAGTCTCTCTGCTCCTAGTAAGGAGGTTACTGAAGCCCGCATGGAGATAGACGCCCATACGCTCAAGTCATTGGAGATTCGGGAAGGAGTGCATGAAGGCGGGTCAACTGGTACGCTCCTGAGCTGCATTAAGCGGACCGTAACTAGTGGTGGCACAAGGCTTCTTTCTCGCTGGTTATGTACTTCTCCAACCAAACCTGTGCCTCTGTTCAAAGCTGACGGCATGCTCACAGGTTCACCGAGCGCGTCTTTGTCGGAAATAAATGCTCGACAGTCCATCGTTACCTTCTTCCATGCCCGCCCTCACCTTCGGCGCGACCTTCGTGACCACTTACGTGGCATTGATGACGTTACGCGTGTGGTACAGAGGTTCCTTCTGGGCCGTGCGAATACCGACGACGTCGCAACTATCAGTACGGCAATCTCGGTCTGGTCCATCATCAAGAACCGACTTTCGTTAGAGCGAGAACTGCGCTTCAAAGAGGATTGCGACTCGGAACGAGAATGGGCCAGCATTAACGCGTTGATCTCACGGATGCAGAGTTTACCCGAATTAGAGAGAAAAATCCAGGCTTCTATTGATGGTCCCTCGACTCGACCCGGAGGTTCAATAGAAACAGTTGATGAAGATGCCATCATAGCTCATGGGCTATCCGCTGATGATAAATGGCAACAGGGATACCGATGGTCCATCAACCCTGAGTGATTCAAACGAGTTGCAAACACGGAATCGATGACTGATGAGCCATTACTTAGGTTTTCTAAAGAGCTTTCGTCCTTACATGCCAAATTTCAGCGGCTCCTGAAGCTGAAAGAGGACCTGGAAAGCGATCTGCAGCGTGAACATAGTAAGTGAAATTTCCAACCGGAGGCTGCAATAGCTTGATTTATTCACTTCAGGTGCGTCGTCCTTGACTTTGCGTTCGTCCTCGCTGCAAGGTTCCCACGTTCATATCGCAAAGTCAAAGCGCGATGCCGCAAAGGCTAAGGCTTCGCCTACCTTTACCATCATATCCCAGAGCAACTCGACTTGCTGCTTGTTTCACCAAGTGAGCTGATGTCACCCGTTATGTGTCTTCGGCTTGAGCTGAACGACATGGCGCTAGGGATGGGCACAACTTGGAAGCGAACTTCTGGAGACATCACAAAGTATCGCTTCAGCTGAGAAAGCGGCCTTCGAAGAGCTGAGGAATGAGGTAAAGTGAAATCCCGAGAAAATCCTGATTTTCAAAGTAGGTTTAGTGTATTCTTAGGTGAAAACGTATGAAGCCCAGCTGCGACAAAACACTCAAGTGATCGACGAGCTGGACGTAGCGCTCGGTTTTGCCACTCTTGCCACTGACATGCACTTCACGAGACCAATCATGAAGGACAAGTGGGTCGGTTTGTGGCGGCGCTTTGTATGTTACTGAATCCATCCTTCAGTTGCTCTTTCCACGTTGTCAACGGTCGTCATCCCACCGTCGAGATCGGCTTGCTATCGTCCGGGAGGGTTTTCACGCCGAACACAGTGTCCCTTTGTCCGGACTCACAATTACATGTCATCACTGGCCCCAACATGGCCGGAAAGTCGACGCTTCTCCGGCAAACCGCTCTCACTGCAATCCTTGCGCAATCGGGTTCATTCGTGCCGGCAGACTATGCCGAAGTTGGAATCGTGGACCGTCTGTTCTCGAGAGTTGGCGCAAAAGATGACGTGTTTCGCGATCGGAGCACTTTCATGGTCGAGATGCTCGAAACGGCGGATATCTTGAAGAAGGCGACTCCGAACAGCCTAGTGAGCCAACCAGTTTTTTCTTCCCCTGCGGAACAAGAGCTCATAAAGCTATACCCCTTCAAGGTGATCATGGACGAAGTTGGCAGAGGGACTTCTGTCAGAGATGGGTTGGCCATAGCTTTCGCGGTGGTGCATCATCTCTACTTCAAGAACAAATCTCGGGCCCTTTTCGCCACACATTTTCACGAGTTGACCGACATGCTCGGGTGCACTTCGGACCACAAAGGCGCAGGGGCCTTTCGAAAGGTGGGATTTTTCTGCACCGACGTACAGGAGACCGAGGTGAGATCGACTGTTTCGATTTTCGATTTTCGATTTTGCAGCTAAAATTATTTTTTTTCCAGCTCGGTTCCTTCGCGTACTCACACCGTCTGCGGCCGGGTGTGAATAGGGAAAGTCATGGAATCAAAGTGGCCCAGCTGGCAGGCATGCCCCCTTCCGCTGTTGCTGTCGCATATGATGCGATTTCACGCTTGCAGAGGGATGCCCGGAAGTCGTCCTTTGACGACCGTGCCCTAAAGGCACTCGGAGAGTCTCTGACCGCCGACGTTGATTCTTCGCCCGCACTGTAAATGTTGAGTATTAGGGAAGTACATCGAGCATAATGACCGCACTTACGCTTCCCATATCGATCATGCACACACATCAAACCAACTTCTGCATAGTCTACATCCTTTATACATAGAACGCGTCTACTTGCTTCCTTGTCACGCACTTTGAGATGAGCAGCAAACAGCATTCTTCGTCGTAAGCGGTGGAGTAACATAAGATATCGACATGGTGTGGCATTAGAATTCTGCCCCGGTTTTTATGTCACGGCGATGCCAGGTAAGAGTAAGAGGAGTTAGTAAACGTGGGTGCCTCACGAACCAAGTGAATTACAACCCATAATTAAAAAACAAAACATATTGACATAGGAGATGAATAAATACGGGAACGACGCCATCTCAGCCTCCTTCTCGTATCACGTCCTTTTGGTACCAGCCTGGAATGGTAAATGTATGTCGAACGTCAGCAAGTCACGACGGGTAAGGCATAAAACTTACAAAATAATTCATCATTTGCCCTGGATAATCGCCTCCCATGGCGGGTTGCATCGGTACTGTGGGTGGTGGTGGCCCTGACAAATGCGGTGGCATTGAGGGACGCATCTGGCCTGGAGGTGGAGGCAGTGATGAAGGGACGGCGCCGTACGGACCTGACAAAGGCGCTGGGCTTTGCGGCTGTGAGGCACTCGATGTTTGTTGCTGGCCCACATTCTGCAAAAGTGCGAGTATGTTGGATGGGAGATTGGCTAGGGGATTGGCCTGGGCGGGCGGTGGTCCGCCTTGGGGGAGACTGGGCTGAGACATCGGGGGGAAGCCAGGGGCGGTTGGCGGGGCACCACTATAGATAGGTGGAGGCTGTTGTACCGGAGCAGGAGGGTAGAATGAATTCTGCGGCACCGGCGGTACTGGGGCAGGCGACTGGGTTTGTACCTGCGTTGGTTGAGCTCCTGAAGGTGCCGCCTGCGGTTGCTTGAGCGCAGCCAACAACTATACAAAACTAATAGGTAAGTTCGTGGTCACTCCCAAAAGTTCGAGCCCACCTGTTGGACTTTTCGGGCTTGGTCAATACGATCTTCGACTCGCTGCGTAATGATTACATCAGAACGGAATGATGGTCGTGCATGTGGTCACTCACAGGTGCGGCTGCAGAAGGCTCATTATACTGCGGCTGGGCAGGTAGTGCATAACTAGCCTGAGGTGTATTGCTGTAACCGCCCTCCCTGTTACCATCAAATCGGTCATTGTAGGATCCGCGGCCACCACCTCGTCCGGAACCACCATGGTCGTCCTCATAACGCCTTGGGCGATCCCGATCCCGATCCCAGTGGGGCCGCCGGTCATCATCATGCCCAGTGAAACCTCGACCACGGCCACGACCACGCCACTTTCCCCGGAAGGGGACCGGACGAGGAGTCTCATCCCAATCTCGATAAGGTTCGCGTTCTTCGCGGCTGAATGTTCCAGCAAAACAATCAGCACGACCACAATTGGTTTAGAGATTTTGGTATACCGAATTGGTGGACCGGGAGTGTCTTCCCACGCTAGCACAATCTCCATAACGCCATCTTGCAGTCCTTGATGACGCAGACGATCGAATGCCTCCTCGGCAGACTAAACTCACCATTAAATCCATGTCACGACGATGATAAACACATTGCTTACCCTCGTGTCATAGAACTCAACGTAACGCTGGCTGGTAACGGGTCGAATAAGTTCTCTGGTCCCATCACGCAGAACTGAAACTAACTCATGGCGCTCCCCAGCTGGGCGGACGGACTTAACGTCTCCAAATTGTTGAAACTTGCGCCGAACTTCACCGTCATCTATTGTTTGATTAGAGTTACGCAGCGTCACAAGCAACGTTCCTTGCAGCTCCTATGCGCGTAAATGGCTTTGAACACATGAATCATAGAGACAGAACCTTTCACACCTGATTTTTGTCACCACCCTTCGCCAGGTTATCATCCCGTGGCAGTGAATAGTGAACATCGATCTGAAACCCCATATGAATTACATGAATCACTTGTACAGTAGAGGGCGACTGACAGGTCTCCCGCTGATTTCGGATCCCTGTAACCGGTCTCGAGCTCTTTCAGCAGCACGGAGATCATACTACCATATAGCTGAATCATCCAACTTAAGTAGAAGTGTGTCGAACACTTACAAAGGTTACAAACACCATCCCACGGTTTGCGATCAGATCGAAGAATGTCTTGATCTCGCCATGCTCTTCAAATTGTCGACGAACTTCGTCACTATTTGTCTCATACTAAAAGAATGCGTAACCGCATGAGTTAGCTCTTTGTGCTGGAAGTGTATCTCGCTGTAGATGACGGTGCTCAATTCGACATGACACTCGCCTTAATGTTGCGGATGAATAAAGTGCGGCATGGACGCTCGCGCTGAATACGTTCTTCAATAATAGACTCGTGCACCTTATCGTCTCTTTCACGTTTTGGACCGCGTTTGGGCAGTCGAGCGCCATAGCCTCCAGGACCACCATA
>Ga0307510_10000542_pt1 | contig 37782 bp, 36 predicted proteins | sample 12_EM_MG_FD_207224 | JGI IMG/M metagenome (GOLD analysis project Ga0307510, IMG submission 207224) | Populus trichocarpa ectomycorrhiza microbial communities from riparian zone in the Pacific Northwest, United States - 12_EM | ecosystem: Host-associated > Plants > Roots > Unclassified | place...
TCGTGGACGGTACGTCGATGCCGAACTGGCCGCGGAACAAGGTCAGGGCCAGGGGCAGTACGGCCTTGTCGCCGCTCTGGGTCAGGATGAGGGGGAAGAGGAAGCCGTTCCAGACCTGGAGGCCGTCGTAGACGGCGACCGTCATCAGCGCCGGGCGGGCCAGTGGCGCCGCGAGCGACCAGAGCATGCGCCAGTCGCCGGCGCCGTCGACGATCATCGCCTCGAACAGCGAACGGGGCACGTCCCGCAGGAAACTGACCAGGATCATCACGGTGATCGGCAGTGCGAACGCCGCCGAGGGCAGGACGATCGCGAGCAGGCTGTCGTAGAGATGCATGCGGATGATCAGCAGGTACACCGGGATGATCACCGCTTGGAGCGGGATCGCCAGGCCCAGCAGGAACAGGCGGAACGACACCCGGGACAAGCGGGTGCCGGCGTTGCGGACGATGGAGAACGCGGCCATCAGCGCCACGGCGACGGCGATGACGACCGTGCCCGCCGTGACGACGACGCTGTTGATCAGATAGGTCGTGAAGTCGCTGTCCAGGACGGTCCGGTAGCTGTCGAGCGTCGGATGGCTGGGCAGGGCGAGGGGGCTGTCGGAGGTGAAGTCGGACTGGCTGCGGAGGCTGGTGACGACGAGCCAGTAGACGGGGACGACGACGATCGCCGTCCAGAAGAGCGTGGCGCCGCTGGTGAGAGTGCGGCGGAGGATGCCGGGCACGGGGTTTCGCCGGACGGTCCTGGGTGGCACCGCCCGGTGGGTGGGGACGGTCTCCCGTCCGGTGGCGGTGCGGGTCTTGGTCACGGTGGTGCTCACATGCCCTCCTGCTGGCTGTCCATCCTGGTGAAGCCGGACAGGCGGGTGGTCAGCAGCGACAGGGCGAGGCCGAACACCACGAGAAGAGTGGCCACGGCGCTGGCCCGGCCCATGTCGTGGGCCTGGAAACCGGTGATGTACATGGAGAGGGGCAGGACCCGGGTGGCGGTGCCGGGGCCGCCGGTGCCGCCCGACAGGACGAAGATCAGGTCGAAGTAGGTGAGCGAGCCGACCAGCATGAGCGTGGTCGACGTGACGAACGTGTACTTCAGCTGCGGCAGCGTGATGTGCAGGAAGCGCGTCACGGGCCCGGCGCCGTCGAGCGCGGCGGCCTCGTACAGGGCGGTCGGGATCTGCCGTATCCCCGCCTGGTAGAGCAGGGCGTGGAACGGCACGAACTGCCAGGCGATCACGAAGATCACGGTGTACAGGGCGAGTTCGGGCGAGCCGAGCAGCGGCTTCGCCAGCCAGTGCAGACCGGGCGTGGCGCCGATGCCGAAGGACGGGTCCAGCAGCGCCTGCCAGGTCAGGCCGATCGCCACGGCGGACAGCAGCAGCGGCAGGAAGAACAGCACCGCGAACAGCGCGCGCAGCCGGCCCTTGGGCGATTGGAACAGGCCGAGCGCCAGGGCGATCGGCGTCTGCACCAGCCAGCTGACCAGCATCACCTTGACGGTGAGCCACAGGGACTGCCAGGTGGCGCCGTCGGTGAGGACGGACGTCCAGTTGGTGACGCCCGCCCAGCCGACCGAGCCCAGGCCGTCCCAGCGGGCGACGCTGAGCGCCGCCACGCCGACCAGGGGGACGAAACCGAACAGACCGAAGAGGAGCAGGGCCGGGGCGGCCATGAGGAGGCCGCTCCCTCCTCTCCGGCGTGCGGGAGTGGTGGTGATGGTCACGACCCCGCCTTGCTCATGTTCACTCCGAACTCCGCAGGCGCGATCTGCCGCAGGAACGACTTGTCGGTGTTGGTCAGCAGCGGGTCGGCCTGGTCGGACGGCAGCGCCTGGTCCCACGAGAGCTGGAAGCTCGGGGCCTTGTCCACCAGGTCGTAGACGAACGTCAGCCACGCCTTGTCCGTGGACGACTTCACCGCGGCGAGCTTCGAGTCGAGGCCCTTGACCGGCGGGACGCTGCCGGACGCGAGATAGGCGTCGACCTGGGAGCCGTTGAGGACGTAGTCCTTCAGGTACGTCAGCGCCTCGGACTTGTTCTTGGACGACTTGTTGAGCGACAGGAAGTTCGACGGGTTGCCGACGATGTTCGCCGGGCTGCCGGCGCCACCGGTCAGGGCCGGGAACGCGGTGTAGCCCAACTCGCCCTTCTTCAGGAAGTCGGGCGCGGCCTTGGCTATGTTGGCGTACTCCCAGGTGCCCATCACTTCCATCGCGGCCTTGCCCGTGTAGAGCAGCGCGGTCGAGGCGCCCTGGTCGTAGCTGACGGAGGACGCGTTGTCCCCGAAGGCGCCGGCCTTGGCCAGGTCCTGGAGCTTCTGGTTGGCCTTGGTGACCGACGGGTCCTTCCAGGCGGCCGCGTCACCGGAGGCGATGTTGCTGAACACGCGGGAGCCGCCGGTCCGGTCCAGCAGGTACTCCAGGTACATCAGCGTCGGCCACTTGGAGTTCGCCGCGAGGGACAGCGGGGTCACGCTCTTGCCCTTGAGCTTCTTCACGGCCGCGAGCAGGTCGTCGTACGTCTTCGGGGGCTGGACACCCGCGTCGGACAGCACCTTCTTGTTGTAGTAGAGGACGACCGGGGCGAGGCCGTTGACGGGCACGCCGTAGACCTTGCCGTCGAAGGTCGCGCTCTGCATCACGCTGTCGGTGTACCGGTCCGCGTTCACGTCCGAGGCGTTCAGGACGTCGACCTTGCCGGCCTCGACGTAGTCGTTCAGGGCGCCGCCGCCCCAGTTGAAGAAGAGGTCCGGGGCCTGGTTCGCGCCGAAGGCCACGCGCAGCTTCTGCTTGTAGTCGTCGTTGGCGAACAGCCGCAGGGTGATCTTCGCGTCGGCGTGGTCCTTGTTGTAGGCGTCGACCGACTGCTTGAGGATCGTCTGGTCGTTGAGCGCCCACATCGTCAGGCCCTTCGACGAGGAGCTGCTCGACGGGCCCGAGGACCCGCAGGCGGCAAGGCTCGCGGCCGCGGCCAGGGTGACCGCGGCTGCGACGGCGCGTCGAATTCTCGGGCTTCCGAGATGTCCGCTGACCGGGATTCCCCGCATGGTGTGCCTCTCTTCTTTCGGCATGCCGTAGGTCGGCCAGGCAGATCGAAAACGGAAACCGGCCCGAAAGGCTTTCGGATGCCCCACCGCGGGTCGCCTGCCTGCTGGCCGGGACACTGACACGGAATTCACACCCAGGACAAGCACGGGAAATTCCTCGGTTACGAAAGACTTTCGTACACCGTCCGGGATGGGTCCTACGGCGCCTCACACGTTCGGTGGCCAGTAGTCGCCGTCGGGGAAGCATCCCTTCCGCGGCTCACCGGATCGCTTGCTCCGGCCGACGGTGTGGGCGTTGAACGCGTAGGGCCTGGCGAGTGCCGGGTGGACGATCGGATGCTCGGACAACTGGGGTGTCCGGCACCCCAGTTGAACGTTCAGACCAGGTCCAGCTCCTTGGGGCTGGTGACGAGCCGAAAGGTGGGTGTCGAATACGGGCCGGTCGTCGGCCTCGGGCGATATCGACGGCACCGGCGCCGCGGCCGCGGAGTTTCACACCTCCGCGACCAGCCCCTCGCCCCGAGCCGATGCCGCCGCACCACGGGTCGCTACCGCCCGAACGTCCGCGCGGGTGTTGGGATGGGGGCGGCAGAAAGGGACGGTCTTGGACGGCGACGGGGTTGGCGGGGCAGAGGCGGGCTCGACGGATCGGTTCGCGCTCGCGCGGCGGGCCGTGTCCGCGATCGGATCGACGCTCGACGAACGCAGGACGGCGGCGGAGTGCGCGGGGTTCCTCGTCGACGGACTGTGCGACGCCGCCGCCGTGGACCTGTTCGCGCAGGACGAGGCACGCCCGGCACCGCACGGCATGCTGCACCCGATGGCGGCCGAGGGCCGCAAGGAACTGCTGGACAGCCTGCGCACCGCGCCCCGCGAGGACGTCATGGTCCGGGCCCTGGACGCGGGCCACCCGATCACCACGTCGTTCACCACGAACGACCACGGCGTCCTGGCCGCCCTGTCCGTGCCGTTGACGGCTTGGGGCCGGGCCTACGGCGCGCTTCTCGCGATCCGCGCCGGCCGGACGTTCGGCGACGAGGAGGCCGCCGCCGTGCACTACGCGGCCCGGCTCACCGCGGCCCACCTGCACCACGCCGTCGAACACCACCGCCTGCGCACCACCGCCCTGAACCTGCAACAGGTCCTGCTCACCGAACCCAGCCGCCCCCACCCCAACATCGACATGGCCACCCGCTACCTGCCCGCGGGCAGCGGCACCCTCGTCGGCGGCGACTGGTTCGAGGCCGTACGCCTGCACTACGGCCGCACCCTCCTCGTCATCGGCGACGTCATGGGGCACGGTCTGGACGCGGCGGTCGACATGAACGCCTACCGCTCGATGCTGCGCTACGTCGCCTCCACCGATCTGCCGCCCCACCGCATCCTGCGCCAGATGGACACGGCCATGTCCGAGGAGCACAACCGCCGCCCCGCGACCTGCCTGCTCGCCCTCCTCGACCCGGACCGGGGCACCGCCGCCTTCTCCAGCGCGGGCCATCTGTCACCCGCCGTCTTCCACCGCGACGGCGCCGGCGAACTGATCCCCGTGCCCGTCGGCCCACCCCTCGGCACCGGCCTCGGCGACTACGAGATGACCACCCTCACCCTCAGCCCCGAGGACACCCTGGTCATGTTCACCGACGGGCTGGTCGAGCGGCGCGGCGAGGACATCGACGTCTCCCTCGCCCGCCTGTCCCGACTGCGCCTGCACCCCGGCCAGGGTGTCTCCCGCCTCCTCGACGACATCGTGCTGCGCCTCCACGTCCAGGAGGCGGAGGACGACGTGGCCGCGATCGCCGCCCGGCTGCGCCCCAGAAACCCCGCATAGGCGCGACGCACCCGACCTTTTCGTACGGCTCTGTGCAGCCGCGTCCGGCGCTGTTCACGGTGAACTTCGCAAACGGGAAACAAGTAGGGCACCGGTGTCTTCGGACGGGCCGGTTCATGTGACCGCCAGCCGTCTCCCAAGGTTTGGCAACACCCAAGCAACGCCCGGATGTTGCCGGTAACGGCTTGGCCAACCCCTTCCCGCGCGTTGGCCGCAAATTCATCGCACGCCCCTGACACCCCATACCGCATGGGGCGGAGAGTGATCCGAGGTCTGGTCCACGAGATCCCTCGAAGCTCTTCAAGAAGGGGCAGTCATGGCCGAGTTGACACGTCGCAGACTCCTGGGTTCCGCCGCGGGCGCAGTGGGCGGCGCCGCGGCACTCTCCCTCCTCCCGCCGAGCGTCCAGAAAGCCGTCGCCGCCGAGCCGCCGAAGAACGGATCGCTGCGCGACATCGAACACGTCGTCATGCTGATGCAGGAGAACCGGTCGTTCGACCACTACTTCGGCACCCTGTCCGGCGTTCGCGGATTCGCCGATCCGCGCGCACGCAAACTCGACACCGGGCGCAGCGTCTTCTACCAGCCGGACGCCGTGAACCCGAAGGGCTACCTCCTCCCGTTCCACCTCGACACCCACACCTCCAGCGCGCAGGCCATCCCGTCCACCAGTCACGCCTGGTCGGTGCAGCACCAGGCCTGGAACAACGGCAAGATGGACCAGTGGCTGCCGGCCCACCGCGCCGCCGACGGTGTCAACGGCCCCTACGTGATGGGCTATTACACGCGCGAGGACATCCCGTTCCAGTTCGCGCTCGCCGAGACCTTCACCATCTGCGACAACTACTTCTGCTCGGTGTTCGGGCCCACCTGGCCCAACCGGCTGATGTGGATGACCGGTTCGATCGACCCCGGCGGCACCCAGGGCGGCCCGATCATCAGCAACGTCGCCCCGACTCCGTACCGTTGGACGACGTACGCGGAGCGCCTCCAGAACGCCGGCGTCAGCTGGAAGGTGTACCAGGAGGAGGACGACTACGGCACCAACATGCTGGAGCAGTTCGCCTCGTTCAAGAACGCGCAGCCCGGCTCCGACCTGTACGAGCGGGGCGTACGCCCGCAGCCGCACGGCACGTTCGAGGACGACGCCCGCAACGACCGGCTGCCGACGGTGTCGTGGATCTGCCCCACGAGCTACCAGTCGGAGCACCCGGACTACCTCCCGGCCGCCGGTGCCGACTACGTCGCGTCGAAGATCGAGGCGATCGCGTCGAACCCGAAGGTGTGGCGCAAGACCGCGTTCATCCTCAACTACGACGAGAACGACGGCCTGTTCGACCACGTCGTCCCGCCGACGCCGCCCGCAGGTACGGCGAACGAGTTCATCCAAGGGTTGCCGATCGGTGGCGGCTTCCGCGTCCCCGCCATCATCATCTCGCCCTGGACCGTGGGTGGTTGGGTCGCCTCGGAGGCCTTCGACCACACGTCGGCGCTTCAGTTCCTGGAGCGGTTCACCGGTGTCGAGGAGCCGAACGTCACCGACTGGCGGCGTGACACCTTCGGCGACTTCACCTCCGCGTTCCGCTTCCGCGACGCCCGCCCGCGCTCGCCCCGGCTGCCCGACGACACGGCGGAACAGCTGGAGAAGGCGAAGGAGGAAGTGGCGACGCTGCCGAAGCCCACGCTGCCGGGCGCGGACCAGAAGTTCCCGCACCAGGAGCGGGGCCGCCGCCCACACGTCTGACCGGACTACCGCGACGGGCGGCCCTGGCCGGTGTCATCCGGTCAGAGCCACCCGCGCGGCTGAGACGCGGTCCGCTCGCCGTAGCCGTAGCCGTAGCCGTAGCCGTAGCCGAACAGCACGACGTGCACCAGCAGCGTCTGTCCTGGGCCGTCATGACGGGCGTCCTCGCCCGGTGTCATCCGGCCAGGGCCGCCCGCGCCACCGACAGCGCCTGTTCGGCATAGCCACGGCCGAACAGCACCACGTGCACCAGCAGCGGAAAGAGCTGATGGAGCCCGATGCGGTCGGTCCAACCCGGGGCGAGTGGCGCGGCCTCTCGATAGCCGTCCAGCACCTCGGACAGGTGCGGGCAGCCGAAGAGGCGCAGCATGGCGAGATCGGTCTCCCGGTGCCCGCCGTGCGCGGCCGGATCGATCAGCCGGACGTGTCCGTCGGCGCCCCAGAGCACGTTCCCGTTCCACAGGTCACCGTGCAGTCGCGCGGGCGGCTCGGCGGGACCGGCGAGTTGGGGCAACCGCTCGCAGACCTCCTCCACCACCGTCGCCTCGGCGGGCCGCAGGGTGTCCGCGTCGACCGCGCGCCGCAGATAGGGCAACACCCGTTGCCCGGCATACCAGTTGGGCCAGTCGGCGGCGGGCGCGTTGCGCATCGGGGCAAGCCCGATGTACGCGTCCGTGGGACCGCCGGGCGGTGGTGCGCCGAACGCGGGCGCGCCGGTGGCGTGCAAGGCGGCCAGGTCACGCCCGAACCGGACGGCCGCTCGCGCACTCGGCGGGCCGGTGCGGACGAGATCGGTCACCAGCCAGTGCTCGTCCAGCCCGCGCACGGCGGGGACACGGACCGTCCCGGCGTCCGCCAGCCAACGCAGCCCCGCCGCCTCGGCCCGCACCGCACCCGGTGCCTCATCGCCCTTGACCACCACCAACTGCCCACCAGCGAGGGCGACTTCGGTCACCGCCCCGGACAACGGGCGCTCACCGGTCACCGCGCACCCGGTCAGCCGCGCCGCCGCGGCGCCCGCGCTCTCGCCCCCGGTCACGGTGCCGGCGTACGAGCGGGAACCGAGCCGAGGTGCGCGCACGGCGAGGCGCAGAGCCCGGACTCGTGCAGCACCCGGTCGACCGTCCCGTCCAGCGGACTCGTCGCCGGGATCACTGCCTCGACGCCACCGGGCAACAGGTTCAACGGCCGGTACCACTCCCGGAGTTGCTGCTCGGTGACCTCGTCCGCGATGGGCTTCGTGGCGTGCCGGGCCAGGGTCTCCTCGAACGGCACGTCGAGGTAGTAGCAGTGCGTGCGGCCCGGATGGCCGGCGAGCAGACCGGCCAGCATCTCGCCGTAGTGGTCGACGTGGAGGATGCCTTCCAGGACGGTGTGGAAGCCGTGCGCCAGGGCGTGCCGGACGGTCAGGTCGATCAGGCCGATGTTCGCGCCGCCGGGGATGTCACGCTCGCGCAGCACCTCGCGGCGGAGGGTGTCCTGGCGCACCAGGGCGATACCGCGGCCGTACCGCTCGCGCAGACCGGTGGCCACCGAGCTCTTGCCGGAGGCGCTGTTGCCGCGCAGCACGATCAGCCGGGTGGGGGAGGAGGGCGTTGTCACCGGGGCACCCTATCCATCGTGTGGCACTGAGTGACCGGGTGGACGCAAAGTGCACCCTGAGGCCCACCCGGTCTGCTTATATCGTGGGAAAATGGTGTGATAGCGGCGATTGGTGGCAGGGCCATGACGGACGCGGTGATCGACTACGCGGCGGTGTTCCAGGGGCTGCCCGGCATGGTGGCCCTGTTGACACCCGACCTGGTGTACGCGGACGCCAACGAGGAGTTCCTGGGCATGTCCGGCCGCACGCGCGGGCAGGTCGTCGGCCGTTTCCTCTTCGACGTCTTCCCCGACAACCCGAACGACCCCGCCGCCACCGGCATGCGCAATCTGGAGACCTCGCTGCGCCGTGTCCTGTCCACCGGCGAACGCGACACCATGGCCGTCCAGCGCTACGACGTCGAGTCGACGCAGTGCCCCGGCGAGTGGGACCAGCGCTACTGGAGCCCGGTCAACGCTCCCGTGCTCGACGCGGACGGCAAGGTCGTCCTCCTCGTCCACCGGGTCGAAGAGGTCACCGAACTGATCCGGGCCCGCGGCAACTCCGGCAGCGGCCGCACCCGGGTCCTGGAGGCCGAGCTGTACACCCGCGCCCGCGAACTCCAGGAGGTCAACGAACGTCTGCGCAGCGCCCACGCCCGCGAACGCGAGGTCGCCCTGGCCCTCCAGGAAGCGATGCTGCCCACCCGCCGCCAGAGCGCGAGCCACCAGATCGCCGTGCGCTACCGGCCCGCGGTCGGCTCCCTGAACGTCTGCGGCGACTGGTACGACGTGGTCGACCTGGTCCGAGGCAACCGCATCGGCGTCTCCGTCGGGGACGTCGTCGGCCACGGCCTGGCCGCCGCCGGTGTCATGGGCCAGCTGCGCAGCGCCCTGAGCGCCACCTCCCGGGTCGCGGACGGCCCGGCCGAGGCCCTGAACGTCCTCGGCCGCTACGCCAACGTGGTCGACGGCGCCGAGTCCGCCACGGTGGTCACGACCTTCGTCGACTTCGACCGGCACACCATCACCTACAGCAGCGCCGGACACCCACCGCCCGTCCTCGTCCATCCCGACGGCCGCGTGGAGTTCCTGGACCAGGCCACCGACCCGCCCCTCGACGCGCGTCCCGACCCGATGCCCAGGCCCCAGGCCGAGACCACGTTCTCGCGCGGATCCACCCTGGTCCTCTACACCGACGGTCTGATCGAACGCCGCCGCGAGGACATCGACACGGGCCTGGCCCGCCTCGCCGACTCCCTGGTCAGCCACCGGAACACCGACCCCGAAGCCCTCGCGGACGCCGTACTCCTCGAACTGCTCCCGCACGGGGGCGCCACCGACGACACGGCCCTGGTCATCGTGCGGCTCTGACCCATCACACCACGATGCAGGTCATGGCCGCCCACAACAGCGGCGAGTGCTCGATACGGCCGTCCGCGCGCCAGCGGTCGAGCTGCTCGCGCTGCCACCGACCGAGGCTCCGCACGGGGTCCTCGTGTTCGTGGGCCGTGTCGACGGCGATGATCGCATCCGACAACGGGCGTACGGACTCGGGCAGTTGGGCCAGTCGGTGGAACGCGAAGCTGGTCGGCAGGACCCAGCGGGTGGCGGTGACCAGTTCGGCGCCGTTGTGGAGCATCGCCGTCGCCAAGCCGAACGACTCGGCGAACCGCAGATCGCCGCCGCTCTCGCAGCCGATGAGGGCGACCCGGGGTGGCGCGGGCCAGATCCGCGCGCCCGGTTCGCCGTCGGCGCGCAGCGGGAGCGAGCCCAGCAGGAGGTCCTTGGCCGACAGCGGCCGGTGGGTGCGGAGCGGCTCGGCCAGGCCGGAGGCGCCCGCGTCGCAGCACAGGTGCAGGGTGCCGTCCTCGCTCTGGCCGTCCTCGACCGGCGCACCGCTCACATGGCCGACGTACATCAGCCTGCGAGCACCCTTGCGGAGCACGCCGCTCAGCCAGTCCCGGTCCAGGTCCGTGCGGCGGAAGGCCTCCGCCGGGGTGGCGACGGACGGTACGACGGCGCCCGCGTCGAGGCGTGCCTGGACCAGCGCCAGCAACTCCGGGTCGGAGCCGGGCGGTCCCAGGACCGAGCCGAGCGGAGAGTCGGCGCGGAAGCCGGGGACACGGGGGTCGAGGACGAGAACGACCGGCTGGGTGTCGGTGTCCGTGACCTGTGCTTCCGTCGGGGCCGCCGACTTCCGTGGCCGCAACGACGCCGGCGCGGTGGTCACGACATCCGCCAGGTCGATGAGCCGTACGTCGGTCCCGTCGTCGACGGCGAGCAGTTCCCAGGGGACCTGGGCGACCCGGGGCGAGGGCTGGATCCGTACGAGGGGACGGCCCGCCCGCTCCGCCACCTGGCGTATCTGCGCGGTCAGTTGCTCCGGCCACAGGGCCTCGGCCAGGGTTCGCGCGAGCCGACGCTCGCTTCCGTGCTCGGCCAGCGCGCCCGAGTCGAACGCCCGCCGCATGCCCTCCGCGCCGTCGCCCGCTCCCGGCAGTGCGTCGCTCAACTCCCTTACGGCCTGGTCGACTTCGGTACCGGGCCCGTGACCGGTGCCGAATCCCCGGGCACCGCCCGCCCACGTCCAGGTCATGAACAGGTCGCCGGCGTCGGCCAGTCGGACCTGGACGACCGGGCGGCTGGTCAGGTCGTCGGTGATCCAGAACGGCACCGCTTCCTCGTGCGCGATCCGCCGGTGATAGCGGAACTCGGCCGCCGCGATGAACTCCTGGAGCGCCACACGGCCCGCCCCCGACTGTGCCGACATCCGCACCTTCGGCGGCGGCGCGACCCGCAGGCCGACCGAGGCCGCGGCCTGCGCCGCGACACCGCCGAGCGCCATCGTGCCCCCGGCGTGCTCGTGGTTCGCGTACGACTTCATGGCCGCACTCGGGAAGACCGACGCGGAGTCTTCGACCGGCCCGGCGGCGGGCGGTGTCCGGTCCAGAGCCAACGAGGCGCCCGCGCAACGGTGTTCCGCCAGTTCGAAGAGCAGGCCCTGGTCCTGTCGGCGGTTCGCGAGGCGGTACACCAACCGCATTGCCTCGTCGGCGAGTTGGAGCCACTGACTGCGGGCGTGGGCGGTCGTGAAGTCGTAGCGCGCCGCCTCCAGGGCCAGTGCGGCGGGCAGGGCGAAGGAGAGCGCGGTGTCGACGGACTCCCGCTCGTGATCGCCGTGATCGGTCCGGTTCAGGTTGTCCTCAAGGGTGCGGGCGAGCATGAGGTCGACCTGCGCGCACCGCTCGTACACCTCCCGCTCCTGGTACACGTCCCGGGCGCCTTGGGCCAGCCGCTTCATCTCGTCGATGTCGCCCCGGTCGTACGCGTGTTGGGCGCCCAGCAGCATGGAGTCGGCGGCGGCGATCGAGGCGCCGAGCCGTTCGAACCGGGACAGGCTCGCCGCCAGCAGGTCCTCCGCGCCGATGGCGTCGCCGCGCCGGCCGGCGAGAAAGGCGCGGGCCTGCTCGCAGACCGCCAGCTGGCCGAACCACCGCTGCTCCTCGAAGAACGCGGACGCCTCCGCGAACAGCCGCTCCGCGAGGTCGAGTTCACCCCGGTGCATCGCCGTGTACGCCCGGTGCGCGAGCAGCGTCCGCTGCGCACCGGTGTCGCCGATCGCCCGGAACTGGTCCTCCGCACGGGCGAAGTAGTCCTCGGCAGGGTCGAACCGCCCGGTCGAGGAGCAGATCAGTCCTAGGGCGACCAGGAGCCGCGGGACGGTCTCCACCGCGCTCGCCGGCGTGGTCGACAGCAACGCCGACGCCTGGTCCTCGGCCGCTCCCCACTCGCCCCTGTCCATGAGCAGATGCACGCGGTTCAGGCCGAGTTCGGAGGTGCGCAGTCCGTCGGGGTCCTCGAACTCGGGCAGCCTGACCGCCGCCTCGTGGAGACAGGCCAGCGCCTCGTCCAGGCGTCCTGTCCTGCGCAGCAGGTCGGCCCGGGCGATCAGCGTCCGCAGCAGCATCTCCAGCCAGAGCTGACGGCCGCGCGGGCCCATCGGTGCGGAGGCGATGTCGTCGAGCAGATCACGGGATCGCTTGTTGGCTTCCTCGGCCCCGGCCAGATCGGTGGCGTCGAGCTGGACACTCGCGATGTTCTGTAGCAGATGCGCCCGCAGGAACCGCACGTCGGGCGAGTCCTCCAGGGACTCGGCCAGGGCGAGCAACTCCTCGTAGACGGCGACCGCGGCGGCGAGATCGGCGGCCAGTTGATGTTCTTCGGCCCGGGCGAGACCGCTGTCGAACGGCTCACCGTAGAGCCGTGTCACCTCGGCACCCTCTTCGCGCTCGTTCTCGTCCGGCATCCGTCAGTAGTCCTCATCGGTGATGGCGGCGGCGATCTCGGCGAGGAACGGCCCGGAAGTGCCGTCGTTCGGCGGCGAGTCGGGCGCGACGGGCTGTGCCGCTGTCGCGAGGCGCCGTCGGACCAGCGCGCGGACCGAGTCGCGCTCGGCGCCGCCCTCGGGCCCCGGCCCCGGGTCGAAGCCGGGCAACAGCACGCCGAGTTCGATGCGCGGCTGCGTCTCTCCGGCGGGGAGGTCCAGATCCGCCCGGCCGGTCCACACATCGACCCGCCTGGAGAGGGACACCCGGTTCCGCGGACCGTCGTTCACCCGGACCTCCGCCGCGAGGGGTACGGCGGCTACGGGAGCCGCGATGTGTGCGACGACCTCGACCTCGATCTGCCGTCCTGCGCCGAGGGCGCGGGCGGTCCAGGACACCGCGCTCTCGGAGGCGTCGACGAAGCCGGGCGGATAGCGGCGCCAGTCGTTGGTCCCCGAGCCCCGCGCGATCAACCGGCCGCCCGCGACGAGCGGTTCGCCCGCGGCAAGCGCGTAGTCGTCGTGCCGTACGAACGGCGCGACGGGATCGACCGGAGTGCCGTCCGGACGAGGCCGGGCCAGGGACGACCGGAGGCAGCGCAGGGCTTCCGAGTCCAACCCGGCGCTGTCCGCCGCGTCGTCGACCGACCGCAGGACGCGCTCCAGCCGGCGCGCGGTGCCGGTCGACGGCGGTGTGGCGTGCCGCCACTGGATCAGCGGGGCGAGGGCGTCTTGGTGTTCCTCGATCAACTCGGCCACGCAGTCGTCGGGTTGGTCACCGTCGTCGTCGAACAACTGCTGGCACTCGTGGGTGAGCGCGGCCAACTCCAGCCCGAGCACATCCGGTTGGAGCGCGAGGATGCCGTCCAGGTGCGACGCCGGCCACCACCGCGCCGCCCAGTGCCCGAAGCCGAGCCGGGCGGCGCCGCCCGCGAGCGGCGTCATGTCCGCGGCCACCCGCACCTCGACCGACTCGCCCGCCGCACAGGTGTGCACGGCGGCGGCGACGCGCTCGCCGTAGACCGCCCACAGCCACTGCTGCGCCCGACCCACGTCATGGATCTCGGCCATGGGCGGCCCGGGGGCCGCGAGGACGGGCCAGGCGAGCACCGCTCCGGCGACGTCGAGAACCGCACGGGTGTAGTCCGGGGCGGAAACAGAACCAGCCGTGATGACTCGGATCGTGCCGTCGTCGCCGCGCGCGACATGGACGTCGACAATTGCCCCCGCCATCACGCGCTCCTCGACTCGGCCGCCTCGGCCACGGTGGCAGGTGGTGCCGCCGATGCCGTCAACGTCCGTAGCGCCGACCGGACTCGGGCCCGGTGGTCCATCATCACGGAGCGGGCGACCCCGTCGAGCACCGCCCAGGCCGACGCGGCATCGGCGAGCGGCGCGTCACGGACGTCCCGCCCGTGCAACCGCACCCAGAGCCGCCGCATATAGGCGACCCAGGGCGTACGGAGATCCTGGGCGAGGGCGTCCAGAACCCCGCCGTCCGGATCAGGGCGGGGCGAGACGGTCATCCGACGGGCGCGCAGGACCGACGCCTCCCTGCGCCAACGACTGTTGACGGCCCGGTGCGCCGCTGTCCGCCCCGGCGCGGGCTTCCCGATGCCCAACGGGTCGAGGCCGACAGCGAGTTGACCGCCGAGCAGGACGGCGACGCGCAGGGTTTCGTCGTACAGGCCGAGCGGAGCGCAGCTGCGGCCGACCTCCCGCCCCACGAGCTCCGGCACCGTGGGCAGTTCCTCGCGCCGAGCCGACGACTGGAGCACGACGAAGAGCCGCTCGAAGAGCGTGCGGTCCAGCGGCGCGGGCAGCGTGGCCGTCGAGGCACCCCGGCCGACCTGCGGCCGTGGCGGCAACCGCCGTCCGGTCAGGCCGAGATGGGCCGGCAGATCGTCACGCCCCCAGACCCCGCTCGCGTGCGTCCAAAGGGCGCGGCCGAGGAGGCCGCCGTGTCCGGCCTCGACCATGGACGTGTACGACGGTGAGTCCCTCGGCCCCTCCACCCCACCGCACGCCTCCAGAACCTCACCCGCCAGCGCGACCGCAGCGGCCGTGTCGGCGGCCGGAGTCAGCTGGCGACCCTCCCACCCGACGCCCAACTCCACCTCCAGCCGGGCGTGTTGGGTGGCATCCGTCAGATACCGCTTCAGCGCGTCGACCGTACGGCCGCCGTCCGCGTCCGCGACGTCCTCGACGACGGACCTGGCCAACGCGCCCGCGTCGGCGGCGGGTTCACCATGTTCGGCGGCCAGTTCGAAGCACCGCTGGAAGTACAGATCCTGGGGGTTGCCCGCGACGACGCCCAGCGCCCGGCGGGTCCGTTTGAGGAGCGTGAACCACTGGGCCGTAGCGACGAGGCGCCCACCGGACTCCCGTATCAGCGCGTCGAGACGCGCGGCCGGCTCCGGTGCGAGGAAGTCCGTCGCGAGTTCGGGGTGCAGTCCCGGCCTGACGATCAACGGCAGCAGGATCAGCTTGACGGTCCGGGTCAGCGGGGCGCCGCCGGGGCCGCTCAGCGATTCCAGTCCCGGCCCGAGGGCACGCCAAGCGCCGTCGATGACCATGGCGCGCGGGCGGCGCTCGCCGGTCGGCTGGCTGGGAAGCGGCATGTCAGGAGGGTACGTCGTCCGAGATCGGGCGGGCGAACCTGGGATCGGTAGGCGATCGGGGCCGCCTAGCGTCCACGGGGACAGCGGGAACCACGGGAATCCACCCCGACCAGAAGGAGCAGCCGTCATGGGAATCTTCGGGCGTCGCAAGAGCCGCGAGGAGCGGGCCGCCGAGATCGCGGGCCAGGTGGCCAGCGGCAAGGGCTTCTACGGACGTACGACTCGCGCGTTCCTCGGCAACGAGGACTTCGCCAGGGTCCAGCAGTCGATCGGCGCGTACAACTCGGGCCTCGGAGTACAGCAGTTGCTCGCGGCGGGAGCGCCGACCACGACCGCCGTGGTCGTGTCGATCGCCGACACCGGCCAACTGGTCAATCATGACCCGGTGGTCGACCTGGTCGTCCAGCCGAACGGGAGCACCGACCGGATCGCCCTGCGGACTGTCGTCTCGAAGCTCCGCATCCCCCGCACCGGCGACCAGGTCCTGCTGGTGGCCGACCCGGCCAACCCCGGCGGCTACCTCTACGCGGGCGACGGCGTGGCACCGTGACTCGGATCCCGTTCTCCGAAGTGCCGCTGACCGATTCCACGATGCTCTCCTTCGACGGCCGCGTGCTGGAGGTGTTCGGCGAGATCGACGTCGGCCGCTACCACATCCGGGAGGAGCCCCGTCTGGAGTTCCGCCCGGGCCGAAGCCGCATGCTGGTGATCCGCACCCGACCGAACAGACGACGCCAGACCGTCTTCTACGACCCGTCCCGCCGCGCCGGCCTGCAAGCTCTGGCGGAGCGGCTGGAGCTGCTGGAGCAGAGCGGGCCAGAGGGCTCGGGGACCTGACATGAGCGACGGCGGAGCCCGTCCCGAGCCGGTGCGGATGCGGCTGGTCGATCATGTCGGCCCGGGGGATGCCGTGTTCCTGTACGCCATCTCCGCCGTGCTGGTTCTGTGCGGCCCGGTCATGCTGGGCTTCGCCCTCTTCACCGGCGCGGACCTCATGGTCGTGGGCGTTGTGTTCACGGTGGTCTTCGTTCCCGTGGGCCTGGGGTTCTGGGGCAACACGGTCGTCGAGAGGGAGCAGAACCGGCGGCTGGACGCCGTGGGGGTTCCGGCGACCGCGGAGATCACCGACCTGACCGAATTCGAGTCGGACGGGGAGAGTTCCGGCGTCGAGGTCGGTCTGCGTGTCAGCGGGCCGGGGCTGCGGACGTTCGAGACGACCTGGAGACGTACACACCATCCCGCCCTGCGCATGGGCCGTCGGCTCGCGGCCGTGGTGGACCTGTCCGGCGGGCGGTTCCGCGTCGAGCTGTGAGCGAGTGCGAAGAGCGGGTGCACAGGTGGGCGGGTGCACAGATAGAGATCGAGTGCCTGGAGGAGAAGGGGTCATGCGCAGTCATACGGGTGTGCTCGTGGGCAATCTGGTGTTCGTCGCGGTCTGTCTTTCCGCGGCGCCGTTCTTCCTCTTGGTCGGGTTCTCCGCCTGGGGCGACCATCCCGGCTGGGACTGGCCGGCGATGATGATCGCGCTCGGGCTGGGCGGTACGGTCATGATTCCCGTCGTGGCGATCACCGCCACGCGCCAGGCGTTTCCCCGGATCACGCGCAGGGACCGCGTGGAGGGCGGGAACCTCCGGTGTCCGGACGACACCTTCGTGATGTGGGCGCCCCGATCCGAACAGGGCTCGGCACACGCGCAGTTGGTACGGGCGGACGTACTGGAGGCGTCATTGGTCCGGTACAACCCGGACGGTGAGTCGACCTTCACGACCCACTACGGCAACTACACGCCCGACGAGTTCACGCCGCTGATCAGGCTCAGGTTGCGGGTGCACGACGCCGACGGGACCGGCGGGTTCGAGGTGACGGGGGAGTGGCGGGTGCCGTCCCTGTGCCTCTCGGCGATCACGGCGGGACGCCTGGTCGTCCTCGTCGACGCCCCGGCCGCTCCGGGGGCGCAGCGGACGGTCACGCCCCACTGGCCGCGCAGCAACCTGCTCTCGGGCACGAGGACCTACCGGGTGATCGACCTCGAAGGCCGAACGACCGAGGTGACACGGCGAGTTGGCCGCCAGCTCCAGCAGATGCGGATCTCACGGGAGGTCGGAGGCATCGTCATGACCGGCGACACGGTCGACCTCCGGCGCCTGGACCCGCACACGGCCGCACGCTACGCCGCCCTGGCCGACCGGGACCGCGCCGTCCCCGAGGAGCAGGCCTCGGTGAGTGAACCGGGTGAGGAAGCGCGTCGGCTCGCCGACCAACTCCCGGGCGAGAAGGCCGCGTTCGGCTCGGTCGGCCGACGCTGGTCGCGTCGAGGCGGTGTTCTGGTGCGTGGCCGCTTCCTGGAGATGCGCGCACGGACCACCTTCCAGGACCACGGCCCGGTCCTCGACACGGTCCTGCGCGTCCAACCGGCGGACGGCACACCCCCGTTCGACGCCGCCCGGCGACTCACGGTACCGATGGACTACCTCACGGTCCTCCACCGCACCAAGGAGGTCGTCCTCACCGTCAGCACGAACGGCGTCTCGTACGACGTCGACTGGGCCCGCACCAGCCTCCTCGCGGGTATCACCGCGGCCAAGGTCATCACCCCGGACGGCCGTGAACTCCTTCTGACGGAACGGCCCGACACGGTCTGGGCCCTGATGAACCTGCTGGCCGCCCACGGCCTCTCGAACCCGGGCCCCGTCCTCGATCTGCGCAAGCCCCGGATGAGAGCGGCGGCGGGCATCCTGATGGACGTCTGTGCATGATGTGCGCTGTGGACGGTGAGAACGGACAGCGACAGACCAGAACGGGCCGGCCGCCCGCGACCTCGCGGGCCGCACTGGAGCAGGTGGGCTTCGAGCTCTTCGCACGGCAGGGGTTCGACCGGACGACCGTCGACGACATCGCCACCGCGGCAGGTATCGGCCGTCGTACCTTCTTCCGCTACTTCGCCTCCAAGAACGACCTGGTGTGGGGCGACTTCGAGGCCGAACTGGTCAAGCTCGACGGCCTGTTGGCGGCGGCCGACGCGGCCGTCCCGATGATGGACGCGCTGCGTGGCGTGGTCGTCGAGTTCAACCGCTTCGACCCGGCGGCGGTGCCCTGGCACCGGCAGCGCATGGCGCTCATCCTGCGGGTCCCGACGCTCCAGGCCGACTCGACCGTGCGCTACGCCTCGTGGCGGACACTGGTCACGGAGTTCGCCGCGCGGCGCACGGGCAGGCTGTCCTCGGACCTGCTGCCCCGGTTGATCGGCCACACCGTCCTCGCCGCGTGCGTCGCCGCGTACGAACACTGGCTGGCGGACGAACAGGCGGTCCTGGGCGATCTGTTGGACCAGGGTCTGCGACAGCTCGCGGCCGGCTTCGACGGCCCGGACCCGGCCCTTCCCTGAACCGGTTCACGGCAGGTCACGTCGCATGGCGTCGGCGACGAGTTCGCCGACGAGGACGGCGGTGGCCGCAGGGCCGCGCAGCGGCGGAGTCGGCAGGATCGACGTGTCCGCGACGCGCAGCCCGTCGACGCCGTGCACGCGCCCGTAGTGGTCGACGGCCGATCCCGGATCGTCGGCGGGCCCCATGGGAACCGTGCCGCAGGTGTGGTGCGAGGTGCCGAGGTGCGTCTCGACCCATCGGTCGAGCATCCGGTCGTCCGCCAGTACCTCCGGTCCCGGCTCCAGGAGTCCGCGGGACACCTCCTCGAACGCGTCGGTGGAGATCAACGCGGCTGTGGCGCGGGCGACTTCGCGCAGGCGCCGGCGGTCCTCGGGGGTCGCCAGATAGCCGTAGTCGATCCTCGGGGGAGTGGCCGCGTCCACGGAACACGTGCGCAGCCGGCCGCTGAGCCGGGGCGACTGGACGGCCGCCAGAAACGCGAGCGGCGCGCCGGGCACGGTCACCGTTCCGCCGACCAGGCCCGCCATGGGGACGAGTGACTGGAGGATCTCCAGATCGCCGGGGTGGTCGCCGTCCGACGAGGACAGGTGGAGGCAGCCGCCGAGCCAGGAGTCCGCGGGCCCGGGCATCGGCCGCCGGGGCCGCCACTCCAGCACCAGCTGCGGATGGTCGCCGAACCGGGCTCCTACGGCGGGGGAGTTCACGGCCACCGGAATGCCCAGACGCCTCAACTCGTCGCCAGGTCCGATGCCCGACAGATGCAGCAGCTGGGGGGAGCGGAACGCCCCGGCGCACAGTACGACCTCACCGCACTCCAGAGTCGTACGACGCCCGGCCCGCTCGACGACCACGCCGGTCGCCCGGCCCCGCTCGATGACGACTCCGGTCACCGAACTGCCGCCCTCCACGGTGAGGTTGGGGCGATCGAGCGCGCCCAGCAGATAGCCGACGCCGGTGTTGACGCGTATCCCGTCCACGGAGTTGGACGGCACGGGCCCGAAACCCGGAGCGCCCTGGGCGTTCTTGTCGGGCTCCTCGGGATACCCCGACTCCCGCGCGGCCGACCGGAATGCCACGGCGGCAGGGTGCCGTAGACCCGCCCGCCGGATGCGCACCGGACCCCCGTCCCCGTGCACCTCGTCGGTGCCGTGGTCGAGATCGGACTCCAGCGAGCGCAGCAACGGAAGCACCCGGTCGTACGACCAGGCGGCGCCCGCTACGGCCGACCAGCGCTCGAAGTCCGCGCGCCGTGCCCGTACGAAGTAGCCGCCGTTGACCGTGGTCGACCCACCGAGAAAGCGCCCCCGCACGACCGTGTACGGCCGACGCGGCGTGAGACGGACCGCGTACGGCTGGACGGCGGGATGCCCGGGCTGCGCGCCCGGGACGAAGCGCGCGTCCAGCAACTCCGTTGCGAAGGCCGCCTGTTGACGCGGCACGGGACCCGCCTCCAGCACCAGCACGGTGCGGTCGGAGTCCTCGCTGAGCCGTGCGGCAAGCGGCGCGCCACTGCCTCCCGCCCCCACGACGACGACATCCGGGCGGCTCAATCGGAGCCCGGAACCGGCGTGGACCGATCGGTCGAAAGAATCATGGCCTCTCCCTCTTCACTTTCGGCACCGAGTGCCATTACTGTCGACCGCGCAGTCGCCCGGATGCCCAGCCGGATGCCCAGGGAGAGTCGCATGAACGAGCTCCAGTCCCCACCGACCGTCCCGGCCAACGAGAACCAGGCCGAAGAACCCGTCACGGAACAGCAGTTGATCGAGGCCGACGACCTCATCGAGGAGATCTCCATCGACGGTATGTGCGGTGTCTACTAGGCCGCCCGCGTGACCGCGCCGGCCCTCGACCGCGCCCTCGGTCTGCACCCCCAGGTCTCGGTGCGACCGGAACCGTTCGGTGCGCTCCTCTACCACTTCGGGACCCGCAGACTGACGTTCCTCAAGGACCGCAGACTGCTCGCCGTCGTCGAGTTGCTCGCGGACGCCCCCACGGCCCGCGACGCCTGCCTGGCGGCCGGCGTCGAGGAGGCCGAACTGCCGCGCTACGGCAAGGCGTTGGCCGCCCTCGCCGAGTCGTCGATGCTCGTCGGAAGGACCTCATGACCGCCACAGTCGGCACCACACGGCTGGTCGACCTCTTCGAGTCCGGACTCGACGCGCCGATCTGCCTCACCTGGGAACTGACCTATGCCTGCAACCTGGCCTGCACCCACTGCCTCTCCAGCTCCGGCCGCCGCGACCCCCGCGAGCTGACAACCGCCGAAGCCAAGGCGGTCATCGACGAGTTGGAGGCCATGCAGGTCTTCTATGTCAACATCGGCGGCGGAGAGCCCACTGTCCGCGCCGACTTCTGGGAACTCCTCGACTACGCCACCGCCCACCATGTCGGCGTGAAGTTCTCCACCAACGGGGTCCGCATCACACCCGAGGCGGCTCGACGGCTCGCCGCCAACGACTACGTGGACGTCCAGATCTCCCTCGACGGCGCGACCGCCGACGTCAACGACGCGGTACGCGGCGTCGGTTCGTACGCGACGGCGCTGCGGGCGATGGAGAACCTCGCCGCCGCCGACATGCGCAACTTCAAGCTCTCCGTGGTCTGCACCCGCCACAACATCCCCCAACTGGACGAGTTCAAGGACCTCGCCGACCGCTACGGCGCCCAACTCCGTCTGACCCGGCTGCGCCCGTCGGGCCGCGGAGCCGACGTCTGGGACGATCTCCACCCGACCGCGGCACAGCAACGCGAGCTGTACGACTGGCTGTTGGCCCACGGCGACAAGGTCCTGACCGGAGACTCCTTCTTCCACCTCTCCGCCTACGGCGAGGCGCTCCCCGGCCTCAACCTGTGCGGTGCCGGACGTGTCGTCTGCCTGATCGACCCGGTCGGCGACGTCTACGCCTGCCCCTTCGCCATCCATGACGAGTTCCTCGCCGGCAACGTCCGCGCACCCGGCGGCTTCACCGAGGTGTGGCGCGGCTCGGAACTGTTCGCGCGACTGCGCACCCCGCAGCACGGCGGAGCCTGCGCGTCCTGCGCGTTCTACGACACCTGCAAGGGCGGCTGCATGGCCGCCAAGTTCTTCACCGGACTGCCTTTGGACGGCCCCGACCCCGAGTGCGTGCAGGGGTACGGCGAACAGCAACTCGCCAAGCGTGCCGAGGGCGGTGCGGACCTTCCCAAGCCGTCCGCCGACCACTCCCGGCGACGGCCTGTGGACCTCGTCCTCACCCGACGCCGGGACCTGGAACGGCCCCCGGTCGGCGCGTGCGCCGAGGACCCCTTGGCCGGACTGCGCCTCGGCCGGCCGTAGCGGAAGAGTTCAGACGAAGGGACGCGGCACATGGGCAGGAACCCCTGGTTCGAGACGGTCGCCGAAGCACAGCGCCGGGCGAAGAGACGCCTGCCGAGCACGGTGTACGGAGCGCTCGTCGCGGGCTCGGAGCGCGGTCGTACGATCGACGCCAATACGGCCGCGTTCGCCGAACTGGGCTTCGCGCCCAGGGTCGTCGGCCACCACGCGGAGCGCGATCTGTCCACGACCGTGCTCGGGGTGCCCACCTCGCTCCCGGTGCTCATCTCGCCGACCGGTGTGCAGGCCGTGGACCCCGAGGGCGAGGTCGCCGTCGCCCGGGCGGCGGCGAGCAGGGGTGTCGTCATGGGCCTGAGTTCCTATGCGAGCAAGCCGGTCGAGGAAGTCGCCGCCGCGCAGCCGGACTTCTTCTACCAGCTGTACTGGAGCGGCACGCGGGCGACGATGACGCAGCGCATGGACCGGGCCAGGGAGGCCGGTGCCAAGGCGCTCATCGTCACTCTCGACTGGTCCTTCTCCCACGGCCGGGACTGGGGGAGCCCGACCATCCCGGACAAGCTCGACCTGAAGACCATGCTGAGGTTCGCGCCCGACGTGCTGCCCCACCCCGGCTGGCTGCTCCGGTTCGCCAAGTCCCGCCGCCTGCCCGACCTTTCGGTCCCCAACCTGCGGCCCCCGGGCGGCGAGGCACCCACCTTCTTCGGCGCCTACGGCGAGTGGATGCAGACCACACCCCCGACCTGGGAGGACGTGGCGTGGCTGCGCAAGGAGTGGGGAGGGCCCTTCCTGCTCAAGGGAGTCACCCGTGTCGACGACGCCAGGCGGGCCGTCGACGCCGGAGTGTCCGCCCTGTCCGTCTCCAACCACGGCGGCAACAACCTCGACACCACCCCCGCCACCATCCGGGTCCTCCCGGCGATAGCGGACGCGGTCGGCGCGCAGATCGAAGTGCTCCTCGACGGCGGTGTGCGGCGGGGCGGAGACGTGGCCAAGGCCCTCGCGCTGGGCGCCCGCGCCGTCCTGATCGGGCGCGCCTATCTGTGGGGCCTGGCGGCGAACGGACAGGCCGGCGTCGAGAACGTCCTGGACATCCTGCGTGGCGGCCTCGACTCGGCCGTTCTGGGCCTCGGGCACTCCTCCGTCCACGAGTTGACCCCGGACGACCTGGTCGTACCCCCGGGCTTCCCCCTCGTCCTGGGCCGCGACGCCCCGGCCGCCTGAGCACGGTGCGAAACGACCCGGCGACCGAACTCGCCCACACCGCCTGGCCGGACCTCCCGTCCGACGCACTGGTCCTGCTGCCTATCGGGTCCACCGAACAGCACGGCCCGCACCTGCCGCTCGACACGGACAGCGTCATCGCCGAGGCCGTCGCGCGGCGCGCGGCAACCGCCCTCCCCGGGACGCTTGTTGCGCCGACCCTTCCCTACGGCGCGAGCGGCGAGCACGCGGGTTTCCCCGGGACCGTCTCGATCGGCCACGAAGCGCTGTGTGCCGTGCTGGTGGAGGCGGTGCGCTCGCTGTCGCTGTGGGCCGGACGGATCGTCGTGGTCAACGGCCACGGCGGCAACACCGCCACCCTCGACACCGCCCTCCGCCTGCTGCGCACCGAGGGCCACCAGGTGGCCTCGACCGGCTGCGCCGTCCCCGGAGGTGACGCGCACGCCGGGCGTACCGAGACCTCGGTGATGCTCCATCTCGCCCCGGATCAGGTGCGGTTGGACGCGGCGGTCGCCGGTGACACCCGGCCGCTGGCCGCCCTCCTCCCGGAACTGATGGCCCGCGGGGTCCGCGCCGTCTCCTCCTCCGGCGTCCTCGGCGACCCGACCGGCGCCTCGGCGGCGGAGGGGCGCAGGGCGACGGACGCGATGGTGTCGGCCGCCGTCCGCCGGATCAGGGCCTGGACCGTGGACCGCCGGGGCCGGCTCGCCGAGCCCGAACGCCCGCTCACGTCACGGCAGTCGGACCAGCAGGTGATACGGCCATGACGCTGCCCGTCGGCTTCCTGGTCGAACTCGACCGGCACACCCGGATCGTCGACGGCGGCCGGGCCCTCGTCGGCGGCTTCCCGACCCGGCTGATCCGGCTGACCCCGCGGGCCCAACGGCTCTTCACCGGGCGGACGTTGCGAGTGCGGGACGCGGCGAGCTCGCTTCTCGCGGACCGGCTGCTGGACCTCGGCATGGCCAATCCGGTCGTCGCCTCGCTGCCCCCGCCCACCGACCCCCGCTGCACGGTCGTCGTGCCGGTCCGTGACCGGCCACGCCAACTCGCCCGCCTGCTCGGCAGTGTCGGCGGCAACCACCCCGTGATCGTGGTCGACGACGCGTCACGGCACCCGAAGGCCGTCGCCGCTGTCGCGGCGGAACACGGTGCCACGCTGGTCGCCCTGACCACGAACATCGGACCGGCCGGCGCCCGCAACGCCGGACTCCGGCTCGTCACGACCCCCTTCGTGGTGTTCGCCGACTCCGACATCGTGCTCGCCCCCGACACCGTGCCCACCCTCCTCCGGCACTTCGCCGACCCGGCCGTCGCCATGGCCGTACCCCGCATCACCGGGCTGCCCTCGCCCGCTCCGACCTGGGTCGAGCGGTACGAGAACGCCCGCTCCTCCCTCGACCTGGGTGCTCATCCGGCCGGAGTACGACCCGGCAGCCCCGTCTCGTGGGCGTCCACGGCCTGCGTCGTCGCGCGGGTGGACGCCCTGAAGGAGGGCTTCGACGAGCGGATGCGGGTCGGCGAGGACGTCGACCTGTGCTGGCGGCTGATCGAACAGGGCCGGCGGCTGCGCTACGAGCCGACCGCCGAGGCGGCACACGAACACCGGGCGCGGCTCGACGACTGGCTGCTGCGCAAGGCCGTCTACGGCACCGGCGCGCAGCCCCTCGCCGAACGCCACCCGCGGTTCATCGCCCCGGTCGTGTTCGCCCCCTGGAGCGTGGCACTCCTCACCGCGCTGCTCGCCCAGCGCAGGTGGTCGGTGCCCGTCGCGGGGGCCGTCCTCGTGGGCGTCACCCTGAGGATCGGCCGGAAAATGGACGGCATCCAGCACCCGCACCGGCTGGCCGCGCGGCTCACGGCCCATGGGGCGCTGGCCGCGCTGGCCCAGACCTCGGCCCTGTTCAACCGGCACTGGTGGCCGCTCACGGTCGTGGGCTGCGTGGCGTCCCGCCGCGTGCGCAGGGCGGCGACGGTGGCCGCGCTGGCCGATATCGCTCTCGAATACCGGCGCGACCAGGCCCGTCTCGATCCCGTCCGCTACGGCGTCGCGCGTCGCCTCGACGATCTCGCCTACGGGGCCGGCGTGTGGCTGTCCGCCGTGAAGGGGCGTTCCACAGCGGCCCTGCGGCCTCGTGTTACTCGCTGATCCCTCTGTCCCGGTCAGCGGAAAGCGCTCAGCGGGTGGTCGGTCCGGAAATGACACTGGGATCATCCCGCCGCGCGTGTGCGGCACTTGCGAGGTATCAGTCAGCAGGAGGTGTGCGGCGTGACGCATGAAGTGGTCAACCGTGTCGAGGATCTCGGGTCCGAACTGGCCGCACTCGCCGAAGAGAACGAGAAACTGGGCAAGTTGAGCGACCGGACCGTCGAACTGCTCCGCGCGGCAGGCGTGATCCGACTCCTACAGCCCAAGGAGTTCGGCGGCCACAGCGCCCACCCCCGGGACTTCGCGGAAGCGGTGATGGCCGTCGCACGGCACGACGGGGCCGCGGGCTGGGTGTGCGGTGTCGTCGGCGTACACCCGTGGGAACTGGCCCAGTTGGACCCCCGGCTCGCGCACGAGGTGTGGGACGAGAACCCGGACACCTGGATCGCCTCGCCGTACATGCCGAACGGCATCGCCGACCCCGTGGACGGCGGATACGTCCTCAGCGGACGCTGGCCCTTCTCCTCCGGAAGCGACCACTGCGACTGGGACTTCCTCGGCGCGCTCGTCGGCGACGGCAAGGGCAGGCCGGCCGGCCCGATCTCCGTGCTCCATGTCGTGCTGCCGCGCTCGGACTACGAGATCATCGACGGCACCTGGGACGTGATCGGCCTGGCGGGCACCGGCAGCAAGGACGTCGTCGTCGACAAGGCGTTCATCCCCGCCTACCGCACGATCAAGCAGGAGGCCGTCCAGGAGGGCAGTGCCGCCGAGGCGGTCGGCCTCACCGACACCCTCTACAAGTTGCCCTTCAGTTCCATGTTCCCCCTCGGGATCACCGCCGCGGTCATCGGCATCTGTGAGGGCGCGCTGGCCCTCCATCTGTCCCAGCAGCGCGATCGGGTCGCCGTGACCGGGGTCCAGGTACGCGACGACCCCTATGTGCTGTACGCCGCCGGAGAGGCCGCCGCGGAGATCGCCGCCTCACGGGTCCAACTGATCGACGGCATCAGCCGGTTGTACGACCAGGTCGAGGCCGGAAAGCCCGTGTCCATCGAGGACCGGTCGAACGTCCGCCGGAACCAGGTCCGTTGCGCGTGGCGTGCCGTCTCCGCCCTGGACGAGATCTTCGTGCGGTCCGGCGGCAACGCGATCCGACGAGGCAACCCGATGCAGCGGTTCTGGCGGGACGCACACGTGGGACTCCAGCACATGATCCACGTCCCCGGATCCGCGTACCACGCCAACGCCCTGGCCCAGATGGGGCTCGAGCTGCCCGATGCGATGCGCGTCCTGATCTGACGGCCCGTCAAGAATGAACGTGGGAGAACAAGGAGGGGCCGTGACGGACGCGGTCGAGGGACGCTCTTTCCGTGAGGTGCTGGGGCACTTCCCCACGAGCGTGGTCGCCATCACCACGACGGACGCCGACCGGCAACCGCGGGGAATGATCGTCGGAACCTTCATGTCCGTCTCTCTGGAACCGCCGCTGGTGTCCTTCCTGGTGGACGGTTCCTCCAACACCCTGCGGACGATCCGGACGGCCGGGCGATTCTGCGCCAACGCGCTCGCGGGCAATCAGGAACGCCTCTCCCGGCAGATGGCCGGCGGGCCGAATCGCTTCGAGGGCGCCGACTGGCAGGAATCCCCGCTAGGCAATCCCGTCCTGGACGGAATTGTCGCGTGGGTCGACTGCACGGTCGAGAAAATCGTCGAACTCGGCGACCACCAACTCGTCGTCGGCCGCGTCCGCACACTCCGCGTCGAGTCGATGAAGACCCCACTGCTCTTCTTCCGCGGTGGTTACGGCGACTATCTGTCGAGCACGACGCTGCTGCTGGACAGGCTCGTCGGCTGGTAGCAGGGAACGAAATCGAGCCGCGCGATCGCGAGATCAAAGGAGATCCGTTGATGCGAAAAGACCTGCACTTCAGATTGGAACGCATCTCCGCGTGGTGCGGATTTGTGCTGTTGCTGGGGTTCGCCGTCGCTTTTTCCGTCGGCCATCTCATCACGCCGATGGACCCGACGACGAACGCCCAAGGCGTTGTCGAATTCCTCACCGACCATCAGACCGGGATCCTCGCCTGCGCCGCGATCATGGTCCTCGTGGTCCCGTTCGAGTACCCGTTCGTCGTCGTGACCAGCATGCAGATGCGCCGTATCGAGGGCGGGTGGGGCCTGCTGTCCATGGTCCAGCTCCTCACCGGCGTCGTCGCGCCGATCGGCTTCTTCTTTCCGATCGCGATACTCGCGGCAGCGGCCTATCGACCGGAGAGCCACTCGCCCGACGTGCTCTACGCGATGTCGGACATCTACTGGCTGATGCTGGTGGGCAATGCCTGCATATTCGTCCTCCAGGTCTGGTCGATCGGGTACGCGGCACTCGTCGACAACCGTGCCAAGCCGGTGTTCCCCCGCTGGTTCGGCTATCTCAATCTGGTGCTCGGAGTTCTGCTCATCCCGGGCGCCTTCGTCTTCCTCACGAAGACCGGCCCGTTCGCCTGGAACGGACTTCTCGCGAACGTGCTTCCCACGGTGGTGTACTTCATCTGGAAGATCGCCACGCCGATCGTGCTGTTGCGCGCCGTGAAATCCGAAGAGGAGGAGGCGGCGGCGGAGGAAGCGGCACCTTCCGAACTGGCGAGCACCTAGCGGCCCGCCGTCAGCGGAGCCCGCGGGAGCCGACGATGCGGAACGTGGGATGGTCGGCGGGGTCGGGGAGTTGGCGGAAGGTCTCGGCCACGGTCGGGAAGCGGCCGAACTGTTCGAGGTAGACGGCGATCAGCGGCGGACGCTCGCCGGCCGGCACCTCGACCGCCTCGAACTCCTCGACCCGGCCCCCGCGTTGCAGTCGTCCGCTGTTCGCGGCGCGCAGGTTGCGGGACCACTCGGTGTTGCCGCGGGGCGCGATGAGGTAACGCTCCCCGTCGTGATCGAGGACGGCCACCGGCACACTCCGCCAGCGCCCGCTGGTACGACCGCGGACGCTCAGCGTGCTCAGTACCGACCGCGCGAAGAGCTTGGCCATGCGGTTGCCGATGACCCGTGCTCCCCAGGGCGGGCGTAGGTAAGGAGCGCTCGACGCTGTCATGGAACCTCCTCGGGAGGGTGCTGATACGGAACGGGCTGATACGATTTCTAGGGTGACCTCAAATATAGGGTCACCCTAGACGCTTTGTCTCCCCGAGACGGAGGTTCGGACAGAGGTGACGATGGGGCTTCGCGAGTCGAAGAAGGAGCAGACGCGGACACTGATCGCGGACACCGCCTGGCGGCTGTTCGCCGACCGGGGGTTCGACGCCGTGCGGGTCGCCGAGATCGCCCGCGAGGCGTACGTCTCCGAGGCCACCGTCTTCAACTACTTCCCGCGCAAAGAGGACCTGCTCTACTCCCGGCTCGAAGGCTTCGGGGAACGCCTGGTCGCGGCCGTCGACTCCCGGCCGCCGGGCGAGCCGGTCCTGGACGCCGTACGGAACTTCCTCACCGAACCGGCCGGGCTCCTCGCCCAGGTCGAGGCCGGGGAGGGCGAGGCGGTCGTGCGACTGCGGACGGTCAATCGCATGGTCGCGGACAGCCCCACGCTCCGCGCCCGCGAACAGCAGGCCATCGCCGACGCGACAGCCGCGCTGGCCGCACGGCTCACCGCAGAGGAGAGCACGGGTCCCGGAGGGGCCGTCACCGCGTACGTGGCCGCGAACGCCCTGATGGGTGTCCATCGTGCTCTCATCGACCTCGTACGGCGACGTGTCCTGGCAGACGAGGCGATCGACCGGCTCGCCGCCGACGTCCGTGCGTACGGAGCGGAGGCCTTCGCCCTGCTCGCGCGCGGCTTCGCCGACTACGGTGTACGGCCTGCCGGTTACGGCGATGACTCCTGAACCAGGCAGGTGAGCAAGGGAGTTGCGGTAAGTCGGTGGCCCGTTCGGGTAACTGCCGTGCCGCTCATGGGCAGGTCTCCCCGAACTTCACCGCGGAGAACTCCACCGGCTGCCCACTCAGCTTCGTCCCGGCGGGCGGCTTCTCCGAGCGCACCTGCCAGTTCGACTCCAGGAGGATGTAACGCCCTTTGTCGGAGGCGTCCTTGACCGTGTCTGACGTGCCGGAGCGGAGCGCGTCGCGGGCGGTGTTCTCCGACTTCCCCTTGAGGTCCGGCATCGTTCCACCGGCCGAGGTGGGCGCGGACCGGTCCTTCGCCGGGCAGGTCGCGTCCGACTTCACCGCACCGAAGAACCCTGCCTCTGGGCGGCGTCGTGCGCGGCACTGCGTTCGGACGAACCCGAAGTGCCCGATGTCGATGAGAAGATACGTCGCTTCATCGCCCTTGCCCGCGAGGTCCATCGCGCCGCCGAGATCGTGATCCTCGAAGGACCGGCCTCTCTGTCGCGGCCCGTGGTGTCATCGGCAACGCCTCCTGATCCCCGGCTACTTGAGGTGCTGCCCCAGGAAGTCGACGATGTGGCCCATCGTCTCCTGGGTGGACCAGGGCAGGGAGGCCGTGGTGTCGCCGGTGAAGGACAGGTCGCCGTGGCCGGCGCCGGTGAGGACGTAGCGGGTGCTGTCGATTCCCTTGGCGCGCAGTGCCGTGTGGAGGTTCAGGGTTTCGCTGGGTGAGACCAGGTTGTCGGCGCTGCCGTGGAAGATGACGAAGGGCGCGGTCCTGGAGCTGATGTGGGTGGCCGGGTCGGCGGCCGCGACCTCGCTGGTGCGGTTCGCGACCGACTTCTTGGTGCCGGGGCCGTAGACCCATTGGGCGGCGCTGTTGCCCGCCGCGTAGTTGGCCTTCTGGGCCGCCGTGTCGTAGTCGGCCGCGAGCTTGGAGAGGTCGGCCGGGCCGAACTCGTCGACCACGCCCTGGACTTCACTGCTCTGGGACAGGTTGTCGCCGACGTCGAAGGACTTCTCCCCGTTGGTGGCGCCGGTCATCGCCGCCAGGTAGCCGCCCGCGGACTGCCCCCATACGGCGACCTGATCGGCGTCGATGGAGTACTTGTCCGCGTTGGCGCGGAGGTACCGGATCGCGGACTTCACATCGGCGACGGCGTCCTTGTACGTGGCGCCGTCCTGGGTGGTGCGGTACTGGACGCTGGCCACGACGTAGCCCTGGTCGGCCACGTAGGTGCGCTGATTCAGGTTGGCGGTGCGGTCCGCCATGACGAAACCTCCGCCGGTCAGGTAGATGACCAGGGGCTTCTTGTCCGATGTGGACGTGGGCACCTGGATGTCCAGCTTCAGGTCGCTCTTCTTGCCGTCGGTGGTCGGCGAGGAGTACGTGATGTCGTGCGTGGTGGTGATCCCGGAGGTGGCGCACCGGATCTGCGCACCCTTGGGGTCGATCACCGTGCTGGTGCCGGTGTCCGACTTCTTGATGGTCTTGGCCACGGCGATGCCTCCCGCGTTGCCCGACGGCATTCCGGTGGGCGTCCCTGCGGGCGTTCCGGCGCCGGCCCCGGCGGTGGCGTTGGCCGTGCCCGTGGGGCAGGCGGCCGTCTTCGCGCTGGGGCTGGCTGTACCGCCGGCCGAGCTTGTGCCGCCCGAGGAGCAGGCGACCAGGGCCAGCCCCGCGGTGATGGTGACCGTGACGGCGGCGCCGCCCCTCCACCAGCCAGCCCGCGCCTTTCCTTGAGGCGCTGCGTTCTCTCCGTGCATGTCCATGTCTTCTTCTCCCGCTGACACGAGGTGGTAAACGGAGATCGCATCTCCGGTTTGCCTCTGTCACCGTAACACCAAACGGAGATATCGTCTCCGTTTATGTTTCAGGGTGATCGCGCCGGGTCGAACCTGATCAAGGGGCGCCCAGCTCGCGCCGGTACGATGAGCTGGACGATCCGACATCATCCGGAAGGCGTGACGACTGGTATGGCGGAGCTCGCTGAACCCGGCAGACCGCCGTTGCGGCGCGATGCCGAGCTGAACCGCCGCCGCCTGATGACCGCCGCCCGCGAGGTGTTCCGCGACCGGGGTCTGGCCGCGACCCTCGACGACGTCGCCCGCCACGCGGGCCTCGGTGTGGGGACGGCCTACCGGCACTTCTCCAACAAGGAGGAACTGGTCGACGCCGTCTTCGAGGACATGATCGACCAGGTCGAGGCGTCCGCCCGGGAGGCCGCCGCCGATCCCGACCCGTGGCACGGACTGGCGTCCAGCCTGGAGAAGGTGTGTGAACTCCAGGCGCACGACCGGGGGTTGCGCGAGGTCATGCTCGGCACCGGCAAGGCGGCCCAGCGGCACGCTGTCGTCGACCGGCGGATCAAGCCCCTGGTCGATCCGCTGGTCGCGCGCGCCAAGGAGCAGGGTGCGCTGCGCCCGGACGTGGAGCACCTGGATCTCCCGATGATCCAGCTGATGGTGGCCGCGGTCACCGACCAGACCGGAGAACCCGACCTGTGGCGGCGCTACCTGCGCCTGCTGCTGGACGGCATGCGCACCCAGCCGGACGGGACGGAACCGCTGCCCCCGGCCCCCGTGTTCCGCGGCATCGGAGTGGCCGCGGATCCCGCAGGGGAGAAGCCGCCCCGTCTCTGAGGCCGGTCGGCGCGAACGCGTGCTGAGGCACTAGACCGAGAGCGCGAACCCGCCCGTCACCCGCAGCGTCTCACCCGTGATGAACGAGGCCTTCGACGAGACCAGGTACAGCAGCGCCTCGACGATGTCCCGTTCCTCGCCCTCCCGTTGGAGGATCTGCTCGCCCAGAACCCGCGTCGCCTCGGCCTCGGACAGTTCGGCCCGGACCGTGTCGGTGAAGATCAGGCCCGGGGCGATCGCGTTGACGCGGATGCCGTCGGTGGCGAACTCGCGCGCGAAGGACACGGTCAGTCCGCGTACGGCGAGTTTGGAGACGCCGTAGATGCTGCGGTTCGCGTAGGCCGCCGACGAGGAGATGTTGACGATGGCGGCGCCGGCGCGGCCCCGCATGGCTTTCTGTGCCGCGAGGGAGCAGATGACGACGCCCATCACGTTCACGTCGAGCACGCGTCGCACGTTGGCGAGGCCGAGTTCGGTGAACGGCCGGTTGTAAGCGGCGTGCAGGCCGGCGTTGTTGACCAGGATGTCCAGGCCGCCGTGCCGTTCGGCGACCTCGCCGACGACCGCCTCGACCGCGGTCTCGTCGGCGACGTCACAGGCCATCCCCGTCACGCTGCCGCCCGCGGCGGTGAGTTCGGCGGCGGCGGCCTCCGCCGCGGCTCCGTCGATGTCCGCGAGCACGACGTGCGCACCCCGCGCCGACAGAGCCGCGCCGAAGGCCTTGCCGAACCCGCGCCCGCCCCCGGTGATGAACGCGACCTTGCCGTGGTGCTCGTCCTGTTCCGGCATTACGGATGCTCCCGTCGTCGTCCTGGTTCCAACCGGCGCCCCGCACCGGTCACTTGGGGCCGAACCGCTGTCCCGCGTCGAGTCGCAGGCACTGGCCGTTCAGCATCGGGTTGTCGACGATGGCGAGCGCGAGCTTCGCGTACTCCTCGGGGCGGCCCAGGCGTTTGGGGAACGCCGCGTCCCTGACCAGGACCGCCCGCGCATCGTCCGGGATCTTCTCGACCGCGCCCGTGTCGAACAGACTGGGCGCGATGGCCAGGACGCGGATGCCGAGTGAGCCGAGATCGCGCGCCATGGTGAGGCACATCCCGGCGATGGCGGCCTTGGCGGCCCCGTAGGCGACCTGGCCGACCTGCCCCTCGAAGGCGGCGATCGACGACGTGTTGATGATGACGCCGCGCTCGCCGTCCGGATCCTCGGGCTCGTTGCGGCTCATGTGCGAGGCGGCGAGCCGGCTGACGTTGAAGGTCGCGACGGTGTTGAGGTCGAGGATCCGGCGGAAGGTGTCGAGGTCGTGCGGCCCGCTCCTGCCGAGCGTCCGCTTCGCCGTACCGCCGCCCGCGGTCGTGATCGAGACGTGTAGTCCGCCGAGCGATTTGACGGCGGTGGCCAGCGCGCTTTCCGTCGCCTCGAAGTCGGTGACGTCGACGGGTTGGAAACGCCCGCCCAACGCGGCCGCGACCTCGGCACCGGCCGACGCGGGACGATCGAGTACGACGACGTCGGCGCCGCGCGCCGCGAGCAACTCGGCGCTGGCGCGCCCCATTCCGGAGGCACCGCCGAACACCACGGCCTTCTTGCCCTTGATCTCCATCGGTCGATTCCCTTTCGCTCGGCTCAGGCGGACGCGGAAGACCGCTGGAGGAGGGTGCAGAGCCGGTCGCGGTGGACGGCCGTGTCCCCGTGGAGCACCCGGTCGGCCCTGGCCCGGCGCAGGTGGAGGTGGAGGTCGTGCTCCCAGGTGAAGCCGATGCCGCCGTGCAACTGCAGTGCCCTGGCGGCGACTTCACCGGTACCGGCGGTGGCGTAGGCGGCGGCGGCGCAGGCCGCGCGGGCGGCGTCGTCGGTGCCCGCGTCGGCGGCCATCGCCGCGTAGTACGTCGCGGCACGGGTGCCGTGCACGAGCAGTGCCATGTCGGCGCAGGCGTGCTTGACGGCCTGGAAACCGCCGATCGGCCGCCCGAACTGCACCCGGCTCGTGGTGTGTTCCACGGTCAGTTCCAGCATCCGCTCCATCACGCCGAGCGCGTCGGCGCACCGCAGGACGGACGCCTCGTCGAGCAGGGCCTGGATGTCGGCCGGCCCGCCGTGGAGACGGGTGTCGAGCGGAACGCGTACGGCGTCCAGGCGGACCTCGTGGAACGCGCGGGTCGGATCCAGGACGCGCTGGCGCCGGACGGTGACACCGGGGGCCGCGCGGTCGACGAGGAAGGAGGCCGGTTCGCCTTCGTGGCGTGCCGTCACCAGCAGCCAGCGAGCGCCACCGGCGTCCTGCACCACGGTCTTCACGCCGTCCAGGACGGCCTCGTCCCCGTCCGTACGGGCGGTCGCGCGGATCCCGTCGAGGGTCCAGGGTGCGTGCGGTTCGGCGAAGGCCCAGGTGGCCCAGCCCTCTCCGGCGGCGAGCGCGGGCAGCACCTCGCCGCGCAGCCGCTCGGAACCGCCGTAGGCGATCGCCCGGCCGACGACCGCCGTCGGCAGGAACGGGCCGCGGCCGAGCGCGCGCCCGATCTCCTCGGCGACCAGGGCGAGTTCGACCAGTCCCTGGCCGGACCCGCCGTACTCCTCGGGCAGGGCCAGACCGGGCCAGCCGAGGTCGGAGGTCAGCCGCCACAGTTCGGGGTCGACGTCCTCGGAGCGGTCCATCGATGCTCGGACGAGGGCGATCGGGGCCCGGTCGGCCAGCAGGTCGCGGGAGGCCTCGCGCAGCATGGCCTGCTCCTCGCTGAGCTCGAAGTTCACCAGCCACCACCCGTTCCACGGCAGATCGACGGCAGATCCACGGCAGGAAGAAGGTATCCTCTTTTATGGGATCGGTCGAGATCTCGGGGTGCTTCTGGGTGTTCTTCCGTGCCGGGTGACGAGTTGAGTATCATCAATTACATGACTGATGCCGTTCTGCTCGCCGCCTGCCGCACCGCGATCGGTACCGCCCGCAGGGGAACGCTGCGTGACACCAGCGCCTTCGACCTCGCCACCGTCGTCGTGCGCGAGGCGGTGCGACGCTCCGGGGTGCCGCTCGACCTGATCGACGACGTCGTCCTCGGCGAGACCCTGGCCGGCGGCGGGGACATCGCCCGCTACGCGGCGCTTGAAGCGGGGCTGACCCATGTGCCCGGCCTGGCACACAACCGGCACTGCGCCTCGGGACTGTCGAGCGTGGCGACCGCCGCCGCAGGCGTACGCGCCGGAATGGACCGCGTGGTCGTCGCGGGCGGAACGCAGTCCTCATCGACCGCGCCGCAGGCCCGGCGCCGGATTCCGGGCACCGACGACTGGCAGGACCCCTGGATGTCACCCTCGCACGTTCCGACCCGTGAGGCACCCAACGACGACATGGCCACCCTCGTCGGCTGGAACACGGCCCGGCTGACCGGCATCTCCCGGCAGGAGATGGACAGTTGGGCGCTGCGCTCGCACCAGCGGGCCGTGCGGGCGATCGACGGGGGACGGTTCGCCGACGAGATCGTCCCGGTCGAGGTCATCGACCGGGACGGGACGAAATCCGTGTTCGACACCGACGAACACCCTCGTCGTGACACCAGCATCGAGAAGCTCGCGGCACTGAAGGTGCTGCACCCCGAGATCGACGGCTACTCCATCACGGCGGGCAACTCCAGCGGGGTGAACGACGGTTCGGCCGCGGTCGTCGTCGCCTCCTCCGAGGTCGCCGCCGAGCACGGGCTCGCGCCGCTCGCCACCGTACGGTCGTGGGCGAGTGTCGGCGTCGACCCCGCCGAGACGGGACTGGCCCCGATCGCCGCCATCCGCAAGGCACTTGACCGCGCCGGGCTGCGGATCGAGGACGTCGACCTGTTCGAGGTCAACGAGGCGTTCGCCGCCGTGGCCGTCGCCACCACCCGGGAACTGGACCTCGACCCGGAGCGGGTCAATCCCTTCGGCAGCGGATGCAGCCTCGGACACCCGATCGCCACCACCGGCGCGCGCATGATCGTCACGCTCGCGCACGAGCTGCGGCGGCGCGGGGGAGGGACGGCGGTCGCGGCCATGTGCGCGGGTGGCGGCATGGGATCGGCGATGGTGCTCACCGTGTGACACGCGGGACATGCCTCAGCGCGCGGCCCAACTGACCGTCTTCGTCTGCAAGTACTCGTCGAGCCCGAACTCGCCCCACTCGCGGCCGAGTCCGCTCTGCTTGTAGCCGCCGAAAGCCGCCCGCGGGTTCACCCCGGCGCTGCCGCCGTTGATCGTGACACCGCCGGTCCGCAGCCGGGTGGCCATGTCGTACGCGGCCGGCGTGTCCGCGCTCCAGACGGCACCGCCCAGTCCGTACGGACTGTCGTTGGCGATGTGCACCGCCTCCTCGTCGGTGCGGAACGGGATGACGACGCCGACCGGTCCGAAGAACTCCGTCCGGGCGACGGTCATCGCGTTGTCCACGGCGGCGAGGAGGGTGGGTTCCAGGAAGTAGCCCTTGTCGAGACCGGCCGGGCGCCTGCCGCCGCAGACGATACGGGCGCCCTCCTCCTCGCCGACCTGGATGAGCTTCTCGACCTTGTCCCGCTGGGCTGCGCTGATCAGCGGACCCATCGTGGTGGCCGGGTCGGCGGGGTCGCCGACCCTGACACCGGCCAGGGCCGCGCTCAACCGGTCGACCAGCTCGTCGTGGACCGACTCGTGCACCAGCGTGCGCGTCAGCAGCGAACAACCCTGCCCCGCATGGGTGGTCATGCCTGCCAGTGCGGAACGGACGGCACCACCTAGATCGCCGTCGGCGCGGACGATGCTGGCGGACTTGCCGCCGAGCTCCAGGACGACCTTCTTCATGGAGGCGGCGGCCTGGGCGTACACGACGCGGCCCACCGTGTCCGAGCCCGTGAAGCTGACGAGGTCCACCATCGGGTGGGTGGTCAGCTCCCGGCCGGCCTCGACATCGCCGGTCACGATGTTCAGCACACCCGGCGGCAGCCCGGCCGCGTCGGCGAAGTCGCCGAGCAGCAGCGAGTCGAGCGGCGTCTGGGGCGCCGCTTTGAGCACGACGGTGCAGCCCGCGGCGAGCGCGGGGATCACCTTCATCATGCTGAGGAAGAAGGGGAAGTTGTACGCCGAGATCAGTGCGCACACCCCGAACGCCTCGCGCCGCAGCACCCCTTGAGAGATGCCGATGCCCGGCGCGATCGTGGGATCCATCGGACGCTCCCAGGCGAAGGCCGGTATCACCCGCTCGGCCATGTCCCGCAGATGCGCTATCGGAACCCGGGTCTGAAGCGTCTCCGCCAGCGCCCGCACCGAACCCGCCTCGGCCATGTTGACGGCGACCAGCTCCGGTAGCCGCCGCTCCAACTCCTCGGCCAGGCGCAGCAGAACGGCGCCCCGCTCGGCAGGCCTCATCCGCGGCCACGGCCCCTCGTCGAAGGCCCGCCGCGCCGCCTCGACCGCACGCCGCACGTCCGTGAGCGATGAGTCGGGAACCTCGGCCAGGATCTCCTCCGTCGCCGGATTGCGTACGACGATCCGCGCGTCCGCGGTGCCGTCGGTGTGCCGCCCGTCGATGTAGAGCCGCGAAGAGAACGAGTACGTCGTCGTCATGTGCCGTCTCCTCATCAGTGTGTCCCGTGTTGAGTGTACTGAATTAAGAGAGTCGGGGCAGGGGTGTGCGCCTTTTATTGACTCGACCGGTCGGTACAGCTAACTTCGCAGATATCTGGGGGTCGGCCTTCTGGCTACGGACGACGGAGTTCGAAGAGAGGTACCGCCTGTGTTCAAGGAATTTGTCGTGTCCGGCGATTCGCACATCATCGAGCCGGTCGATCTGTTCAAGACCCGCCTGCCCAGGCAGCTGCGTGAACGCGCCCTCTGGGAAGAGGAGTTCACCCTCGACGAGCCGATCGTGCCGGGCGGGCACACGGAGTTCAAGAAGCTCCACACCATCGGGTTCGACGGCTGGACCATCTCCAAGTACCGCCAGACCGGCGGGGAGACCCCGGACGGCGATCCCGACCACATCATCCGGGACATGGACTTCGACGGCGTCGACGCCTCGGTCATGTTCCCCAACCTCTCGCTG